>Ga0335395_10001293_pt1 | contig 15892 bp, 15 predicted proteins | sample MAT02_FD_205744 | JGI IMG/M metagenome (GOLD analysis project Ga0335395, IMG submission 205744) | Freshwater microbial communities from Lake Fryxell liftoff mats and glacier meltwater in Antarctica - MAT-02 (spades assembly) (version 2) ...
CAAAAATTCAATCAACCTTATCACTAATCTCGAATTTGATAACTTTTCTGATGTTATTTATGGCGTGAAATATTTCTATTTAAGTTGTTTTGATGGCAGCGATAATTATATCCAACAGATAAAATTGCCGTTAACGTATTTTTTGAAATATAGGTGGAATGTTAAAAAAGTAAAGGATGATTTCCATTTACCTGAGTGTGTGAAATATTATCATCTTGTACCTAAAACCAAGGATTTTGATTTTTTTGCACTAAGGCTCAATTTTAATGATACAGTTTACTATGAACTACACAATGAACAAGCATGGAATACTAAAGGACAAGACAGACCTAATATAGATATTGCTGTATATATTAAAGATGGTAAAGTAGTAGCTAAAGGTACACAAGGTGCTAGTAGAAAAGTAATAGGGATTGTTCCTTCTACAAGTGCAGGTACTAAGTTATCTCCTAATATGATAGCAGCTATTAATCCATTAAAAGATGCAGCAGTAGCAATACTTGAAAAAGGTGCAGTAAATACTATTATAGAATTAGGTACAGATACTGTATCTAGTGTACATACCTTGCCTGATCATGAGTTTGGCAATAAAAGAGATATTACCCCTAGTGAATTAAAAAATGCTGATGAAATATTTGTAGTAGAGCTTCCTTTTGCTCCTGATCCTAAGAACTTTGATGCTCAAGGTAGAGTAGTAGGTGCAATATTTAAATATGGACCTAATAAACTACAAAGTGAACCAGTACCTGCACATTGGATAGGATCTGTAGTAATTAGGGTTGATGGTAAGTTGTATAAATTAGATACAAAACCATTAAATGAGATACCTACAGCTATGACAATACTAAATGAAAAGCTTCAAGCAATAAAAGAAGCTCAATTAAAAAATGATATACCAAGTATAGTTGCTTTAGTAAACTCCATTAGAAATATAGTACAGTACAGAACATCAGAATCTAAGTTTGATACACAAACACAAGGAAAAAATGTAGAAGGTAAAAAAGGCTTAGGTCCTAAAATAGAATATTATAGTAATGATGCTATGCCTTGGCAATTAGATGGTGTAAAATTTGCTACTTTAGAAGAATTTACAACAGAATTAACTAAAAAAAGAATACAGATAGATTCTATACGTTTAAATAATGCTAAATATCAAGATAATATTGCCAAAGTATTACAAACAGATTTATCAGAAGCAGCATTTGAAAGAGGCTATAGAACAGCTCCATCTGTATATGTTAAAGGTAACATTACACTTGCTTCTGCTTTACCTATAGCACCAGCAGCTAATGTAGCTACTCCTGTAAGTGAGGTGGAAGCTAATCAATCACAAGATGCACCTACTACTACAATCTCTGTAGCTGCTACATCTACTACAGCACCCTCTAGGGTTGTTACTATTGTTAAAAGAAAAGCACCTACTAAATAATCAAATAATCAAAAACATCAAGGTAAAACAGATTTAGCATGGTTTAAAACTAGATTTGCTGAAGTAGGCATTACTGTATCAGATGAAGCTATTCAAGCTATTCACAATACATTTTTAGCAGGTGGTAGTAAAGTATGGGGTATGTTTCACAAAGCTTCTGTAATACTATCTAATGATGCTAATAGTTTAGTTGAAAGACATGAAGCATTTCACGTTGTATTTAATTTATTTTTAACCGCTAAGCAACAAGAACAAATATTAGATGAAGCATTTGGTAGATTTGGTAAAGATTTAGGTATTACTAAACAACAATATGAAACGGCTAAAAAAGATAATAATAAAGACTTATTATTGCAACTAGAAGAAGCTGTAGCAGACTTGATGGGAGAACATAGAGATTCACCATCATTATTTAATGCTGAAAATAAAGTTAAATATCCTAAAATTACACAATTTTTTGATACAATATATAATTGGTTATATGATCAATATGATATATTAAATTCATAATGAATCTATGAATGGGAAGAACGAACTTGATAATCTATGGGAAGATACAAAGGATAAAATATATGATGATTACAATAGTGTTCAGTACTATTTATTATTTGATAGAGTAGTATATAGCAATGGATGTGATCCTAACTGCTCGCTGATCGTGACCAATGTCAATGATGATGGTGTAGGTTCGCTGCGGCGGACTATACAGTGTGCCCCAAATGGTGCGACCATCACCTTTGATCCATCTGTCATAGGCCAAAACATATACCTCACCTCAGGTCATATACCCATCGGCAAAAGCATCAATATCCTCCAGACCAATGCTACTGTCGTGCAAGTAGTGCATCAGAGCAGTGGTCCAGTATTTGATATAGCCAATGGGAATACTTCGCTACGTCACATCTGTCTCACTGGTAGTGCCGAAGTAGGTAAATATGGTAGAGGATTGATCAATCACGGAGATCTCACGATGAATCATGTCATCATCTACGACCCAGAGACCATGGAGGGAAGCGGCAGTGCAGTCTCAAACTATGGTAGTATCCTAATCACAAGAGATACACAAACATTAATCGCAACTATTCTTTAATCAATAAAATATATCACTTATGCAAGTTTTCTGGAACTTATTGACTTATGTATTGCTGGGCTATGCTGCCACAGGCTGTACTGTACAGGATGATCCTGTGACAGTACCTACTATCATGTCAGAGGCTTATGAGCCATGTTGTGGATTAGATACATTGCGGTACCAGTTTGGGCCTCATTGGGTTACGTTACCAAATGTTTTTACACCAAATGGAGATGGGGTAAATGATTTTTTCTATGCCATCAGATCTAGTGACAGCCTCCAGATTAATAACTTTCAGATATGGGGTGTGGACACGCTGAACAACAAGCGGTTGCTCCATGGTCATCAGTTTTTATACTTGTCTGGGAATAGGATATTGTGGTGGGACGGCATTAGATACAATGTGGACAATAATCGCACGCCACACAGAGGAAAGTTTGGGTATGAGTTCACTGTGTTTTATAGAGGTAAAGGATTTTTGGTAGAGGGAAGCGCATGTGCTATCCTTTGCGATGAAGAAGCCAAAATATTTGTCAATAAAAAAGGGTGCTATTATCAATCGCAAATGACAAATAATGGGGATTTTGATTTAAAACTTCCTCGCAATTAGCAAGATTGTTTTGAGTAGGGGTGGTAGAGTAATCAGAGGAAAAGATAAGTAAGTTTACTTGTGCTTTTCTCTTTGATACAATTTAATATCTGGGAGTGTTCGGTTTTGAAATAGTGAATAAGAATTTCTCTAGTATCCAAATCCCTTTTCGGTCTTGTCATGCTTAGCATTGGGGTCGTACTGGACCATGATGTTGATCCATAATGACCTAGAGAAGCGTAGCCAAAATAGATAAGTAAGCGCTGCAACTGCGAGTACGACTCCCATGGCTGCATTGAGCGAAAGCTTAAATATCAATAAACATGCGCCCATTATACCCAAAAAGAAAAATGCTGATACGATATAAGAAAGAAACATCGCACCATAATAAAATCCCGGTTCTGGCTCAAATTTTTGGTTACAGACAGGACAATTAGTAGGCATATTTACAGGCTTTGATATTTCAAAAGGCTTGATAAACAAATCGCCTTCTTGACACCTTGGACATTTTTTCATAAATGCATTTACTAAAAAAAATCTCTTTGCCATAGTTATAACATAATATTGATTTTAACTTCTCTACTTATAGTAACACCTAGTTTAATGCTAAAGTTTTGCGATCTTCGCCTTTACTTCAGCTTCTAATAGCTTTTTGTATGCTAAGATCTTTTGCATGGTTTCTGGGTCAAAAGCTCCAATTATTGTCGCTGCTAAGATTCCTGCATTTTTGGCACCATTGAGCGCAACAGTTGCTACGGGAATCCCTCCTGGCATCTGAAGTATAGATAGTATAGAGTCCCATCCGTCTATCGAATTTGAGGATTTGATAGGCACGCCTATGACTGGAAGTGGCGATATAGAAGCGACCATCCCAGGTAGATGTGCTGCGCCTCCTGCGCCTGCGATGATGATTTTGATGCCTCTGAGATGTGCGTTTTGGGCATAATCTACCATGAGCAAAGGCGTACGATGAGCAGATACGATAGATAATTCGTAAGGTATCCCAAACTGTGTCAACATCTCTGATGCTAATTTCATTATGGGCAGATCAGAGTCTGAGCCCATGATGATGCTTACCATTGGGTTTTGATTTTTCATGCTATGACTTTTAAGTTTTGCTGGACTATTTCAGCTTTCTCTTTTGCTTCTTTAAGGGTTGTGCCCAATATAGTGACATGACCCATTTTTCGGTATGGCTTTGTGATGCTTTTACCGTAGAGGTTTATATATACTTCTGATAAACTGAGCACTTGATCGACACCCGTATAAACCGCCGGGCCTGTATATCCGTCCTCTCCTAGTAGGTTGATCATCACCGCTGGAGATTTAAGGTGTGGTGTTGGTATCGGTAAGTCCAATATGGCTCTGAGGTGCATATCGTATTGAGATAGATCGCAACCTTCTATCGTGTGATGACCAGAATTATGAGGACGTGGCGCTACTTCGTTGACTAGGATATTTCCATTTTTGTCAAGAAAAAGTTCTACAGCTAGCAACCCTACCACGCCGAGTGCGGAGGCTACATGTCTAGCGATCGTATCTGCCTGAGTAGCTACATCTGCATCTACCGACGATGGACTGAAGAGATATTCAACTAGGTTTGCTGTAGCATGAAACTGCATTTCTACTATCGGAAAAGTCACCATCGTTCCATCAGATTTACGTACTACGATGACTGCCAGTTCCTTATATATATCTACTAAGTTTTCTATGACACATGCTACATCCATCAGTTCCAGTAGATCACGATCATCTCTGACTACATGGACACCTTTGCCATCGTAGCCGTCTTTTCGAGATTTCTGTACGAAGGGTATTTGGATATTACCATTTTTTATATTGTCTAGTATTTGCGACTTATCGTCAAAAAGCATAAATGAGGAAGTAGGAATACCAGTATCTTTGTAAAATTGTTTTTGAAGTCCTTTGTCAGTAATCGTACGTAATACTGAAGGTTGTGGAAATACTTTCTTGCCTTGGCCTTCTAGTATTTCTAGTGCTTTGATGTTTACATTTTCGATTTCTATTGTGATGATATCTTTATCTTGGGCGAAAGCCAAAACATCTTTTTCATCTTTGATATTGCCTAATGTGAAGTTTTTAAAAATCTTGGCGCAAGGCGCTTCGGTGTCAGTGTCCATAGTATGTAAATCCAGACACATCTTGCTTCCAGCTTCTAGTAACATCTTGCCCAGCTGCCCACCTCCCAATATTCCTACACGTTGATTTAATTTTTGTGAAGCCACTTGTTTTTATCTATTTATGAGATGCAAATGTACGATATTTTAATAACTTTGCGTAGTTAGCGTCTATAAACCGTCCATAAAGTCACCGACAAAACATCGTCTATAGGTGTGGATAGCAGCCACTAGAAAATTAAACTTCTACATGCTTTGCTTCCATAATTTTGTAAACGGAGGATCGGTTTATGAGTCAGTTAAATGCTTAGAATCAGGCCTGGGCCAACAAATCATATTCGATATACGGAAGTTAAATGGCTGATTAAGATTCGTTAGATTTTTTTTTAGAAATGATGTCTCTGAGCTGAGCTGCACGTTCATAATCTTCTTTTGCTAGCGACTCATTTAGTAGTTTTTCGAGGCTAGCAACACTCATACTTTCTACGGTATTTGCTTTTGATTTGCTTTTTTGTTTGATGCCTTGCTCTTCGTCCTCATCTAAGATCACACCTGCGCTATCCATGATGAAATCATACGTATATATAGGACATCCGAACCTCACTGCGAGCGATATGGCATCGGAGGTGCGTGCATCTATCTGTATATTATTGCCTTTTTGGCTACAGATGAGATGTGCATAAAAGATACCATCTAATAGATTATTTATAATAACCTCAGTGACTTCTATATCAAAAGCATCAAGAGTGTTTTTAAATAAATCGTGTGTCAATGGACGATTAGGAGTCATGTTTTCGAGTGCTACAGCGATAGCTTGTGCTTCAAAACCTCCGATCACTATCGGCAATCTTCTATTTCCCCCATCTTCACCCAATACAATGGCATAGTTATGCGATTGGGTTACGCTGTGTGATAGTGCCATTATATCTAATCTTATTTTCTTCATGATCAATTTATGATTTGTTGAATATTTGCCGCATCGACTCTAACGATAGCGCAAAATTAATAATATATTTAATATTTATGATTCTCCAAAACTACTTTAACTTATGTTTACATCTGGTAGTTCTATGCTATATTACAATGGTAACGATATAATTGTTTAATGTGGGCGTATTTATAATGGACACATCTATTAACGCTGAAATATCGAAATATAATTTTTGTTTATTTTTTAAGAATAGTTACGGGGGAAATCAAATATTAGTTGTATTTTTGGGACTATTTACTATTCTTGACCAAAGTTAATAATCATTATTATGAAATTTGATATTTTGAAACTAAATTCTAGCGCAGTGTTTTTATTATTTATGACCGTTATGTTATTGGCCAATTGCTGCAAAGAGGTAGATGCTTCAGGTGGCAATAATACCGACCTCAATCAACTTCCGATCGTGATGGTGCATGGTGCATTAGCCTCTGGAGATACTTATGCTAAGCATGCTATGCTTTACGGCAGCAATGGTTATCCTAGTGATATGCTCTATGTCTATGACTGGAATAGTCTCGGCGGCTCAGGTGCGCCTGCGCTAGCGTCTCTGGATAAATTTATAGATGGAGTCATAGCTAAAACTGGAAAATCGCAGATTTATCTGATCGGACACTCAGCCGGCGGAGGGTTGTCCTATAGTTACTGTAATGATAGCTTGCGCTCAAAAAAAATAGCAAAATACGTTCATCTGGCATCTACCCCACAGACCAAACCTGCAGGCCTTAAAGGCGAAGTCCCTACGCTCAATGTATATTCTGATGGCGATAAAGTAGTTGCTGGAGCGACTATACCCAATGCAACCAATGTCACGTTTGATAATCTGGACCACTACCAAGTAGCAACCTCAGAGAGTAGCTTTGAGGAAGTATATAATTTTTTATTGGGTCAGCGCCCAAAATCTAATGTGATCAAAACACAGTCAAAGTCAAAAGTGTCGGGACGCGTATTGACTCTGGGAGAAAATGCAGCTACAGCAAATGCAATAGTCAAAATATGGCAAGTAGATAGCGTATCAGGTGATAGACTCAATGCTGTGCTCTATACACTAACAACGGATGAAAAAGGAAATTTTGGCCCTGTGGAGTTGTCCTCAAGGATGCATCATGAGTTCGAAGTCACATCTAGTGTTCCAGCATTCCGAACTGTTCATTACTATCGTGAAAATATACCAAGAGAAAATAAATTTCTATACCTTAGGTCTTTTCCTCCTGCATCGTCATTTGCTGGAATTTTGCTTAACTCGCTACCCAGAAACGATGAACAAGCTGTAGTAGCTTCGTTTACCTCAAACCAAGCGGTGATCAACGGTAGAGACGAGCTATCTGCACAAGGTATCACTCTATCCACACCTGCGTTATGCAGTCCTACCAACTCTACGATAGCTATGTTTATGTATGACAACGGCGACAAAGTGAGCTCAGGCGCAGGTCATCCTACCTTTGCAATACTTCCATTCCTAAAGGGTGCAGACATTTTTATCGATTCTCAGAAACCAGAAACATTCAGCATCACCTTTAACGGTCGGACAAAAGGAGTTAAAAACTTTAAATCTGCCACTGAAGGTGTAGCGATTATGGTGTTTGATTAAAAGTTTTGCCAGAAAGGATAAGTGATAATTGAAAATTGATAATGGAAAATTGATAATTGAAAATGGAAAATTGAAAATTGATAATGGAAAATGGAAAATTGATATTAAAATCATACTGGACTTAAATTTATATAATTATTTACCGCATACATAAAAATCTAATAATTAACAGACAGATAGACAGATAGATAGATAATTTATTTATTTTAAAATAAATCACAAAAAAGTTGTGTATTTTAAAAATTTATACCGTATCTTTGCTTTAGAATTATGTAGATGGTGTGTCATTACTAATTATTAAACACAAAAAGCGACTTATTATCCACAACCATTTCCTTTTGATTCTACCAGTTTTTAAGTATCCTTTTTTGTTGGTTTTTGGCTCATGTGAGTTCTGTGTGTAGCTATAGATGTTCTTAATGGATGATTTATAGCTAGGGATTGTATGAGTGATGTTGTGATACATTGAAGTATCACAGTACTGCGTATATGAGTTAGTGCAGTCAGCACGTAAGAGGTAATATTTTGTTTAGTTGTTATATATTAAAAGTGATGCTCTCAAAAGAGAGAAGACCCGCTGTCGCATAGCGTCAGACGAGCCCTCAGTATATCTAGCAGATATAGAGACAACGGTAAGGTTTTTTCTTCAGATGAAGCGCACACTCGACGGTAATATTTTCTATAGATAGTGATATCTGCCGTCGAGCTTGAGAAAAGTCGTGTGTACTACAGTGTACACCATGTGATAAGGCCGCTTCGCTAGTGCAGAACTAATAAACAGCGTGGATAATAAAATCAGCAACCACGCTGCGGGATTCAGATCTAGCTCAGCAGTCCAGTTTTCATCCTTCGTGACCACCAAGCAGAGAAGTGGTCAGAGGAAATTATCTTATGGTTTAAAATTTATAAATTTTCAATCATGAAAAAGTTTAATTTATTTTTTGGCTTATTAGCCATGACCGTTTTAAGTATCGGCATTTGGTCTTGTAGTAAGGATACGCCAAAACCAAATGCGATAACGGAAGAAAATTCAGAAATAGGCCTTCGCTCAGCTAGCTTATGTGAAAGTATAATTACTGGTCTAGCTGAAATTACAGAGGTATCAAAAAATATACCAGTCAATCCGTGTACACTCAATAGTTTACAGATTCCATGTCCTTTTGGCACGCTGTATTCTACTGATTGTAGCCCTACTTGTGCAAGTATAGGCCAAGGTGGATAATAATTATAGTAAGTGATAGGTGATGGTATTCAAATCATAAAGTTTAGTATCACCTATTACTATTCTTTTATAAATAACTTAATCTTTTAATTTAAAAACCAATTACAATGAAATTTTATCTTACACACTTTCTGGCTATATTTCTAACGGCAACAATCGTTGGTCAAAATAATTTTTGCTACGATCCTCCTTCTTTTAATTTTGGTGGACTCAAGACTGAACTTTCGTTTTTGATACAGGACAATGATATGGGTTATACCTGCCAAGGGATAGAGTATGATAGAGATCGTGGTGACATGTGGGTTGCACCTATCGAGTATGATGATAGATATATCATAAGTATGAGTACAGGATTTTATTCTGGATCCCTGCTTATCGCTATAGAGAAAAATACCAATAAAATATTATGGCAAAAGAAATATAATCACTTAAATGAAAAAGAAAAACGAGGCTTCGGAATAGCGTATTTAAAAAAATTAGGTGGGGATTCTTTAGAGCTAATCACCAATAGAAGTTATAATGAATGGGAAGGATACGATTTACCGCAAGCAGGAAGGACAGGTCTTGCTGGCAGAAGAGTTATAAGCTATAAGACAGGAGAGATTCTAACTGATTACTGGATAGGTGATAAGGTGGAGATAAAAGGTTCTAGTATAAATAATTTTAGGAATTGGATAAATTTGGGAGAATCAGAATATCCACTATTACTTCCTAACACCAATATATATCATGCATTAGCACCTGTTTTAAGAGCAGGAAATGGCTTTACAGAGGCATTCGGACACTTATATGCAGATGCCAGTACCTTGCTAAGAATAATTGAAGTTCCGCCTAATCCTGTACTCAAAGATATAGAAGCACCTATTATACAGTTGAATCGAAGAGGAATTAATAATAGCCTGCCCGATCAAGGTTGGTACGATTTTAAGGGTCCAATTATAGTGAATGATAGTATCACAAAATACCTTTTTAGATACAGACTGGATGGTAAAGCTAGGACTAGTTTAATGACAACTGACAGGTTTGGCAATTTTATAAATGAGTTGGACATTACATCAAAGGTAAATGCTGATGATAGCAACTTTTATTGGGAAGCAACTAAATCATGGCGAATTGGCCCCAATCGTTTTAGATTACAAGGTGGCACAAGATATGACTCTTTATTCGAACCCTTTGGTCACCAAGGATATGTGGATATAGATCTGGAAGGAAATTTAATCAAGGATCAGAAATCCTTAGCTTTTGATGGGTTAAGACCTTTAATGATGGCAACTACATATCTAAGTAAGTCAAATTCAAGTCTGCATATATTCAGACCTATAGAAAACAACAATATTTATTTTTATGAAGAATACCAAGATGGTACTTATAGAAAAGCTGGAGAGCTAATCAATCCAAATAGGAAAATTTTTGCTCCTTTTCCAGAAAAAATCTGGATTAATGATGATGGTAGTATATTTGTAAACATTGGCGTGAGATTAGATTCTGTTTGGGCCGAAGGTAATTTTGCTTTAGGCGCCTGGCAGGGTTTAATCATGGTTAGTGCAGAAAATCTTGGTCTTATTTCTAACACCACCGACCAATCCACTTCTGCTACCGCAAATCTATATCCTAATCCTACCACAGGCATCTGCTACTTATCTGGTATCACTGCACAAGCAAGCGTATCTGTGCGTGGCATAGACGGACGCAGTTACTACATGGGTAAGTATAATGATAGTGCAGGTATAGACCTCAGCACTGCACCTAATGGACTGTATGTAGTCACGATCACGACTGGTCAGAAAACTGAGACGATGAAGGTGGTGAAAAATTGATGAAAGTAAAAATATGAGATACTTTTTCATTTTACTATTGTGCACATCTGTGTGGAATATCCATGGGCAAACACGATCTGCCGTTGGCTTAGGTTATTTTTTTAATGATCAATCAGGGACACATAGAGAAATCAATCTCAGGGTGATGGTATATAAAACTTTTTTTGTCCAGTCTTCCTTCTCAACAGGTTTTGATGGTATTAACATTTTGCGATTGGGTGTCGGTACGCAGTTGTGGCGAAAAGAAAAATTTGCACTGCTTACGACTGTGCGTATTGTAAACGAGAAATTTAGAGGCCGTGGAAATTCTATTCTTAGCAGGTGGAACATAGAGTTACCTATAGAGGGCAATTACGATCTAGGAAATAATTTTCACCTTTATGGATCGATAATTCCTACTTACAATTCCAATGAGAATAGCGAATCAATATTCTTAATGCACTTCAATATAGGTGCAGGTTACAGCTTTTAGAATGATAGGTTATAGGTGTTTACTAAGCGTAATGGATAAGAAGTGATGACCCTTATAAATCATCAAATTTTCGATTTGTGTAAGATAATTAGCTTAGTATAGCTAATAATGACAATCAGCAAATTACAAAATTTGCATACCGCTCGGCGTAAGCGCGTCTTACGCCGAGCGGTAATTGAGAATAGATAATTTAGAATTGAAAATGGAAAATGGAAAATTGATATTAAAATCATACTGGACTTAAATTTATATAATTATTTACTATATATATAAAACACTATTAATTAAGAGATAGATAGAGAGATAGTGAAAAATATTTTTATTATTTCCAAAAATAAATGAATAAAAAGATACACCATGTCGAAACAATAATTTATCTTTGCTTTAGAATTATATAGATGGTGTGTCATTACTAATTATTAAACACAAAAAGCGACTTATTATCCACAGCCATTTCCTTTTCATTCTACAAGTTTTTAAGTATCCTTTTTTGTTGGTTTTTGGTTCACGTGAGTTCTGTGTGTAGCTATAGATGTTCTTAATGGATGATTTATAGCTAGGGATTGTGTGAGTGTGAGTGATGTTAAAGTGTAGCATAATGTAGCGCCTAAGACTTATATAGTATCGATAGATGTGTGAAAAGACCAAAAACAAAGTGTCAAACATGCCAAAAACTGTAAACAGTAATGCTTATAGCCTATAGATGACTGATAGTTACAAGCGCATGATGATCAAGTGATCAATTACACAGTTAGGGATAGTAAGAAAAATCGCAAGTCTCATGTAGATTTGTAACATCGATAAGTAAATTAATGCGAATTTAAACATAAACGGTAGTAAAATGAAATATTTATCACCAAGTTGTCAAAGTCTGTAACTTCGATACTGTACATTTAGCATTTGTAATGTGTTACTATCATCATCAGCAACGATATACATATCTTCACATGACATCCGAAGTCTGTAATCCCTTGGATTGAATTGAAAATTTATGAAATATCGAATCGCAATTGGAAACTGCGACCATCGGAATGTGCTGCAACAATTCTTTAATTTACTTGCAATATTAATTTTTTATCACATTGCACAAGTTATTAATTTGCGGATTTTAGACAATATCTGAATAGGTAATTGGCATTAAATATTTCAGTTTTTTTATCTCACTTTTTCATTTTTTAAATTTACTTTATTTAAGATCTGCTGAAAAAGTCAGAATATCTTATAAAAGAAAGAAAACCATTCAAAAAACCAGCGATAGGTAAATAAACAGTCGGAAGTGCGTTGATCGCAAAACTTCTACGACTTTATGAACTATCTTCCCATTGTGATCGAACAAACATAAGAATGAGCAACCTTGAAAGGAACTCGATAGAGCTACTAGGGTGCTACGATGTGCAAGATTGTTAGCAAGTAGATAAAACGGTGAGAACCAATCGCCCTTTTTTTGAACTAGACTTTTTTTGGTTACTTTTTTTAGTAATGAAAAAAAATAACTGTCGCCCGCTTATGGCAATACCAGACTAAAGTGCACGGTTTAAAGCTTCTGAATACTCAAATCCATCCACTGTGCTAAGAATAATCATAGCATAAGTCTTTGTTCTTAAATATACTATGAATAAATCAACAATCCCTATTTGTATTATTCTGGATTACAAGCTGTATGGTTATCCTCTGCGTGGGCATTATCTGTAGTATAAGTAGAGTATAAGTAGAAGAGTTTTACAATAGTATCCTTTATTGACATGAGCTTGCAAATCGTCCATAACTTGGTGATGCAACCAATTATGGTAGTAAAAGATTACATCTCATTGATTTGCGCTTTGTATGCTGAAATATGGCAACTTAACCCAGTTCGTCTATATTGTATATGCTATTGATATTAGTTAAAGCATGATTAATGATTCTTTGGCAGCACTCAAAGTATTCATATCAAGCATCACTAATCTTTATAACAGCCAAAAGTATAACAATTATCCTTTATACAAGTAAATTATTTTTACCTACCTTTGAGCCAAAATTTAAAAAATGTTAAATAATAATCTTTCTCAAAAATGGAATATTGAGATTTTGTCATGGCTCTTTGTAGTAGGATTTTGTGTAATGATCGTCGGACCTATTTACCTCACCTGTGGTAACAATTATACGTTTTATATAGAAAATATCATATCCATTGTTTTGCTGTTGACTTTAGCTAGATATATATTTTTGCTTTCTTATACACCATTTTCTAGAAACAAAATATTAAAACTCCTTCTGATATTCCTTCCTATCCCACTGCTTATGTATCAAGTAGATAATTTGATGGATTTTCGCAGAGTGATCGACGAGGATGGAACTATTATATTTTTTAAGGGTTCATCAGATATGAGCGATTACCAATTTGGGAAATACATAAAATTTGAGTATCTGTTTTTTTCTATAGCATCGATTGTTACTCTGATACTGCTGCCTATACGTATGATTATTTCGTTTTGGCGAACGGTCAATACCAAAGATAGAGTTTGATCTTTTAATTTTCTTTTGTCAGAACATAAAAATAAACAAAATATTAAAATATCTTTAATAATATATACTTATGTCAATAGTTACTGAATTTAATACTTATCGTCAAAGTATGAATGACCGCATCAATGCGCAAGATAACAAAGTCCTCAAACGCTTTTTTAGTCTTGACAATCAAGCCTATCAGGAAGGTGCTTTATCCAACAAAACTAAAGAATTGCTAGGATTGGTTGCATCATTAGTACTCAGATGTGATGATTGTATCGCGTATCACCTAGGTACATGCCATGCAATGGGAGTGACGACAGATGAAGTTTTTGAGGTGTTTTCTATAGCCAATCTAGTGGGTGGTTCCATCTGCATTCCACACACCCGTAGAGGAGTTGAGTATTGGGATACACTAGTCATAGAAGCTCAAAACGCATAATCCAAGCTTTTAAACTTTGGTTTTAATTTATATGATTAATCATAGTTTGATAGCTACTTTCCAGTTTTATCGTACTTACTTTTACAATATTTCCTAATGTATTGTGAATTTAGGTAGATATAGTATTACAAGGTCAACCTTTAAAACAAATATTGGTTATAAACTTGTGTTTGTAGGCTATGGTCTCATCACATTTAACTAATTATCAATTTATAAAATTAAAATCAAATGAAACATTTATTTTTATTAGCCTTGGCTGCTACTTTGACATTCGCATCATGCAAAGAGAAAACAGCAGAAGTAACAGAAGCTACAGCAGATCCACTTTACACAGAGGTAATCGCTATGCACGACGAAGTTATGCCTCTAACTGCCCAACTTTCGGATTTAAAAGGTAAACTTACTGAACTAAAAAGCGATGACAACAGCCGTGTAGTATTAGACCATATTGTTAAACTAGATGGGGCTGATGAAGCTATGAAGTCTTGGATGGCAAACTTCAAAGAACCAGAAAATAAGGCTGAAGCACAAGAATATCTACAAGGTGAGAAGCTTAAAATCATTGAAGTATCAATACAAATTAATGGTGCCTTAGAAAGAGGCAAGTTTTTAGTGGACTCTTTGACTGTTAAATAACATCATAGTATTCGTACTGTCATAACTCATGGCTAAACAAGTAAGCAAAAACATGAATCATATACACAATTTTAAATTTAAAAATTTGATAAAGTATCTTTTGAGTTTTTGCTTACTAGTTTTTTGTTTTGCATCTTGCAAGGAGGAATCTAAGGACCTACCATTCGTAGGAAATGCTGAAGAGGTAGATGGCAAACTAGTCTACCCTACCATAGGAGAAATCAAGCATTTTGATCAAGATTCTACTGCCATAATCAATGCAAATTTTAAGGATAAGCTATTGGTAGCAGATTTTTTCTTTACTTCATGTCCGTCTATTTGTCCCAAGGTCATGAAAGAAATGATGAAAATACATGAAGAAATCAAAGCATTAGAAAATGTAGAAATGCTCAGTTTTACCATCGATCCCAAGCGTGACAATGTAGAAAAACTTAAACTTTATGCCGATAATTTAGGTGTGGATCAATTGAGATGGAGGTTTCTGACTGGAGACAAAGACGAAACATTCAAACTAGCCAATACATTTTTTGTGCCTGCTATGGAGGATCCTAATGCACCAGGAGGTTTTGATCATAGTGGCAAAATCATCCTAGTAGATTATGATGGTCACGTACGCGCGTTTACCGAAGGAACTGAGACCGAAGGTACTAATGCGTTTATCGAAAAAGTCAAAATGCTAGCTACCACAGGGCGATAAAAAACTTCATAATTACTAAATTCACACCATGTTGCGCACAGCCATAAGTTTAATCATCTTTGTCGTAGTGATGGCGGTTATATGGGAGTTTACTTCATGTACAGACACACCTTATGTACAAGGCCTAAGATTATACAATGCAAAGTGTGCAAACTGTCACATGACCGATGGTAGCGGACTCAATAAACTTATACCCGCCTTAGAGCTTTCTGACGCTATGGGTACAGACAGGTTAGGTTGTATCATCAGAAATGGTCTTAACGATACGATTTTTGGCAAAAATGAGTTTTTAGTCAAGCAAATGCCGTCATT
>Ga0335395_10001296_pt1 | contig 15855 bp, 6 predicted proteins | sample MAT02_FD_205744 | JGI IMG/M metagenome (GOLD analysis project Ga0335395, IMG submission 205744) | Freshwater microbial communities from Lake Fryxell liftoff mats and glacier meltwater in Antarctica - MAT-02 (spades assembly) (version 2) ...
CAATAAGCGGAATGCCACAGCGTCCAAATGTCTAGCAAGTGACCGGTACCGCAAAGAATAATAAATGCACCAAATAAAGCAAATATTCCTAAAAAAGGAACGTCGCGTCGCTTAAAAACAAAATAAATCAGCATCACCGGAATTGAAAAGTAGGCGATCGCAATTAAAAAGTCGCCAGTTACGTGCAGCCACACTAAAGGCGTTTGCCACAGATAGCAGTGACCGTGCGGCATATACTGAGTTGGAGAAAAGATATTTTTGACTATTTGCCACATAATGTTTGCTTGCAGATAATATTGAGTGGAACGATCTTCTTGTTCTTGTGGAGTGGGCTCTTATAGCCCGCCCTATCTTTGGGTTGGTGCGGGCAAGATGCCACCCTACAAGTTGATTTACAAAAACGGGATTAGCCCAAATTTACAGCTTTACCAAAACTTTTTCAGAGCCAGTTGCTTGTTGCTGAGGTTTAGATTTCAAGGGAATTTCAATAATAAACTCAGTACCTTTACCAACCTCAGAAGTGCAGCGCAAATAACCTTCATGGTTTTGAATAATCTGATAAGAAATCGCCAAACCCAGCCCCGTACCATAACCGATAGGTTTCGTCGTAAAAAATGGATCGTAAATTTTAGCGATCGCCTCAGCATCTATGCCACTGCCATTATCAGCAATGCGAATCTGCACCCCCTTGCCATCAACTAAAAGCGTGCGGATGCGAATTGTTAGCAGTTGGCAATGAGTCATTGGTAAGTGGTTATGATAATTTTTTTGCCCATAGCCTCTAGCCGATCGCTCCTGCTGCGCCACCTGTTCTAAAGCATCAATAGCATTAGAAAAAATATTCATAAATACTTGGTTAAGCTGTCCAGCGTAGCATTCCAATTGTGGCAAATCTCCATACTCTTTAATCACTTGGATTGCCGGACGGTTTGGTTGTTCTTTCAAGCGGTGCTGCAAAATCATTAAAGTGCTGTCGATCCCTTCCTGGATATTTACCTTTTTCATATCGGCTTCGTCTAAGCGGGAGAAGGTGCGTAAAGATTTAACGATATCTTTGATGCGCTCTGCTCCAATTTTAATCGAACCAAAAAGTTTTTGCATATCTTCTAAAATAAAATCGAGATCGATGCTGTTAATCTTGTCTGCAATTTCCGGCGCAGGAGTGGGGTAATAAACTTGATAAACCTTAATCAATTCCAAAAGCTCTTGAATGTATTCCTCAGCCGGAATCAGATTGCCATAAATGAAGTTAACAGGGTTATTGATTTCGTGAGCAACGCCAGCTACCATTTGCCCCAAAGAGGACATTTTTTCAGTTTGCACGAGTTGAGTTTGGGCGCCTTTGAGTTGTTGTAGAGTCTTTTCTAGTTGCTGAGTTTGTTCGAGCAGTTTAGCTTCAGAGCGCCGCAATGAATTTTCAGCCAAGGAGCGATCGCGATTTTCCTGTTGCAAAAGTTCATTAGTAACTTCTAAAGCTAGCGTCCTCTCAATAACCCGTTTTTCCAATTCTAACGTCAATTGCGAGAGTGCTTCCTGAGCTTGTTTGTGCTCCCCTATCTCATTTTGTAAAGCAAAATTTGCCGCCGCCAATTGATCGGGACTGGGGATAGCCAAGATTTTTGGGATTAGTTCCACCAGCACTGCTGCTGTACATAGCGAAACCAGCGCCGTAATTCCTTTAACCGAAAACTTGGGTCTAAATCCCCGTCCTTCTAGGACGGCTTTTATTTGATTTGATCAACTTTTTAAGAAACGTCTTGATATTTCTTAAAGGCCTGGTATAATCAAATAAGGAGGTGATGCAAAGTGTTAAATCTAACCTACGAATTCAAGCTTAAACCCACATCAGAACAAATAGTTATTTTCGCAGACTGGCTTGAACAATGCCGCCGTGTTTATAACTATGCGTTGACTGAGCGCAAAGATTGGTTTAAGTCGCGTAGCTGTCAGATTAACGCTTGCTCTGTTCGCTCCGAGTACATAATCTCAGCCGAAACGAAACGACCAACTTATGCAAGTCAATGTAAGTCGCTAACCGCTTATCGAAAAACGAGCATCGACTTGCAACGAGTACAGTCTCAAGTGCTACAACAAACGCTGAGACGACTTGAAAAAGCATTTGTAAGTATGTGGGAACAAAATCATGGATTCCCTCGCTTTAAAAAAGCAGGAACCATGCGCTCGTTTGTGTTTCCACAATTAGGGATTAACTCAATAAAAAACGGCAATGTTAAATTGCCCGTAATTGGTTGGGTAAAGTTTTGGCAATCTCGCCCTGTTGCCGATGGCGGGATTGTCAAACAGGCACGGGTGGTTAAACGTGCATCCGGTTGGTACATAATGTTGACATTGCAATGGGATGTCAAAATTCCTGATGCAATGCCTCACGGTGAAGCTATCGGAATTGATGTCGGATTGACAAATTTTGTCGCAACTTCTAACGGTCTTTTAGTCAAGCGCCCAAGGTTTTTTATTGACGCAGAACGCCAGCTTAAATTGCTGCAACAGCGTGTTAGTCGGAAACCTATAGGCTCGAATAACTGGAAAAAAGCCCAAAAGAAAGTTGCCTTATTGCACGAGTACGTTTCTAACTGCCGTAAAGATTGGCATCGCAAAATCTCTCATCAACTTTGCAGCAATGCTGGGATGGTATTTGTTGAAGATTTAAATCTGGTTGGACTATCCAGAGGAATGTTGGGCAAGCATTGTCTAGATGCAGGGTTCGGGCAATTTTTTACTATTTTGGAACAAACTTGCTTTAAGCGCGGGGTATATTTCCAAAAAGTAGATGCCAAGAAAACCAGCCAGATTTGTCCGAATTGTGGTGTTGAGACAGGCAAAAAAGAACTTTCAGAACGTACTCATGCTTGCTCAAATTGTGGCTATACAACAGACAGAGACGTTGCAGCAGCCCAAGTAGTTCTAATCAGAGGACTTGCAGCCGTAGGGCCTACGGTCAAGATGCTTGTTGAGGGTAAATTAACTGGAATCCCTGTGAAACAAGAATCCCCATGCCTTGAGGCTGGGGAGTGTCAAAGTCAATCAAAAGTGATAATATCAACTATAGACCTCTTGCAAAAATAATTAGGACGCTGCTCAAAGCAACGTCCGAAATTTTTTTTTCTTGGGGGACGTTGCTCTGAGCAGCGTCCTAAAATTTAATTAAAAGGACTTTTGCAATCTTGTCTTATACACTTACTGGTAATTGCAAATTATGACGATAGATGAGGTAGTACAGCTAACTCGTGCCCGATCGCAAAAAGACTTACATCCCGTACAAGAAATCCTACTCCGCCAAGTTTGGGAAGGAAAGACTTATACAAGCATCGCATCTGCCTCTCATTACGGAGAGCATTACCTGAGAAACATCGCCTCCAGCTTGTGGCAATCTCTCTCTGAAATCTTGCAGATACCTATTAGCAAATCAAATTTTCGCTCCTCTCTAGAATCGCGTTCCCTGACTGCGGAGGAACGAGAATTAATTGAAGAATTCACCCGCAGCCAATGCCTAACAACACCTTTAGAATATCCCGGCTCTCCCGTACCCCTCGGTTCGCCATTTTATATCCCTCACCCGCTAATTCAAGAACTCGCGTATCAAGAGATTGCCAAACCTGGGAGTGTTCTGCGGATTAAAGCTCCCAGGAAAATGGGTAAAAGTTCCCTCCTGCTACGGATTTTAGATCGCGCTAATTCTCTTGGCTGCCGAACTGTAAGTTTGGATTTTCAGCAAGCCGAGGAAGCTGTTTTAGACAACCTAGATAAATTTTTACGGTGGTTTTGTGCCAACATCAGCCGTCACCTAGAATTGCCACCTCTATTAGATGATTATTGGGATGAAGATATGGGTAGCAAAGTAAGCTCTACCATCTATTTGCAACAATATGTATTAGCGGAAATAAATAGCCCTCTTGTCTTAGCTTTAAATGAAGTCAATAGGATTTTTGAGTATCCAAAAATTGCCAGAGAATTTTTGCCGCTGCTGCGAAGCTGGCATGAAGAAGCAAAGCGGATTGAAACTTTGGGAAAACTGCGGTTAATCGTTCTTCACTCCACAGAAATTTATATTCCTTTAAAGCTCACTGAATCGCCTTTTAATGTCGGTTTGCCGCTGCAATTGCCCTATTTTACAGAAGAGCAGATACTTGCTTTGGCGCAGCGTTACGGACTGGATTGGACAGATAGCCCCGATGCCGAGCGACTGATGGCAATGGTGGGGGGACATCCTTATCTGGTGCGGCTCGCTTTTTACCACCTCTGTCAAAAGGCTGTAACGCTAGATATGCTTCTACAAGAAGCTCCCACAATAGGAGGAATTTATAAAGATTACTTGCGGAGTTTTTGGGTGACATTGCAAGAGTATCCCGAACTCGCATTTGCACTTAAACAAGTGGTAAAATCTGAGCGCGGCGTGGAATTAGATCCGATAGTAGCTTCTAAATTAGTTAGTATGGGGCTGATTCATATCGATAACAACCGCTGTACGCTGAGCTGCGAGTTGTACCGCCTGTATTTTGGTTCGCCAAACTTTATTTAAATCGAGGTTTTAGAGTTTCTTGGCGTAAGTTATATTAGAATGAATCGCTCCCACCACATCCTCACATCTAAATAGATTCACTACATACTCACCTTTAAACCAACCCATAAACGGCATGACCAAGGTTACATATCAAATTGGTGGCAGTCTCGCTAGTGATGCACCTACTTATGTGGTAAGACAAGCAGATTCCGAACTCTATGAAGCGTTAAAAGCAGGCGAATTTTGTTATATTCTCAATTCGCGGCAAATGGGCAAATCTTCTCTCTTGGTACGCACGCTGCACCGACTGCAAGCAGAAGGTTTTCAATGCAGTACCATCGATATGACTCGCATTGGTAGCGAAAATATTACCCCTTTACAGTGGTATAAAGGCATGATTGGAGAATTGTGGCGCGGCTTCAATCTTTTAGGAAAAGTTAATTTAAAAACATGGTGGCGCGATGAAGAAGATGTCTCCTTTCTGCAAAGATTGAGTCATTTTATTGAAGATATCCTGCTGGTCAAATTCCCCACAGATAAAATCATTATATTTATTGATGAAATTGACAGCATTCTCAGTCTAGATTTCCCGGTTGATGATTTTTTTGCCCTAATTCGATTTTGCTATAATCAACGAGCAATTAATCCAGAGTATAATCGAATTAGTTTTGCGATTTTTGGAGTTGCCGCGCCGAGCGATTTAATTGCTGACAAAAATCGAACGCCTTTTAATATTGGTCGTGCTATAGATTTGCGGGGTTTTGAACTGCACGAATGCCAACTATTAGTTAAAGGGTTAGAGGGTGTCGTAAGTAATCCTCATGCCGTTATAAAACAAATATTAGCTTGGACTTCAGGACAGCCATTCCTCACGCATAAGATTTGCTATTTTGCCTACAGAGCTAGTCTTGAAACAGCAGGAGGATTGGTAAAACTTCCCCCGGGAACCGAGGCATTTTGGGTGGATAGTTTGGTGCGATCGCAGATCGTCGATAAGTGGGAATCCCTGGACGAACCGGAGCATTTAAGAACCATATGCGATCGCATCCTTCGCAATGAACAAAAGGCCAGTAGACTGCTCGGAATTTATCAGCAAATTTTACAATCAGAACCCCCCCTAACCCCCCCTTATCAAGGGGGGGGACAATCAGAACCCCCCTTGATAAGGGGGGCTGGGGGGATCTCAACCAATGACAGCCGAGAACAAATTGAACTCATTCTCTCTGGATTAGTGGTGAAAGAGCAAAGTTTACTGAAAGTAACAAATCGCATTTACGAACAAGTTTTTAACCTAAAATGGGTAGATAAACAATTAGGACAACTGCGACCTTATTCTCAAACCTTTGATGCGTGGGTGACTTCCCAGCAGCAAGATTTATCGCGGGTTTTGCGGGGACAAGCTTTGAAAGATGCTCAAAGTTGGGCCCAGGGAAAAAGTTTGAGCGATTTAGACTATCAATTTTTAGCTGCAAGTGAAGAAATAGATCGGCGTGAAGTACAACAAGCATTAGAAGCAGAACGCACTAAAGAAATTGAAGCAAGACTAGCAGAACAACAAAAAAGATTAATTCAAGAAACCAAAGCAGCCAAACAACAAAGAATCTTATTATTTGCAGTCAGTATGGCATTAATGCTGGCCTGCGGGTTGGGAATTGCAACGTTTTTTCAATATCGCAAAGCAACAGAAAGCGAACAGCAAGCGCGGGTGAGCGAAATTAAAGCGCTGGCCTCTTCTTCTGACGGATTGTTTGCTTCTAATCGCAAGTTGGATGCGCTGATAGAAGCGATTAAAGCTAAACGAAAAGTGCAAAAACTAGGTGGGGCGGGTGCCGCTACCGCTGGTCAAGTTGACAATGTACTGAGACAAGCTGTTTACGAAGCAGATGAATTCAACCGTTTATCGGGGCATAAAGCGGCTGTTCTGGGAGTTGATATTAGTCCTGATAGTGAGTTTATTGCCTCAACAAGTGTGGATAAAACTATCAAACTGTGGCGGCGCGACGGAACGGAGATAGCAATTCTCAAAGGTCATCAGGCGATCGTTTGGTCAGTCAAATTTAGCCCAGACGGTGAGCTAATTGCTTCTGGAAGTGATGATGGGACTGTAAAACTTTGGCAGCGAAACGGCACTTTATTGAAAACTTTTCAGGGTCATAGTGCTGGCATTTGGGCAGTGGCGTTTAGTCCCGACGGTCAAACTATTGCCTCTGCTAGCGCTGACAAAACGGTGAAACTCTGGAACAAAGACGGTGTTTTGCTGAGAACTATTGAAGGTCATTCTGCTGTAGTATCCGCAGTTGTTTTTAGTCCTGACGGTGAGACTGTTGCTTCTGCAAGTCGGGATAAAACTGTAAAACTATGGAATGTTGATGGAACTGAATTGACGACATTTAGAGGTCACAGTGCTGCGATTTGGGGGATAGCTTGGAGTCCTGATGGCAGTTTTATTGCTTCGGCGGGTGCAGAAAATACGGTGAGGCTGTGGCAGAGTCAAAACCCTTTGCGGACGATTATTACTGCACATAAAGCTGGGATTTGGGCGATCGCACTGAGTTCGGATAGTTCTACAATTGCTACAGGCAGCGAGGATGGCACGACTAAACTTTGGAGTCGTCAAGGCAAATTGCTGGCGACTTTCACTGTCGAAAACGCTGCGATTTATGCTGTTGCTATGAGTCGCGATGGTAAGTTAATTGCTTCTGGCAAAAACGATGATAGGGTGAATGTCTGGACTCGAAACGGAAAAGCGATCGCAACTTTGATAGGTCATAACGCTACGGTTTTTGGATTGGCTTTCAGTCCTGACGGTCAAATTCTTGCTTCTAGCAGTCAAGATAATACTATCAAGCTTTGGCGGCCCGATGGTACTTTATTGCATACTGTGACAGGACATCATGCTCCTGTTTGGCAGGTGGTATTTAGCCCGGACGGTAAGCTAATTGCTTCGGCAGGGGGGGATGGTACTGTGAAGTTGTGGAAGCTTGATGGTACTTTGGTGAGAACTTTTCAAGGTCATACTGCTGCGGTGTGGAGGGTGGCGTTTAGCCCTGACGGTAAATTTCTGGCTTCTGGCAGTGGGGACAATACGGTTAAGATTTGGACTGTGGATGGTAAGTTACTGAGAACTCTGGAAGGTCATACTGCTGCGGTGTGGGGGGTAGCGTTTAGCCCGGATGGTAAGATTATTGCTTCTGGTAGTGTAGACAATACGGTGAAGTTGTGGAAGTTTGACGGTACGGAATTAACGACGCTTAGAGGTGACACTGCGGCGGTTCGGGGGGTGGCGTATAGTGGGGATGGGTCGTTTGTGGCTTCTGTGAGTGAGGATAATACGCTGATTTTGTGGAATGTGGAGCGAGTTTTGAAGGTGGATTTGTTGGGTTATGGTTGCGATCGCGTGCGGGATTTTTTGCGGACGAATACGATGGTGGAGAAGGGCGATCGCTTGTTGTGCTCGCACCTTGGAACGGAATAAGCTAAAGTCCGCTTTATGAGGAATTATCGACCAATAGACTTGTGGCAAAAAGCCTGTTTTGAACAGGCAGGATGCCTGTTCCACAAGAATTTATGGAGATGTCTAAAGTAGTCGGGGGTGAAACTCGAATGACAAAGGAAGTACATTCTAGTTTCACCCCCGAAGCGGTTAAAACCGCCGATCGATCTGTCGAAGCATAAAAGAGGTAACTACAGACTGACAAAATCGCTAGCGGTGAGAGCATTCGCAGCAACACCGTTCAGCTTCGCTAACAATTGACCAGTGCCAGTCACGCTAATCAAAGTTTGATTGTTGCTAGAAATAATACTGAGTTGATTGAAACTCAAACCAGGATTCAACCCTATTAAATCCTCGCCTTTGCGGAAATCAGTAATGATGTCAGTTCCCGAACTTTGAGTTAGGAAAAACACATCATTTCCCGAACCCCCAGTCAAAGTATCATCCCCCATATCGCCGGAAAGGAAATCGTCCCCAGCACCGCCACTGAGGATATCATTACCTTTGCCACCATAAAGCATATCGTTACCGATGTCGCCGCAGATCACATCGTTTTCATTATTGCCAAAAAGCAAATCGTTACCGTCGCCACCATCGAGACTATCGTTTTCTTTGCCGCCGTAAAGCGTGTCATTTCCCGATAAGCCAAAAATCAGGTCTGCACCTTCATTTCCAAATGCAATATCGTTGCCGTTGCCAGCATTAATTGTGTCATTTCCTAAGTTGCCAAAAATGTCGTCGTCGCCATCTTCACCGAGCAAGATATCGTCATCTTTTCCACCATAAATGCTATCGCTGCCGAGGCCGCCGGCAACAGTATCTTTGCCAAAATCTCCCCTTAACAAGTCGTTGCCATCGCCGCCAACAATAGTGTCATTATCTTTGCCTCCGTAGATGGTATCGTTGCCGGCATTACCTTGGATTAAATCATTACCTTCATTGCCGAAGAGGGAGTCGTTATCCGCACCGCCGTCAATGTTGTCATTGCCGCCCATGCCGTAGAGAGTATCGTTGCCGCCCAGTCCGTTAATCGACTCGTTGACGCCGGCGCCCATGATGAAATCGGGAGTGTTACCGCCGTTGAAAGTTTGTTGGACGGGGTTGGGAGTAATGGTAGCAGAGTTTAATTCTGGGGCGCTGACTCGATCGAATAAACAATCATCTGCACCCGGCACCGGTGTTGGTATGGGTATGGGAGTTGGAGTCGGAGTCGGTACAGGAGTTGGTGTCGGAGTCGGTACAGGAGTTGGAGTCGGAGTTGGCGCAGGAGTTGGTGTCGGAGTCGGTACAGGAGTTGGAGTCGGAGTCGGTGTTGGGGTGACAGTACCGTTAAATTCATAGGCACCACTATCAGCAATTATGCTTCCATTACTATCACCGTCAACGCGAGTTTGTCCCCTCTCATCAGTAGCAGGTGCACCAGCAGCAATACCCCGATCAATTGCCGGACTTCCTACTAGCAAAGGCATCACAGAGAAACCATTAATAGTTTGCAAAACATCCAATTTAGGGTCAGCAATAGTCACAGCATCTGTGACATTAAAATCACTGGAGTCATTGGGGTTTTTGGCTGGCCATTGAAAATTGCCACCGCCATCACTAAATTTGCTGCTACCAGCATTTTGTTTGATATTCCAAGCATTGCCACCATTATTTGCGGTATTGTTAGCAACAATTGTATTTTTGAGAGTAATTTGTGAACCACCACCCCAAAATGCTCCGCCTTGAAATCCTGCTGAATTATTAGCAATAGTGCTGTTGACAATGCTAATAGATTCAGGGGTACCCAACATCATTGCACCACCCAAACCACTTTTGCCAGTAGCGTCTTCTGCTTTATTCCCTGCAAAGGTACTGTTGATAATAGTACCGGGAGATTTTTCTCCTACCCATAAACCACCACCTTGACTCTGCGCTAAGTTGTTGGAAAAAGTAGTGTTGCTGATTGTAAATTCGCCGTTGCCAATTCGTAAACCGCCACCAAGTGAATCGCCGTTGGAACCTTTAATTACTTGGTTGTTGACGATTGTACTGCCTTCAATAATAATTTTGTCTGGGGGATAGACAAACAGGAACATCCCGCCACCTTGTCCTGCACCTTTGTTGCCCTCAAAGCGACTGTTCCGAATTGCGATCGTGCCACCAACGGGCCCAGGTGTACTATTTGCACCGGAAGCATTAGCACCATCGGTGTAAATTGCACCACCATAACCACTGGTATTTCCTCCGGTTCCAGCGGTAGAATCGTTATTTAAGAAAGTAGAATTTTCGACGGTTAGGTTGCCTAAAAGGTGGTTAATTGCTCCGCCGTTAATGCCTTTGTTGTTGGTGAAAGTAGAGCCTTTGACAGTGAGAGAACTGCCGCTTTTTGTGGCGATCGCACCGCCACCTCGTTCGCTGTTAGCCGATCGCCCATCATTGCCTTCAAATGTACTATTAAGCACATTGGTGGTACTCTTAAAGCCTGTATAAATCCCACCAGCGTAACCAGCGACGTTATTATTGACTTGGCAATTTTCTAAATTTAAAGTGCTGTTACCGCCAGTTTGAATCCCACCACCTGCGCTAGTTACCTCATTATTCGGATCGGTTCCAGAAGCTTTACCGTTGGCAACGATCAGGTTTTTTAGAGTAACATTTGTCGAACCTTCTGTCAGGATAACCCGCGAAGTGTTGTTGCCACTGATGGTTAAATTGCTAGCACCAATTGCATCAATTATCAAGTTTTTGTTGATGACAAGTTGACCGGAAGTCAGAGCAATTGTTTGATTGGCAAGACTGGAGGCAAATTGAATGGTATCGCCGGCTGCTGCGGAGGCGATCGCACTTCTCAACGAACCAGCCCCACTATCATTCTTGTTGGTAACGGTAATCGTCGCTAAAGTCCCTTGATAATCTGCCATTACCTGTGGAGTAAGAGCTAGCGGTGCTTCAATATCACCCTTAGCAAACTCCAAATTCCAGTTACCACCGCGGCCAGTGCGATCGGTAGATGCCGCAATATCAGCCCCAGTTAATTCGCCCAGGCGATCGACAAAATCACTCCCCGCACCCGCCGCCACATCGCAGCCGTAAAGCATGATATCAGCTTTTTCGGTCAGTGCATTGCGCCACCCTTGCAACTGAGCTTGATATTGTGATAAATTATCCGAATTCAAAGTGGTAGAACCTAACTGCAAGCTACCAGAATTGCCGTGAGAAAAGATGTGAACTTGGTCTACTGTTCCGCCAGTAGCAGCGATTTTTTGCAGTGACGTAGTAATTTGCTCAATACCGTTGCCATTTTTATCTAAAACGATTGTCTCAGCACCGGGAAGCACCCCGTTCGCAAGACTTTGATAGTCATCTAAGTCAGAATCAATGAAGACAATAGATTTAGGACGAGAATTGCGGAGAACAGATTGTGAATCAATACTGGCAAAAGTTGAACTCATTTCGCATACCCTATGAGAATGTTTGCTGTTGGCTGGCAGATGCAATAGTGAGATTTTGTATTAACGAATCATATCAATTCCAGTTGGACTCCTTATGATATCAACGCAGGAAACGGCATTGCCGTTTCCCTACCCTAAAATAATCATGAGAGGACACGGCAATGCCGTTTACCCAATCCCAAATCGTCAGTTAAATTGTTACCTGAGTGAAATCACTAGCGGTAAGAGTATTCGGAGCAATACCGTTCAGCTTCGCCAACAATTGATTGCTACCAGTCACACTAATCAAAGTCTGATTGTTGCTCGAAGTAATGCTGAGCTGATTGAAACTAAAACCTGGATTCAACCCAATTAAATCCTCACCCTTACGGAAATCAGTAATCGTATCGCTGCCCGGACTTCCAGTTAGGAAAAACACGTCATTACCAGAACCGCCTGTCAAAGTATCGTCCCCAACATCGCCGCTGAGGAAATCGCTACCATCGCCGCCGATGAGGAAATCGTTGCCCTTGCCACCATAAAGCGTATCATTGCCAACGCCTCCATCAATGACATCATTTTCATTGTTGCCGAACAGCAAATCGTTGCCGTCACCGCCGTAGAGTGTGTCATTGTCTTTGCCACCGGAAAGCGTGTCATTTCCAGCTTGACCAAAAATTAGGTCTGCACCTTCATTGCCAAACAAATTATCGTTGCCGTTTCCAGCATTAATTGTGTCATTTCCTAAGTTGCCTAAAATGTAGTCGTCGCCATCTTCGCCGAACAAAAGATCGTCATCTTTGCCTCCGAAAATAGTATCGTTCCCCACACCGCCAGCAACAGTATCTTTACCTAAATCTCCCTGCAAAAAGTCATTGCCATCTCCGCCTACAACAGTGTCATTATCTTTGCCACCGGCGACAGTATCGTTCCCAGCACCGCCTAGAAGGAAATCGGTGCCTTCATTGCCGCCTATTACATCGTTATCGGCACCGCCGTCAATGTTGTCATTGCCACCCATGCCGTAAAGAGTATCGTTGCCGGCAAGTCCGTTGATGGCTTCGTTAATTCGGCCACCTATGATGAAGTCGGCATCACTACTGCCGTTAAGAGTTTGGTCAACGGCGTTGGGAGTAACGCCACCGAGGTTGAATTCGGGTGCGCTGATAGGAGTTGGTGTAGGTGTGGGCGCGGGTGTTGGAGTCGGCGCGGGCGTCGGAGTTGGTGTCGGTGTGGGCGCGGGTGTCGGTGTCGGCGCGGGCGTCGGAGTTGGTGTCGGAGTCGGCGCGGGTGTTGGTGTTGGTGTTGGTGTTGGTGTTGGTGTTGGTGTCGGAGTTGGTGTTGGTGTTGGAGTCGGAGTCCCAGTCGGTGTTGGAGTTGGTGTGGGTGTTGGAGTTGGTGTAGGAGTAGGAGTTGGTGTAGGAGTTGGTGTTGGAGTTACATTAATGCTAAATTCAAAGGAACCGCTGTCAACGATCGCACCTGGAATCGTATCACCATCTTGAGGGCGAGTCACGCCACGCTGATCCGTAGCTGGTGCGCCGGCTGCAATTCCTTTATCAATTGCCGGACTTCCTACCAGCAGCGGCCTGAGCAAAGCGCCGTTGATGTTTTGCAAAGGGCCGAGTAAGGGGTCTGCGATGGTAATACTTGCGGTCGCATTGTAATCGTTGAAATTATTGGTTTTTTTGACAGGCCACTGAAAATTGCCGCCTTGGTCAGTTAGTTCGCTGCTAGTGTTTTGCTGAATGCCAAACTCATTCCCCGCCGTGTTGTTAGAAAAAATCGTGTTCTTGACGGTGACAGACTTTCCCCCAGCAGCCGAGATGCCTCCGCCAACCCAACGGGCGGAATTATCGGCAAGGGTGCTATTGACAATGGTGGTGTCGGCATAAAGAGCCATTGCACCGCCGACATTGCCGTAAAAGTCGGTAGTCCCACTAACTTGGTTGCCAGAAAAGGTGCTGTTGGTAATCGTGCTAGGCGCATCCATGATCCACATTGCGCCACCTTGAGCGGGGGCTTTGTTGCCAGCAAAGGTGGTGTTGGAGACCGTCAGTCCTTTGTTGAGGCCGTTGCTCAAGTTCACCAAGCCACCTCCAATTCCGTCGTTCCCCCCCGGCAGGGACAGAATTTCGTTGTTTTGGAAGGTGCTGTCTGCAATACTTACGCTATCTTGGGTGCCGGTAAACAGATAAGCTGCTCCGCCTTCGCCTCGCCCTTTGTTGTCTTGAAATACACTTTTGCTGATCTTAATTGTGCCAGAAGCTTCATTCGGATTGCTGGCTCGATCGGTGTAAACTGCGCCGCCGAAACCCCTTAAGAACGGATTGCCTTTACCTGTGTCGAAAGTGGCTGCGGTGGTGTCGTTGCCGATGAATCGGGAGTTGTCAATTGTCAGCTTACCTTGCAGGCTGTTAATTGCCCCGCCGTTAATTCCTTTGTTGTTGGTGAAGTCGCTGTTGGTGACTGTAAAAGTTTTGAAACTCAAAAAGCCGATCGCACCTGCACCCCGTTCATCATTAGCTGCGGTGGCTACGTTGCCGTTGAATTTACTGTTGCTTACAGTCAGAGTATTGTTGAAATTGCCAAAAATTGCACCGCCACCTTGATCGGCAACGTTGTTGTTGAACTGAACATTATCTACTGTGAGGTTCACTTCATCGGTTGTGCCAATCGCGCCACCTCGATCCGTAGTTTTACCGTTATTAACGATCAGGTTTTTGACTGTAAAATTGGTAGCGGTAACAACATTTGCATTGACAAAAAAGGCGCGGGAGGCGTTGTTGCCACTGATGGTTAAACCACTTGCCGCAGCGCCATCAATGGTAATGTTTTTGCCAACGGGAATATCCAGTTGACCGCTGGTGAGGGTGATGGTTTGATTGGCTAAACCGGGTGCGAAGGTAATGCTATCACCAGCCACTGCGGAGGCGATCGCAGCTCTCAGAGAACCTGCTCCACTATCGCTATTATTGGTAACGACGATAGTAGCTAAATCGCCTTGGTAATTTGCCATTACATCGGCGCTCAACGCTAAGGGTGATTCAATTTGACCTTTAGCAAATTCTAAGTTCCAATCGCCGTTGATGCCTGTTAAGTTGGTGGATGCAGCAACATCTGCTCCGGTTAATTCAGAAATGCGATCGACGAAATTAGTACCTGTATCCGATGCTACATCGCACCCGTAAAGCATGATATCGGCTTTTTCTGACAGTCCATTATGCCACTTTTCTAACTGGCTCTTGTATTGCTCTATGTTATCTGAACCCAGAGTAGTGTTGCCGAGTTGCAGATTGCCAGAATTACCGTGAGAGATGATGTGAACAGAATCGATCGGTCCGTTGGTAGAGGCGTAGTTTTCAATTTCTGAGGTAATTTGTTCGATGCCGTTTTTGTTGCGATCGAGTAGAATCACCTGCTGTCCAGGTAGCACTCCTGCCGCAATGGACTGGTAGTCTTCTACCCCAGAGTCAATGAATACTAAGGAACGCGGGGGCAGTTTTTCCAGTGAAGATTGTGAGTTAAGTTGAGCGAACGTAGAAGTCATGTTTGATACTCCATCTATGGCGTTATTGGTAGATACAGCCCAGAAGTAATATTATCAGCCTTGTTCCATCACATACTAACATCTATTTTGAATTATGTGCAATAGCTAAATTCATTCTTTTTAGTTTATTTTTATCCTGATTTCTGATTCTATCCTTGTAATGACACCGAATTTTTGTCAGTAAGTTTTGTTATTTATATAACACAATTTCTGTGATATATACAAACAAATAATTTACCGAATTTATGAAATAAACTCCATAAGCCCGGTAAATAAGGCAAAAATAAGTTAATATTTAAGTCCTGATTTTTCTCGGTTGACTCTCAGGAAATATAGTTATTAATTAGCAAATAAGGTAATAGTTTAATTGGCGCAGTTGGCGACCAAAGTAATTGTATCAACCGCCGCTACGGAGGCGATCGCCTTTTCAGTTACAGCAGATTCTAGGTAAGTAGGAACACGGCACTGCCGTGTCCCTACGGCAGTGCCGTGTTCCTACGGCACGAGCGATGGCGGGGTGTACTTCATAAACCTGGAATCTGCTGTAGGTGGGGTGTTCCTGGTCATACCCCTTTGAGATATTAGTCTGTCCAACCCGGCCTTGTGTGGCGTGAACTCCGGCAGACGAAAGTTTGTGTAGTTGGAGGTCAATCGATTTTAGATTTTAGATTTTAGATTTTAGATTGACCCCACGGATAAATGCGGGGGCTTGAGGATTTTAGACTCTCAACCGTCAACCGTCAACCGTCAATCGATTTTAGATTTTAGATTTTAGATTTTAGATTGACCCCACGGATAAATGCGGGGGCTTGAGGATTTTAGAGGTTGCCACGCACAGCTCGCAATGCTTCGCAATTTTGGATTGATTCCACGGATAAAT
>Ga0335395_10001297_pt1 | contig 15849 bp, 24 predicted proteins | sample MAT02_FD_205744 | JGI IMG/M metagenome (GOLD analysis project Ga0335395, IMG submission 205744) | Freshwater microbial communities from Lake Fryxell liftoff mats and glacier meltwater in Antarctica - MAT-02 (spades assembly) (version 2) ...
TTTCCACAGAGCGGCTAATATCTGAGCCTGAGTTCCCTTACCTGCCCCTGGAGGCCCCATAAAAATCAGTTGCATTGCGATTACTTCACCATTCCTTCATATCGTTGGGAGATGACGTAAGTTTGAACTTGCTTAGCAGTTTCGATCGCGACGCCCACTAGAATTAGCAGGGAAGTTGCACCAAAACCTCTAAAAGTTTGCACGCCGATCGCACTTTCTACAGCCGTTGGTACAATAGCCACCAGACCGAGAAATATCGCGCCCAAGAAAGTCAAACGGTTCAAAACCTTCTCCACATAATCGCTGGTTTTCTGACCCGGACGAATGCCAGGAATACTAGCGCCCATTTTCTTCAAGTTCTGAGACATATCTACAGGGTTGACAATCAACGAAGCGTAGAAATAGCTGAAGAACAGAATCAAAGTCAGATAAAACAGCGCGTAAGCCCAAGGCGCAGGCCCGTTAGGACTCAAAACATTAGCAACTTGAACCAAAAATGGGTTATTCAGAGACTGAGCGAGGAAAGAAGGCACAATCAACACCGAAGATGCAAAAATAATCGGCATCACTCCGCCTTGATTCAAGCGCAGGGGCAGATAGCTGCGACTCTCCCGATAAACCTTTTTTCCGACTTGGCGGCGGGCAGAGATAATCGGAATACGGCGAGTACCTTCCTGAACAAACACAATCCCGACAATCGTCACCAAAAATACCAGCAGCAGAACCACTACGCGACCGACAATCGCGTTATCGCCACTTTGGGCTAACTCAAAAGTTTGTCCCAAAGAGCGCGGCAAAACCGACACAATGTTGATAAATATCAGCAACGACGCTCCGTTCCCGATGCCTCGTTCCGTCACCAATTCCGATATCCACATGACAAACATCGACCCAGCAGTCAGGGCCAAAGCAGTTTGTGGGATGAAAAAAGGTCCCGGAGATTGAGCAAAAGGGCTGACCCAAATCGCAATGCCAATGCTTTGCAGAATGGCCCAGCCCAAAGAAACGTACCGAGTAATTTGAGAAATCTTGCGCCGCCCCGCTTCTCCTTCATTTTTCTGCAAGTCTTCTAAACTTGGCAGAGCCGCCGTTAGAAGTTGCACGATAATTGAAGCATTGATGTAGGGCAAAATCCCCAGCGCGAAAATCCCCAATGCTGACAGGCCGCCTCCTGAAAACAAGTCCAAAAAGCCAATTAAAGGGCTATTTTGGACGTTTTGGGCAAAGGCGACTCGATCGATGCCGGGGACTGGCAAGTGGACACCCAGACGCACTAAAATCAATAAGCCAAGGGTTACGAGGATGCGGCCCCGCAAACCTGCAGCTTGAGCCATCTGCATGAATGTCTCTTGTGCAGTTGGCGCTTTCTCTCTACTAACGTCCATAGTTACGATTTGGGATTTTAGATTTGGGATTTTCGACTAAATCAGTTTCTGATAGCAAGAAGAGAGGATTTGAGATTTGGACTTTTTCTCAAACCTCAAATCTTTAGGCAATTAATTCGCAATTTCCGCCTGCGGCTTCAATTTTGGTGCGAGCACCTGCGGTAAAAGCCTTGGCGCGCACTTGCAGAGCCACATTTAGTTCGCCATCTCCTAAGATTTTCAGCGGGCCATTGTCAGCGGTGACAATTTTTGCTTGAAGCAAAGAGGTGAGGGTAACTTCTGTGTTTGCTGGCAGCGATGCTAATTTACTTACATTAATGGTAGTGTACTCTTTGCGGTTCACTAAAGGGAAGCTCTTGAGCTTGGGCAGGCGGCGGTAGAGAGGATTTTGGCCGCCTTCAAAACCCGGTCTAGTGCCGCTACCGGCTCTAGATTTTTGACCGCGCATCCCTTTACCGGAGCTCGCGCCTTGACCGGCAGAAATACCTCTGCCTAAGCGTCGCCGGCGCTTTTGGGAGCCTGCTTTGGGTCGGGCGTCTTGCAATCTCATAGTTTTAGTAATTGGTAATTGGTAATTGGTATTTAGAGAACCGGCGCGCAGTAGTTTTGAGTGCGTGAGTTTTGAGTTGCGGATTTTTTTTGATTCTCAACGCCAGCACTTAACACTCAAAACTGACAGTTTGCCATTCTCTATGCCCTAACCGTAGAGGTTTTCTACTGGAATTCCGCGTTCTTGAGCAACTTCGGACAAGGTGCGGAGGGTGGAGAGGGCGTTGACTGCTGCTCGGGCGTTGTTCAAGGGGTTTCCAGAACCTAGCTGTTTGGCTAAGATGTTGCGGACTCCTGCTAGTTCGAGAACTGTTCGGACTGCTCCCCCTGCAATTACGCCTGTTCCGGCTGCGGCCGGACGCATCATGACTTTGGCTCCGCCGCCTGCACCGTTGATGGGGTGAGGGATGGAGTTTGCTTTGGTGAGGGGGACTTCAATTAGGTGTTTTTTGCCGTCAGCGACGCCTTTTTTCACTGCACCGATTACGTCGCTAGCTTTGCCGACTCCCACTCCAACTTGACCGCGTTCGTTGCCGATAATGACTATGGCGCGGAAGCTGAGTTTTTTACCACCTTTGACTACTTTAGTAACGCGACGAATCTGAACAACTCTTTCTTGCCATTCGGATTCTTTTTCGCGTCCTTTGTTGTTGCTGCTGCTTTTTTTCTTGGTGCGCTGTTCTTTTTGTTCTGCCATAGTTTTGTCTTGTGGGAATTGAGGATTAGTAACTGGTAGTCTGCAATGAGGAATTAACCATTAGGAATTAAGAATTTTATTGGTTCTTTCTTCCTTTTTCCTTTTTCCTTCTTCCTTCTTCCTTCTTCCTAAAAGTCTAACCCGGCTTCGCGAGCTGCATCTGCGAGGGCTTTAACGCGACCGTGGTAGAGGTTGCCTCCACGATCGAACACGACTTTGACTATGCCAGCGCTGGAACAGCGTTTGGCAATCAACTGACCGACTTTGGTGCTGGCGTTGCAGTTGTTGCCGGAACTGAGTTCGGCTTTCAATTCTGGATCTAGGGTTGACGCGGTTGCCAAAGTGTGTTGGGCCGTGTCGTCGATTACTTGGGCGTAAATGTGCTGCTCTGATCGAAATACCGCTAATCTGGGACGCTCGGCGGTGCCGAACACCTTGCGCCGCACGCGGCGGTGTCTGCGGTGGACTGATTCTTTGCGAGTAAGCTTCATGTTTACTTCTTACCTGTTTTGCCTGTTTTACCAGCTTTGCGCCGGATGACTTCGCCGCTGTAACGAATGCCTTTACCTTTGTAGACTTCAGGCGGACGCACCGCGCGGATGCGGGCTGCTGTGTTGCCTACGAGTTCTTTGTCAATGCCGGAGACTATGACGTTGGTGTTGCCTTCAACTGCCATTGTGATGCCTTCTGGAGGGGGCATTTCAACTGGCTTGCTGTAACCGACGTTTAAAATCAGGTTCCGTCCTTGAACCTGTGCCCGATAACCTGTGCCGACAATTTCCAGACGGCGCTGAAAACCTTCTGATACACCTTCGACCATGTTGGCGACTAGGGTGCGGCACAAGCCGTGCAGTTGTCTGGCGACGCGAGATTCGTCTCGGCGGGTAACGAGTAAAGTCTCGCCTTCGAGTCCCATGAGGATTTCTGCTGGTATCACTCGGGAAAGTTCACCTTTTGGGCCTTTGACGGCTACTTTTTGGCCGTCTAGGGTGATGGTGACTTTAGTGGGAATGCTAATCGGACGCTTGCCAATTCGCGACATATTTTTTGTCCTTTGTTTTTAGTGATTAGTGCTTGATTGTTAGTCTTTAGTTATTAGTTTTGAGCGATCGATTCTGGAGTTTGTTGCCAATAATCGGCGACTAATGACCCGCAAGAAACGGGTACTGTGCCCCCGATACTTTTGAGTGGATGCTCCCAAAATGTTAGATTTTTGTTGAAACTCTCAGATTCACTGCGCTGGAGTGTCAATCTAAAATCTAAAATCTAAAATCGACTGACTAATGACTACCAAACATAACAAAGCACTTCTCCGCCCAAACCTTGGCGTCGGGCTTCTCTATCGGTCATAATGCCGCTGGAGGTGGAGATAATGGCGATGCCAATTCCGCCTAATACTCGGGGCAATTCTTTACGGTTCGAGTAAACGCGAAGTCCTGGTTTGCTGACTCGCTTAAGTGCGGTGATAATGGGCTTGCGAGTTTTACCTTTGTACTTTAGAGAAAGCACTATGGTTCGCTTGACTCCTTCTGGTTCTGCTTCTTCAAATTCGCTGATAAAGCCTTCATTTTTGAGGACTTGGGCGATGCTACGGGTCATTTTTGTAGCTGGAATTTGTGTTGTCTGGTGGCGCGCCATGCAAGAATTGCGAATGCGCGTCAACATATCTGCTATGGTATCGTTAGCTGCCATCTTTTGCTTCTTACTCTAGTGCTTAGTTGTCCCGGAACGGCATTCCCATTTCTTTAAGCAAAGCGCGTCCTTCTTCGTCGGTTTTTGCTGTGGTGATAATTGAAATGTCCATGCCTCGAATTTGATCGATGCTGTCATATTCTATTTCTGGAAAGATGAGCTGTTCTCTCAGGCCCAAGCTGTAGTTGCCGCGACCGTCGAAGCTTTTGGGGCTGATGCCCCGGAAGTCGCGGATGCGGGGTAGTGCGAGGTTGATCAGCCGATCAAGAAAATCATACATCCGATCGGCGCGTAGCGTCACCATCACGCCTACTGGTACTCCTTTGCGGATTTTGAAGCCTGCGATCGCTTTTTTCGCCCGCGTCACCACTGGTTTTTGTCCGGTGATGATGCCAATTTCGTTGATGGATGAATCTAGTGCCTTAGCATTTTGAGATGCTTCTCCCAAACCGCGGTTCACGGTGACTTTGACGAGTTTGGGAACCTGATGGATATTAGTATATTTAAACTGATCCATCAGTTTGGGAACGATTTTTCCTTGATAAAGAACTTTGAGTTTGTCCGGCATAGTTTTTGTGTTTCGTTAACTGTCCCTGGGCTTGGTCAGGGAATTGTTCTTTGTCAGTTGACTGTTGACTGTTGACTGTTGACTGTTGACTGTTGACTGAGGACTGATGACTAATTATCGAGGATTTCTCCGGTTTTTTTGAGTTGTCGCAGTTTGCGGCCGTCTTCACTAAATGTATAACAGACGCGGCTGGCGATTTTCTCTTTTTCGGAATAGTGCATGACATTTGAGCTATGAATGGGAGCCTCAAAGGTGACTATTTTTCCCGATTCCCCTTCTTGTTGGGGCTTGACGTGCTTGGTTCGGATATTTACGCCTTTAACAATTACTTTGCTGGCTTTGGGATATGTCTTTAGGATTTCTCCGACTTTTCCTTTTTCTTTGCCCGTAATTATTTGCACGGTGTCGCCTGCTTTGACGTGCATTCTGTAGCGCTGCGGTTCGCTAGTTGCTTTACCCTTTTTTCCGTACATTTTAAAGTACCTCCGGGGCTAAGGAAATGATTTTAGTAAAGTTTTTGTCACGCAATTCGCGGGCGACGGGGCCGAAAACGCGAGTGCCTTTGGGGTTGCCTTCTGGATTGATGATGACGGCGGCGTTGTCGTCAAAACGAATGCTCATGCCGCTGTCGCGACGCAAGCCTTTGCGGGTTCTGACAATGACGGCTCTGACGACATCGGATTTTTTGACTGCCATATTGGGGATGGCGTCTTTGACGACGGCAATGATGACATCGCCGACTCCGCCGTAGCGGCGGTTGCCGCCTCCCAATACGCGGATGCACATTAGTTTGCGGGCTCCGCTATTGTCGGCGACATTGAGGTATGTCTGGGGTTGAATCATGGTGATTGTTGAGTGTTAACTGTTGACTGTTAACTGTTGACTGTTGACTGTTGACTGTTGACTGCTAGTTGATGGTTAATTGTCGATGGGGCGATCGCGATATCGCAATTAACTGTTAGCCGTTTTTTGTCCCGAAAATCTCAGCCACCGTCCAGCGTTTGGTTTTGCTCAAGGGGCGAGTTTCAGTGATGCGGACGCGATCGCCTGGTTTGCACTGATTTTCTTCGTCGTGCACTTTGTACCGCTTGGTGCGGACTACGATTTTGCCGTACTTACTGTGGGAGGAGCGGTTTTCGATCGCTACTACGACGGTTTTGTCCATCTTGTCGCTGACTACTACGCCAACTCGTTCTTTAATTGCCATAGCTATCTATCTTTGTTGTGCAATTGAGTTTTTTTGAACTACTGTGCGAGCTTCGGCTGCTGCTCACTCGGGGCTGACAGCGGTTGCAGCTTGCTGTGCGTCGGCTGCAGCTTGCTGTGCGTCGGCTGCTTTCGATGCGGCTTTTTCGGCTGTAGCTTGAGCCTCGGCTGCGATTTGGCGCTCGCGTTCAACTGTCATTAATTGAGCCAGCCGATGTTTGGCGTGCTTAAACAGGTGAGGCTTGTCCAGGCGGCCGGTAGCTTGCTGGAGCCGCAGATCCATTAGTTGGCGCTTGACGGCTAAAATTTGCTCTGCTACTGCTGCTTCGCTTAATTCTCTAGCTTCTTTAATCTTGGTCAAAGACATAATTCTGTGCTTTATCGTGAGCGATCGTTCATAGTGAAGACTTAATTGTCTATATGCTGAAGGTCGAAGGAAAGAAAAGTTATGAATTGCCGATTTTAAATTGCTGTCGCCCTTTAAAATTCAGACCAATGCCGACCTAACTCTACCTTCGATTTTCGCTAAGACTGGCCTTCTTCGCGGCTGATGAACTTGGTTTTAATCGGTAATTTGAAAGATGCCAAACGCATTGCTTCGCGGGCTGTTTCTTCGGTTACACCGCCAATTTCAAACATGATCCGGCCTGGTTTGACGACGGCTACCCAAAACTCCGGCGCGCCTTTACCAGAACCCATCCGGGTTTCTGCTGCGCGCTGGGTAACAGGTTTGTCGGGAAAAATGCGAATCCAGATTTTACCGCCCCGGCGGATATAGCGGGTCATGGCGCGCCGTCCGGCTTCGATTTGGCGGGAGGTTATCCAGGCGGGCTCGACGGCTTGGAGCGCGAAGTCGCCAAAGCTAACTGTGTTGCCGCGGGTGGATTGACCGCTCATTCGCCCGCGCTGTTGTTTGCGGAATTTTGTTCTTTTAGGGCTTAACATGGCTTTGGGAGTTGGGATTTTGGTATTTGGTAATTGGTAATTGGCAATTGGTAATTGGCAATTGGTTTTAAATGACAACTGACCAGTGACAACTAACAGTTAACAATTAGCTAGCCTTCGTTCGATCGATCTTCAAAGTTCTGGCGGCGGCGCTTTTGTTTAGTCCGGGGCACTGCTGCATTTGGTGCAGATTCTTGTTCTTGTCCGGGAATAATTTCGCCTTTGAAGACCCAAACTTTAATGCCCAGAATACCGAAGATGGTTTGAGCGGTGCAGCAGGAGTAGTCGATGTCTGCCCGCAGCGTGTGCAAGGGGACTCGGCCTTCGCGCGTCCATTCGGTACGGGCGATTTCTGCGCCGTTTAACCGTCCGCTGACTTGAATTTTGATGCCTTGGATGCCTACTTTTTGGGCGCGGGTGATTGCTTGGCGGACTACTCGGCGGAAGGATACGCGCCGTTCTAGTTGCTGGGCAATGTATTCTGCGATCAGTGTGGCATCGGCGTCTACGCGCTGAACTTCGACGACGTTGATGCGAATTTGGCGGTTGTTGCCGAGTAGCTGCTGCAAACCGACGCGCAAGGTTTCGATACCTGCTCCGCCGCGGCCTACGACAACGCCCGGTCTGGCGGTGAAGACTTCTAGGTCTACTTGATCGGCTTTCCGTTCAATTCTGACTGAGGAAATGCCAGCATTGCTAAGGGTTTTGCGGACGTACTTGCGGATTTTGTGGTCTTCTTGCAAGAGTTCTGGATAGTTCTTCGGGTCAGCAAACCAGCGAGAACGGTGTTCTTGGGTAATGCCGAGACGAAAACCAATTGGATGTATTTTTTGGCCCATAATATTTGATTAGTTAATTGGGAAAAAGGTAATTGGTAACAGGGAAGGAAGAAGGAAGAAGGAAGAAGGAAGAAGGAAGAAGGAAGAAGTAAAAAACGACTGTCTGCGATTCCGTGATTTCCGTGCTTTGAGGAAAGGTAATTGGTAATTACCTATTTTTTCAACTTTAAGCTGTTTATTACCTATAGCGGTTCTCAAGCGTGGTGAGGATAGCCCTATGCCCTATGCCCTATGCCCTATGCCCTATGCCGTTCGCGTACCTCATATGAGAGCTCGAAAGGCTATATTACGTTTTTCCGTGGTTTAGTCTTCTAGGATCGGAGCAACTATTACGGTGATGTGACAAGTTGGCTTGCGGATTTGGTAGGCGCGACCTTGAGCGCGGGGTCTGAAGCGCTTGAGGACTGGGCCTTGGTCTGCGTAAGCTTGAGAGACTACTAGCTTACTTTTGTCGAGTCCTGCGTTGTGTTCGGCGTTGGCTACTGCCGATCGCAAAACTTTGACAATTGGTTCGCAGGCGCGGTAGGGCATGAATTCGAGTAAAATCAGGGCTTCTTGGTAGCTTTTGCCGCGAATTTGGTCGAGGACTCGGCGAACTTTGAAGGGGGATGACCGAATGTAACGGGCGATCGCCTTAATTTCGGATGTGGTATCTATAACCATTTCGATTTGGGTAAGTTGGTAATTGGTAATTGGGAAAAAGGTAATTGGTAATTGGGAAAAACTTTTTCCAGTTACCTATTACCTGTCACCTAATTCGGCTATCTTTTTGCCTTTTTATCGCTGTGACCTCTAAAGGTGCGAGTAGGGGAGAATTCTCCGAGTTTGTGACCTACCATTTGGTCGGTTAGGTAGACTGGGACGTGCTGTCTGCCGTTATGAACTGCGATCGTGTGACCTACCATTTGGGGCAGAATTGTGGAAGAGCGCGACCAAGTTTTAATTACTTGTTTTTTGCCTTCGGCGTTGAGTTTTTCAATTTTTGTGAGCAGGTGATCTGCTACAAAGGGGCCTTTTTTAAGCGATCGAGACATGGTTTTGGTAATTAGTAATTAGTAGTTGGAATTGAATTGGGAAGAAAGTTGCTGGAATAAAAGAGCGCGGAAAACTTTTTCGTTGTTCCTTCTTCCTTCTTCCTTCTTCCTTCTTCCTTCTTCCTTCTTCCTTAACTTTGTCTGCCGCCCTTGCCACGCTTGGAAGATTTGCGGCGGCGCCGGACGATTAAAGAGTCGCTGCGCTTTTTCTTTTTCCGAGTTTTGGCACCCAATGCTGGTTTGCCCCAAGGAGTCATAGGCCCAGGACGCCCGATGGGCGCTCTGCCTTCGCCACCGCCGTGCGGGTGGTCTACCGGGTTCATGACGCTACCGCGAACGGTTGGTCTGCGGCCTTTCCAGCGGGTGCGGCCTGCTTTACCGAGGCTGATGTTTCTAGCGTCTGTGTTGCCAACTTGACCGATGGTGGCGTAGCAGTCGGCGCGGACTTTGCGCTGTTCGCCGGAGGGCAGTTTGAGGGTGACGTAGGTACCTTCTTTTGCCATTAGCTGAGCGCTGGAACCTGCGGAACGGACGATTTGTCCGCCTTTTCCGGGTACTAGCTCTACGTTGTGGATGCTGGTACCGAGGGGGATGTTTTTCAGGGGTAGGGCGTTGCCGATTTCGATCGGCGCGTCTGGGCCTGAGACTATGACTGTACCGACTGTTAAGTTGAGTGGGTGCAGGATGTACCGTTTTTCGCCGTCTTTGTAGAATACTAGGGCGATGCGGGCGTTGCGGTTGGGGTCATATTCGATCGACTTGACGGTAGCAGGAATGCTGTGTTTGTCGCGCCGAAAGTCGATGTCTCTATAAAGCCGTTTGTGACCGCCTCCCCGGTGGCGACAGGTGATGACGCCTCGGTTGTTGCGGCCTTGTTTGGTGTGCTTGTTGCTGGTTAGAGACTTTTCGGGTTCTGACGTGGTAATTTCAGCAAAGTCCGAGACGGTTTTTTCTCGGGTGCTGGATGTATAAGGTCGGTAAGAACGAATGCCCATAATCGATTTTAGATTTTAGATTTTAGACTTGGGATTTTAGATTTTAGATTTGGGATTTCAGATTTGGGATGATCGGTTAACTTGGCTGTTTCCTGGATTGGGAATTTGCACTAGCTAACTGCAATCTAAAATCTAAAATCTAAAATCTAAAATCCAAAATTGGCTAAACTTCTGGGAATAGCAGTTTGCGGATCGAATCTCCGTCTAGCAAAGTGACGGTTGCTCGCTTGTAACAAGGTTTAAATCCGACGAATTTACCAACTCGACGCTTTTTGCGCGGCGGGTTTTGGGTGTTAACTGCGGTGACTTTAACCTTAAAGAGTTCTTCGATTGCAGCTTTGATTTGAGGCTTGGTCGCTTTGGGGGCTACGTCGAATGTAAATTGATTTAATTCCATCATTCGGGTAGCTTTCTCGGTGAGAATCGGACGCTGGATCAAATCTGCGTAGTCGCGGGGGTCGATTTTACTCACCGTAAATCTCCTGAATTTTTGTTATGGCGGTAGAGGTGACAATAATTTTGTCAGCCGCGAGAACGTCGTAAACGTTCAGGGAAGTTGCCAAGATGACGTTGACTAATTCGATGTTGCGTCCTGACAAATAGACGTTGAGTTGCGGTTCTGGCAAGATTAACAGAACTTTTTTATTGGAGTCGATTCCCCAACGGGCGATCGCGCTCAGCAAGTCTTTGCTTTTCGGTCTCGGAAATTGCTCTGCAAATTCTTCAACCACAATCATGTCTTCGGTACGACTGAAGAATGCTGTCCGCAAAGCGAGACGGCGTTCCTTTTTGTTCATTTTGACTTCAAAGTCTCTGGGTTTTGGCCCGAATATGACACCGCCGCCCCGCCACAGCGGAGAACGGATCGAACCTGCTCTGGCTCGACCGGTGCCTTTTTGACGCCAAGGTTTGCGGCCGCCACCTCTAACTTCCGATCGAGTTTTGGTGCAAGCATTTCCTTGACGGGCGTTATTCAGTTGCCGCGTCAATGCTCTGTGAACGATGTGAGACGCATTTTCTTCTTTGGCTACGCGCAGTTCTAAAGTTGTTTCCCCAACTTCTTCGCCTTGCCAATTTCGCACTACACAATTAACCATATCTTTTGTCCTTTGTCTGTTGTTAGTTGTCTGTTTTTTAGTTGTCGCTTTGTCGCTTTGTCGCTTTGTCGCTTTGTCGCTTTGTCAGCTTTAAGTTTTTGGCTCTTAGTTCTTCTTGCTACTAACCGCCAACCACTATCTGCTGACTGCTGACTGCTGACTAATGACTGCTAACTAACGTCCTACTTTTTTCTCAGGCACAACATTGACTAAGGCGCCAGGTTTGCCGGGAACTGCTCCCTTAATTAGCAACAAATTCTGCTCTGCATCCACCCGGACAATTGTGAGTTTGCGGACGGTGACTTGAACGTTGCCCATACGTCCCGCCATTTTTTTACCGGGATAGACGCGACCGGGAGTTGTTCCAGGCCCGATCGATCCAGGCTCGCGGTGATTTTTGGAACCGTGAGACATGGGGCCTCGTTTGAAGTTGTGGCGCTTTTGAAAGCCTGCAAAACCTTTACCGATGCTTGTACCGGTGACATCTACTATTTGTCCCGGTGTAAAGCTATCTGCTTTTAGTTGTTGACCTAATTCAAAGGAACTGGTGTCTTCCAAGCGGTATTCCTGCAAGTGGCGCAATGGAGTCGCCCCCGACTTGGCAAGGTGTCCCAATTCTGGCTTGTTGAGAGCCTTCGGCTTGACATCGCTGTATCCAACTTGAACGGCACCGTAGCCGTCAGTTTGTTTTGTTTTGATTTGAGTTACTGTACAAGGCCCTGCTTGAATGACGGTGACGGGGATTGCTCTCCCTTCTGCGTCAAACACTTGAGTCATGCCTAGTTTTGTACCTAGAATGCCTACAGACACGGATTTTTTCCTTTTATTTACGCAAGAGGTTTCGGATTGAGAATTTTTTTTACGTCAATCCGCTTGCTCTTGTGCAGAAACATTTATTTCAGTGTTCCTGCAATTAACTGTTATCAACCAACAGCTTTCCTCGGTGTTTAAAATTTGAGTTTTAAATTTGGGAGCGAGCTTGTGGAAGTCTTGCAAGGGTTGAGATGCGCGGCTTTTTACCCGATCGCTCTCCGAGTTTTGTCTCGGTCTTGCTTTTTTGTGCCAGGACTTGAGCGGCAAGCTACTCAGTATCCTTTACGGCGACAATTCACAATAGTATATGAAGTGTTGGCCGTTTGTCAAGGCCGCGAGCATAAGTTGATTAATTACGCACCGGTGGCCGGAAACCTGGTTTTTTTAACGACAATTCTTGGGTCAAACCCTCAATCAGATTGAAAAACCCGGTTTCTTGATTCGGATAGTCCGGGACTAAATTTTTCGCCTCAGCTTGAGGATTTATAATACTCCAAGCTCGCAATTGGCGATCGACCAAATTTAAAACAGCAGGCAAGACAAATTTATGGGACTGATTACCACGGGTTCGGATATGATTCGGGATTTGGAAAAGTCGGGGTCGCTGGCCCTGTACGTTCCTTTAGAGGGAGGATTTGAGGGCCGTTACCTGCGACGGCTGCGGGCTGCGGGCTACGGTGCGTACACGATTACGGCGCGGGGCTTGGGCGATTTAGCGATGTATTTGACGGGGGTTCACGGGGTGCGGCCGCCGCATTTGGGCAAGAAAACTACTGGCAATGAAGGGGCTGTCGGCTATACGTACTATGTGCCGCCGATGTTGAAAACTCAATTAGACAATTTGCAACCGAAAGCAAAAGGACTGGTGCTGTGGATTATTGAAGGGCAGATTTTGTCTAGTCAGGAAGTTGAGTATTTGACTGTTTTGCCGACGTTAGAACCGCGAGTTAAAATAGCAGTGGAGATGGGGGGCGATCGAGTTTTTAGCTGGAAGCCGCTTAAAGATGCTTTAGTTGCAGCTTAAATTCTGCTATTTGCGATCGCAAATTCACTAAAAAACGCAGCGAGCAACGAAAGCTCAACAGCTTCGGCTCGCTGGTTTTCTTCTTTTTTGGAAAAAATTTAATTAACAGGAAAATCTTATGCTTCAGAACCGCGATTATACAATCATCATTGACAAAAGCGGCAGTATGTACACCAAAGATCGGACGGGCGGTAAAAGTCGGTGGGCGCTGATCCAAGAATCGACCATCGCCCTAGCGAATAAATGCGAAGAACTTGACCCAGACGGCATCACAGTTTATGTGTTTTCCGGTCGTTTCAAGCGCTACGACAACGTAACATCAGCTAAAGTCTTGCAAATATTCCAAGAAAACGAACCTTCGGGGACTACAAATTTAGCTGCAGTGCTGCTAGACGCTCTAAACAGTTATTTTCAGCGCAAAGCATCCGGTAAGACTAAGCAAAATGGGGAAACAATATTAGTGGTGACGGACGGTGAACCGGACGATCGCAAAGAAGTGATGAAAACGATTATAGAGGCTTCGCGGAAGATCGATCGAGATGAAGAGTTGGCAATTTCTTTCATTCAAGTAGGGAATGCGCCGGAAGCTACTAAATTTCTCAAGATATTGGATGACGAACTGCAAAGCGCTGGGGCTAAATTTGATATCGTTGATACTGTGACGATGGACGATCTTGAAGACATGACGCTGACGGAAGTATTGCTGAATGCAATAACTGATTGAAGAAGCGGGCGAATTTGGCGCGATTATATTTGTGGCTGGTTGCTGGGCAGCATTTTTTAGAGGGTTTTAAGTTATGGAATCGATCGATCGCCTGTTAGCTGAACTTAAGGCAGAATATCAAGCATCTCAAAAAGTTCGCGAGGTACTAAGTCAGCCGCCGGTGGAAGCACAACCGCTTTCGCAACCAGCAGCAGTGCCGTCAAATCAAACATTAAAAACAACAGATATAAATTTGTATGCTGGTGTTTTAGACAAGGATTTAGCTGAAATTAAAGCTGAATGCGAAGCACAAAATAAACATCAGGAAGTTGCTGCACGGGAACCGCTTAAGTCTCTGCACAAAGCAGAAAATAAAGCTCAGGAAGTTACTGCACTAGCACCGCAAACCCCAGAAAAGATTGTGCAGTCAGAGTTAGACGTCCAAACCCGCAGGCAGAAGGTTAGGCAAGCTCAAGTTTGGCTGAAAAATTTGGATAAGAATTCTGATGAGAGATATTGGTTCGATCAGTTTGCTTTTAAGTATAGTTCGAGGATAGATGCGGCGATCGACTATTTGCAAGTTGTGAATGAGTTTGATTGAAAAGGTTTGATCGTTCGGAATTTAGTCCTTCCGAATGCGGACTAAATTCCCCACTACGAACCAAATTGAAAAGGGGAGCATCTCATTTTCGCAAAAAGGATGTTTTTTACAGTGCGAGCGTCCCCGCTCGCGTGCTTTACACAGCACGCGAGCGGGGACGCTCGCACTACAAATGCAAAACACCAGATGCACCCTTGAAAAGGTTTGATCGTTCGGACTTTAGTCCTTCTTAATGCGGACTAAAGTCCTCACTACGAACCAAATGGTCGATCGTCTTTTGGAATAGATGTAGGATTCAGCAGAAATGAAGCTGCTGTTTTTGCTGTGATTTCAGATAGCTTAATTTGTTTGAACTCAACAATACCTTCAGCGATAAAAGAATCTCTCAACTCAGCTTTTTCTCCGCTGTTAAAAACTGTTTCATAAAATACTTCGCGAATCCCTGCAGAAATGATTAATTTCAAACAATAAATGCAGGGTTCTAAAGTCACGTAAATGCTAGATCCAGCCGTAGATATCCCGTGTTTGGCTGCTTTGGCGATCGCATTTGCTTCAGCGTGCACCGCCCGCGACGGCAAAGTTTTACTAGCGTCGCAACTGCTCAAACCGGGATAGCAGAAGCCTTGAGTCGTACAGTGTACCGAACCTGACGGCGAACCGTTGTAACCCGTGGCTAAAACTTGCCTGTCTTTAGCAATTACTGCGCCGACGGGAAAAGCCAGACAAGTCGATCGAGTAGCAGCTAATTTTGCTAACATTAAAAAGTATTCGTCCCAATTTGGTCTGTGAGGTGGTTCGTAGTTGTCTGGTGTATTGTTCATTTAAAATCTAGAATCAGAACTTTATTGAAACGAGAAATTTATTGTCATATCCCAGTTGAGCCAAATCCATTATCTCCCCTAGAACTCGAACTTAACATTTTAATTTCTTCAATTTCCACACGAATTACTGGCGCTATTACCATTTGAGCAATTTTCATGCCTCTTGTAACTTTAAATAAATTTTGACCGTGATTGATTAAAATCACTTTGATTTCGCCTCGGTAGCCCTCATCTATTGTTCCTGGTGAATTGAGTACAGTGATTTTGTGGTTGAGGGCTAAACCACTTCTGGGACGGATTTGAGCCTCCGTTTTTTCTGGTAATTCTATTGATATCCCTGTATGAATTAACTGGCTTTCTCCCGGATTAATTTCTAATTCATCTATAGAAAATAAGTCTAGTCCAGCATCAGACTGATGAGCGTATTTGGGAATTATGGCAGATTCATGGAGTTGCAGGATTTTTAATTTCATTTTGTTTACTGTTTGCTTGATTTTGGTCAACCTGAAATTTTCTTGTTTGAGATACCCGACTCTTTACACACAAAGCTCAAGAAACCGGGTTTTTTTACAGATATTGAGGGTTTTTAGCTAATATTTGCTTAAAAAACCCGGTTTCTGGCCTACGCAATTAGCCAGAAAAGGCAATCATCTTACGGGGCTAGCCTTGCTTTTCCCAGACGAGTAGCTGTGTACCACTTAGCAATGCCCGGAGCCCAACTTTCAAAATGAGGCCACATCATTTCGCAGAGTTTTTGAATTTCAAGTTGAGCATTTTTCTTATTTCTCAAGTCAGAAAAATGCAGGAAAGACCTTAAATTGAAACTGACTACAAAATGCTGGCGATAATCAAAGGGTAATTTGCCTCTGGCGTGTTCCTC
>Ga0335395_10001300_pt1 | contig 15821 bp, 11 predicted proteins | sample MAT02_FD_205744 | JGI IMG/M metagenome (GOLD analysis project Ga0335395, IMG submission 205744) | Freshwater microbial communities from Lake Fryxell liftoff mats and glacier meltwater in Antarctica - MAT-02 (spades assembly) (version 2) ...
GTAAGCCGTTGCACCCTTGGGGCAGGTTGGCGCGTCCTTGCTGCTCCAGGCGGTGCCAGCGATGTCCAGATGCGCCCAGGGACGCTTCTGCACGAAGCGCTGGATGAACTGCGCCGCCGTGATGGACCCGCCCGCGCGCCCACCGCCCACATTCTTCATGTCGGCGATGTCGGATTTGATCTGCTTGTCATAGGCCTCACCGAGCGGCATGCGCCAGGCTGCCTCGCCCACGGCAGTCCCGGCGGCGAGGATGCGCGCGGCCAGTTCCTCGTCATTGGCGAAAAGCCCCGCATGCTCATGGCCGAGTGCCACGATGATGGCGCCGGTCAGCGTGGCCAGGTCCACCATGAAGGCAGGGTCGTGCTTCTCGATCGCGTAATGGATCACATCGGCCAGCACCAGACGGCCTTCGGCATCTGTATTGATCACCTCGATGGTCTGGCCCGAGGCCGAGGTCACCACATCGCCCGGGCGCTGGGCATTGTGGCCGACCATGTTCTCGACCAGGCCGACGATGCCCACCACGTCACACTTTGCCTTCCGGCCGGCAAGTGCCGCCATGAGGCCTGCGACGGTGCCCGCACCGGCCATGTCCCACTTCATATCCTCCATGCCGCCAGCCGGCTTGATGGAGACGCCGCCGGTGTCGAAGGTGACACCCTTGCCGATGAAGCAGAGCGGCTTGTCCATCTTCTTTTTGCCCGAACCGTTCCAGCGCATCACCACCATGCGCGGCTCATTGATGGAGCCCTGCGCCACGCCCAGCAGCGCGCCGAAGCCCAGCTTCTTCATCTCCTTCGGGCCGAGCACATCCACGTCCAGCCCGAGCTTTTCGAGGCCCTTCAGCCGGTCGGCGAATTCCACGGGGGTGAGGATGTTCGCCGGCTCGGACACCAGATCGCGCGTGAGGAAGACGCCCTCCACCACGGATTTCATGGGCGTGAAGGCGGATTTGGCGGCGGCACCCTCCGTCGCGGCAATCGTAAGTTTGGTGAGCTTGGGCTTGTCCTCGGCCTTCTCGGTCGTGCGGTAGCGGTCGAAGCGATAGCTGCGCAGCGCGGCACCCATGGCCAAGCTTGCGGCCTGGGCAGCGCTCAATGCATCGGCGGCGACCATCGCCTGCGCCTCGCCCGAGACCATGGGGATGAGGTTGCCACCGAGCTTCTCGATATCGGCGGACTCCATCGCCCCCATGCCGATGACCACGAGCTTGGTGATGCCCCCCTGTGGCGCCCAAAGCGTCACGGATTGCCCCTTCTTGCCCTTGAAGGCAGCGGCTTCCAGCGCGCGGGTCAGCCCGCCCTCCATCAGGGCGTCAAGCGTGGCGGCGAGGCCGGCCAGGACCTCACCCTCGGCAACTGGCAGGACAAGTGCGCCGGTTTTCGGCAAAGCGGGCTTGGCGAAGGCGATGTCGAGCATGGAGTTCCCGTTCCGATCTGAAAGATTATGCATAAGATAGGCGCTGCCTCGCATTGCGTCATCCCAGGTGCGGGCGATAGAGCTTGCGGGATGAAGCACGCCGAACTCCTGGAACTTGCTGTCGGCCTCGCACGGGAAGCGGCCGAGGCCATCGAAGCCATCCGTCGCGCAGGCTTCGCCATTGAGCGCAAGGGCGATGCGAGCCCGGTGACCGCCGCCGACCGCCTGGCCGAGGGCATCATCACCGAGGGGCTTTTGCTTGCTACACCGGGGATTTCCATCGTTGCGGAGGAGGCCTGCGCCGAAGGTGTCATGCCCGCAGTCGCCGAGTGCTTCTGGCTCGTGGACCCCCTGGATGGCACGCGCGAATTCGCCGATGGGCGTGATGAATACGTGGTGTGCATCGCGCTAATCGAGGCTGGGCGTCCTGTGCTCGGCGTGCTGGCGGCCCCGGCGTATGGTACCATATACGGCGGTATTGTGGGGGATGGCGCCTGGATCGAGGAGGGTGGCGCCCGGCGCCCCATCCGTGCCCGCCGCCCGCCCGCCGAGGGCCTGCATCTGCTGGACAGCCGATCCCACCGCGACGCTGCGGCCACGGAGGATTTTTGTCGCGATCTGCGCATCACGCAGACCACGCGCCTGGGGTCCGCGCTGAAGTTTGCCTGGATGGCCGAAGGCCGCGCCGATGTGATGCCGCGCCTGGCGGCGGGCATCATGGAATGGGACACGGCGGCGGGGCAGGCCGTGCTGGAGGCCGCGGGCGGGCGCGTGCTGGATTCCAACCGTGCGCCCCTGGCCTATGGCAAGCCAGGCTACCGCAACCCCGGCTTCGTAGCCTGGGGAGCCATGGCGGCATTGTGACCACTCTGCTTGATGATCCGCTGGATGCCGCCGCCCTGCTACGCGCCGGCGCGCTGGTCGCTTTCGCCACCGAAACGGTCTATGGCCTGGGCGCCGATGCCCGTAACGGTACCGCTGTTGCGGCCATCTTCGAGGCCAAGGGCCGCCCGCATTTCAATCCGCTGATCTGCCACTTCCCCGACGCCGAATCCGCCTGGGCCGAGGTGCGCGCCGATGGCCGTGCACTGGCGCTCGCCGCCGCCTTTTGGCCCGGCCCGCTGACACTGGTGCTACCCCGCCGCGCCGATTGCCGCATTGACCTTCTGGCCGGCGCGGGGCTCGACACGCTGGCCGTGCGCGTGCCTGCCCATGATGGCGCGCTTGCCCTGCTGCGCGCGGCCGCCATCCCCATTGCAGCACCTTCGGCCAATCGCTCAGGCCGGATCAGCCCCACCACTTCGGCCCATGTGATCTCCGAGTTGGGAGGGCGTATAGCGGCTGTGCTTGAGGGGGGCGATTGCGCGGTTGGCCTTGAATCCACCGTGCTGGACCTCGCGGGCGGAGGGGCTGTGCTGCTGCGCCCGGGCGGTGTTCCAGTGGAGGCGATTGAGGCGGTGATCGGCCCCGTGGGGCGTCCGTTGCCGCTGCATGCCGGACCGGCACCCACGTTGCGCAGCCCGGGGATGATGCTCTCGCATTATGCGCCCAGCCTGCCGCTGCGCCTGAATGCCACCGAGGTTGGGGGGGATGAGGCGCTGCTGGCCTTTGGCCCGCCCTTGCCTGGCGCGGCACGGGTGTTCCAGCTTTCCGAGTCGCGCGATCTGACTGAGGCGGCTTCGCGGCTGTTCGCCGGGCTGCGCGCACTGGATGAGTTGGGGGTGTGTGGCATCGCCGCCATGCCGGTGCCCGGCGAGGGGCTTGGGCCGGCGATCCGTGACCGATTGATCCGCGCCGCGGAGCCCAAGAACTAAAACATCTTTATCTGCTCAAATGGGACTTTGTAAGCAGATAAAGATGCTCGAAGACAATGGGCTGGAACCTATGCCTTGAGCCCTTGTAAGCGGAACAGCCTCTGGCTTTCTGCCTCAGCGCGGCGCCACGCGGTAATGCTCTTGCTGTTCGCCCCGGCAATCGCGCTTCAGTGCGGCCAGGCGCACGGAGTTGTGTGGGTGGCCAATGCGATTTTGCAGCGCGATGGCCTCATCGAGGGACTGGTTGAAGCCTTCGCATCCCTCAAGCCGGTTGATCACCACAGGTCTTGTGGAACCGGCCGTCGTCGCGACCAGGGTTGGCCCCGACTGAAACCATTGCATCAAGGCAAAACCGCCAACAACGAAGACGACGATTATCAAAAGCGTGACCAAAAAGCGTCCGGGCGCCATGGATTTGATTCCAACTTAGAAGACGAGCAGATGCACTGTAGCAGGCACCACGCGTCCGGAAAATCGAATTTCTGATGTTTTTTGGATGAATTCGGTTCCTATCCACCCGGGGTGACATGGATTTTGGCCTGTCTCCCGGAGTTGGCTATAATGGCGCATGCCCGATGATCACCGCAGCAGCGAGACCGCCACTCAACCTGTCCTTGATGCGCTGCGCGCCTGTCTTGGCCCGTCAGGGATTCTCACCGATCCGGGTGATCTCGCACCCTATCTTGCCGATTGGCGGGGCCTGTATCAGGGCCAGGCGATGGCGGTACTGCGCCCCGCCACCACGCAGGAGGTCTCGGCCTGCGTGACGCTTTGTGCCAGGCACGGCATCGCCATCATTCCGCAAGGCGGCAACACCTCCATGGTGGGCGGTGCGACGCCTGAGGCGCGGCCGCGCCAGGTGGTGGTCAGCCTCGCGCGAATGAACCGCGTGCGCCAGGTGGACACAGCCGACATGACCATGACTGTCGAGGCGGGGCTGGTGCTCACCCGCGCCCAGCAGGTGGCGGCCGAGCATGGGGTGCTGTTCCCGCTCAGCCTGGGGGCCGAGGGCTCGGCCATGATCGGCGGGCTGCTCTCCACCAATGCCGGCGGCAATACCACCGTGCGCTACGGCAATGCGCGGGACCTGATGCTCGGGCTGGAGGTGGTTCTGCCCGATGGCAGCGTCATCCACGGCCTGCGCCGCTTGCGAAAGGACAATACCGGCTATGCGCTGCGGCATTTGTTCGTGGGGGCCGAGGGCACGCTGGGCATCATCACCGCCGCGGTGCTGCGGCTTTTCCCTGCTGCGCGCGAGACCGCGACCTGCCTGTGCGCCGTGCCTTCCGAGGATGCGGCCCTGGCGCTCTTCCGCCGCTTTCGCGCTGCTGATGAGGGCGCGGTCCGCGCCTTCGAGTATATGTCGGGCCTTGGCATGCGCCTTGTGCTGGCGACGATCGAGGGCGCTGCCATGCCAGTGGCCACCCCTTCCGCGCATTACGTGCTGGTGGACCTCTCCGCCTCACGCGAGGGGGCAGGGCTGCACGGCCTGATGGAACAAGTATTGGAAGGCGCCATGGAGGCCGGCGAGGTTCTGGACGCTGCACTCGCACAATCCGAAACCCAGCGCGCCGCCATCTGGCGCTTGCGGGAGGAGCATCCCGAGGCGCAGAAACGCGCCGGGGCTTCCGTCAAGAGTGATGTCTCTGTCCCCGTCTCGGCCGTGCCCGAGTTGATCCGCAGGGCCTCCGCCGCCTGCCAGGCCCTGATCCCCGGCAGCCGCCCTGTGCCCTTCGGCCATTTGGGCGATGGCAATATCCACATGAACCTGGCCCAGCCCGAAGCGATGAGTGCCGCGGATTTCCTCGCCCGCAGCCATGACATCATGGATTGCGTGAACGTCGTGGTGCGCGACCTGGGCGGGTCCTTCAGCGCCGAACACGGCATTGGCCGCCTGAAGACCGACATGATGGAGGAATGGCGCGGCGGCGCGGAGCTTGCGGCCATGCGGGCTATCAAGGCCGCACTGGACCCCCAGGGGATCATGAACCCGGGCAAGGTGCTTCCCTGATGCGTGACCTTGCCAGCCGGGGCTGGTATGGACGCGCTGAATGACGAGGATTGACCTTTACATGATGCGTCAGCTTGCCCTGACGCTCATCGCCGTCACGGTGGGGCTGGCCGCGCTGGTCTGGCTGACCCAGTCGCTGCGCTTTATCGAACTGGTGCTGGATCGCGGCCTGTCCATCTGGGTTTTCCTGGAGCTGACGGGCCTGCTGCTCCCCAGCTTCTTCGGCGTAATCCTGCCCATCACCACCTTCGTCGTAACGCTATTCACTTATGTCCGCCTGGCCTCCGACCGCGAGCTGGTGGTGATGCGCGCGGCCGGCCTGAGCCAGTGGCAATTGTCGCGTCCAGCCCTCATGGTCGCGAGTGGCGCGATGGGCATCTGCTTCGTGCTCAACCTCTGGATCACGCCCGCCTCGCATGAGGCTTTTCGCGAATGGCAGTTCGAGATCCGCAACCAGTTGGCAGGGCTTTTGCTCCAGGAGGGCGTATTCAGCTCCGTGGGCGAGGAACTGACAGTCTATGCACGCGATCGTGATTCGGGTGGCATGCTGTACGGCATTCTGGTTCATGATGCGCGTGAGCGAGGCGCGCCTGTGACAATCCTCGCTGAAAGCGGGCGCATCATCACGACACCGCAAGGCCCGCGCGTGACGCTGTTCAATGGGCAGCGCCAGCAGGTGGAGCGCGTGGTCGCCGCCGATGGCACGGTGAACATGCGCCTTTCGGTGCTGACCTTCCAGGAAAATAGCCTCGACCTCGCGCGGGCCAACCGCAGTGAAGGACAGCGCTTCCGCAATGCGCAGGAGCGCGATCTCGGGGAGTTATTCAACCCCGAGGAAGGTGTATCCCCGCGCGACCGCCGCCGCTTCCTGGCCGAGGCGCATCTGCGCCTGAGTGGGCCGTTGACGGCCATCACCTTCGCGCTTTTGGCGCTCGCCGTTGCACTCAGCGGGCAGTTCCGACGATTCGGCGGGGGGGCCAACCTAGCAATCGGTTGCCTGCTGATGGTGGGGCTGCTGGCCCTGGGGCTGAGCATCGGCAACCTGGCGTCGCGCCAATCGGCGCTAGTGCCATTGATCTGGCTGCACGCTTTGTTGCCTGGCGCGGTTGCGGCCTGGGTCATCTCCGGCATGCCCGGCGTACCCCTTGGGCTGCGTGGCTTTACCCGATGACAACCTGCTCATGATTTTGGCCAGGACACTCACCTTTTACGTCGCCCGCCGCTTTCTTGCGGCGACCGTCACAATGCTGCTGGCATTGACGCTGCTGGTCTCGATGTTCGACTTCATCGAGCTGCTGCGCCGCGCCGCGACACGGCCTGATGCGAATTTTGTGCTGGTTGCGTCCATTGCCGGGCTGCGGATGCCCTTTGTGGGGCTGCAAATCATGCCCTTCGCCATTTTGCTGGGTGGTATCTTGGCCTTTTGGCGTCTCACCCGCTCCTCGGAGCTGATCGTGGCGCGCGCGTCGGGCATTTCTGCCTGGGGGTTTCTCGCGGGGCCGATCGTGGTGGCGCTGGCGTTTGGCACGATCGGCATCACCGCCATCTCGCCGATCTCCTCGGCCATGCTGGCCCGTGCTGAGCGGCTGGATGCCTCCTTCCTGCGCGCCGGCGGCGGGGTGACGGCGTTGGCTGGCGGGCGGCTTTGGCTGCGCCAGGGTGATCCGGGGATCGAGGCCAATGGTGTTGCCATCATCTCCGGCCGCCCAGCTCGGCTGCTGGGGACGGACCGTCTCGCCGAATTTACCCTGGCCGAAGTCACCATTTGGCGGATTTCAGCGAGGGATCGCTTGCTTGCACGGATCGAGGCGCCCACCGCGCGACTCATGGCCGGGCGTTGGGAATTGCAGGGAGCGATCCTGTTTGGCGCAGACCGGCTGTCCGCTCCCCCCACCGCCATGACCTTGCCGACGGACCTGACGCCTGACCGCATCGAGGACAGCTTCGCCTCGCCCGACACACTTTCCTTTTGGGCGCTCCCGGGCTTCATCGCCATTCTGGAGCAGGCCGGCTTCTCTGCCTTGCGGCACCGGCTGCAATTCCAGTCCATGCTGAGCGCGCCGGTGCTGGCCATGACCATGGCGCTGCTGGCCGCAGGCTTTTCCATGCGCAATAGCCGCCGCGGCGGGGTGGCGCAGACCATTGCGGCCGGGGTCGCAGCAGGTTTTGGGCTGTTTGTGCTGGACCGCATCACCGGCGAGTTCGGCGAAAGCGGCACCTTGCCGGTCTGGCTCGCCGCATGGGCACCGGCGGCCACGGGTCTGCTTTTGGCCCTGGCATTATTGCTGCATCTGGAGGATGGGTAACTGTGATGCAGACGCCACCTTGGAGATTCCCCGCGCTTGTGCGCCTGGCGCCCTGGCCCCATTCGCGTTCCGCGCGGCGGCGAATGCGCGTCCGCGCGGCGCGCCTGCTCAGCCTCAAGCAGAAGCCGCGGCTTTGGCGGTCTTCCATCTTTGCGTTGGCGCTGGCGGGATTCATCCCTTCCATGCTCTCGGCCCAGACCGAACTGTTGCCGATGGGCCTGCCGGACCAGAGACTTCCCCCCGGGGGCGCCTCTCCTATCGGCTTCAATGACCCGCAGGCGTCGCGCGAGATTCTGGGCGGGCTGAGCACGGCGCCGCCACGCGCCGCTTCCGCTGAAACACCTCCATTGGTGCGCGGCAACATGGACGACCCCGTCACCTTTACCGCCGATGAGGTGGAGTATGACCGCGAGCGCGAACGTGTGGTGGCTCGCGGGCGAGTCGAAGCCTGGCAATCCGGCCGATTTCTGCGCGCCGACAGCTTCACCTATGACCGCAACACGCGCATCGCCGTCGTGCAGGGGAATGTCCAAATTATCGAGGCGGACGGACAGATTTTCTATGCTGAGGAAGCGGAACTCGGAGAAGGCTTTCGCGACGGCGTGCTGACCGAAGTCCGCGCACGCCTCGCGCAGAATGCCCGCCTGGTGGGCAATGGCGCGCGCCGGACGGGTGGCGTGGTCAACGAGATCAGCCGCCCGGTCTATTCTTCCTGCAACCTGTGCGAGGCGGACCCCACGCGCCCGCCGCTGTGGCAGATGCGCGCACGGATGGCGACGCAGGACCGGCAATCCCAGCGTATCTCCTATCGCGATGCTACCCTGCAAGTGGGCGGCATTCCGCTGTTCTATTCGCCCTTTCTCTCCCACCCCGATCCGCAGACACCGCGCGCCTCAGGCTTTCTTTTCCCGACGAGTGGCTACACCCGTTTTCTTGGCGGATTTACCCAGACACCGTATTTCTGGGCCATAGACGATCATTCGGACCTGTTGATCACGCCGACCGTGAGCACACTGGCCAATCCCAACCTGGGCCTCGAATATCGCCGCGCCTTCAACAATGGTGAGCTGAGGGTACAGGCCTCTGTCGGCTACCTGAACGCCGAACAGGCAGAGCGCGCATCCACAGGCGGCCTCGGCAATCCGGGGCTGAGCGGGCATATCTTCGCGCGTGGCCGCTTCGCCATCAGCGAAAACTGGCGCGTCGGCTTCGACATCAATCGCGCATCGAGCGACGCCTATTTGCGGACCTACAAATTCGAGTTTCGCCGGGTGCTGACCAGCACGGCCTTTGCGGAGGGCTTCTGGGGCACGGAGACCTATGCCCGCCTGAGTGTGAGCGCGTATCAAGCATTACGCAGCATTGATGATGTATCCAGCAGCCCTTTTGTCGCACCATTCGGATTTTTTGAACACGCGCCGCGCAAGCAGATCCTGGGCGGCTACCTCACCACTGACGCTGGTGTCTTGGGCCTGACGCGGCCCAATGGGCAGTTCAGCCAGCGCCTTGCCACCCGTGCCACCTGGGAACGGCCAATGTATGGCCAGTTCGGCGATGTCTGGACAGCACGCATCCAGGCGGATGGCACAGGGTATTATGCCGGTGATCAGCAACTTGCCACGCCGTTCGCATTGCCCGAAGCCAATGGCATCAATGCCAACGGCAACATCCGCGCAGCCATTGATTGGCGTCTGCCCCTCATGCGTGATGCAGGCCGATGGGGCAGCCAGACCATCGAGCCACGCATTCAGCTCGTCACCGGACCCCATCTGGGCCGCCAGCAGCGCTTTCCGAACGAGGATGCGCTGGATTTCGAATTTACCGACGCCAACCTCTTTCAGCTCAACCGCTACGCCGGGCGGGATCGATTCGAGGGGACGACTCGCGCCGACCTGGCATTGCGCGCAGGCTGGAACTTCCCCAATGGCGGGCGCGTCGAGGCCATGGTCGGTCGCTCCTTCCGAACCACGCAGGCGACCACCTTTCCGCAGGGCGTAGGACTGGATGAGCGCGCCTCCGACTGGGTCACACGTGCCACCTTCTCACCCGTATCCTGGATTGACATCCTCGGCCGCGCGAGGTTCGACAGCGACAGCGGTCAGCACCGCGCTTCGGACGTCATCGCCAGCTTCAACCTGGGGCGCGTAGGGCCGCTGAGCAATGTGTTCGTCAATGGCGGTTATCTCTACAATACCAGGTTGCCGCAATTCACCCTCACCACCGGACGAAACGAATACGTGGTTGGCGCCGGATTCCAGTGGCGCACGGCCGCCGGTGGGGTGTGGCGTGCCCAGGGCTCGGTGCGCTACAATGTGCAACTGGATCGGCCTGCCCTGGTGGCCGGCACCTTCGGCTATGAGGATGAGTGCTTCATCATTGAGGGTCGCCTGCTGCGCCGCTACGGGAGGGACCCCACAACGAATCAAAATCTGGTCGGCAATACGGTCTTCCTCGTCCGCATCGGTTTCAAGACCGTGGGCGATTACTTCTTCCGGGCGATCTGAGACAGTCAGGATGTCATCGCCAGCAAAAATCCTCCTGCCGGGGCTGGATTCCGGCACGCAGCGATCTGCTTTATGAGAGCCTTCATCATGATCCCTCTGCCGCCGCTCCGTGTCCTTTTTCACCCTGCCGCCACTCTCCTCACGGTCTGTGCGTTGCTGGCCTTGACCTTCATCCCTGCCGGCATGGCCGTGGCCCAGCCACGACCGGGTGGCACGCAAGGCGAAGCACCGCCCGCATCCAGTGGCAACACCAACCGCATCCTCGCTGTCGTCAACGGCGAAGTGGTGACGCAGTCCGAGATCACATCCCGCTCCCGCCTTTTCGCGTTGAATGCCGGGCTGGGGGTCACGCCCGAGACGCTGGCGCGCCTCGGGCCCCAGGTGCTGCGCCTTGCGGTTGATGAGCGTCTGCGCATCCAGGAAATCCAGCGTCGTCGTATCGGCGTCTCCGACCAGGACATCGCCGAGGCTATTGGCGATATCGAGCGCCGCAACAACCTGCCCGGCGGGGCGATGCGCGCACAACTGCGCAATGCCGGCATCCTGCCCAGCGTGTTGTTCGACCAGATCCGCGCGCAGATCGGCTGGGGGCGGCTTCTGCGTCAGGCGCTCGGGCCGCTCGCCGAAATTTCCCCTCAGGAGGTCACCGACTACATCGCCAATCGCCGTGCACAGGAAGGCCGGGCGGAGTTTCAGGTTGGTGAAATCTACATCCCCGTGGACGACCCCGCGAATGAGTCCGAGGTGAGCCGCTTCGCCGATGAGGTGATCAGTCAGATCCGCCGCGGCTCGCCCTTCGCCGTTGTGGCGACGCAGTTCAGCCAGGCGCAGACAGCCCTGCAAGGCGGCGATCTGGGCTGGATCACCATCAATCAGCTCGACCCCGAGACTGCCTCCATTATCCAGCGCATGCCGGTGGGCGCGGTCAGCAACCCAATTCGCGTGGCGGGTGGCTTTCTCATCGTCACGCTGCGCGGCAAGCGCGAGGGCGCGCGTGAGGACCAAATGTCCACCGTGTTGAACATCCGCCAGCTTTTCACCCCCTTCGACCGCCCGCTCGACCCCCAGGCGCCGACCGACCAGCAGCGCGCCGTGGTGGAGCGCGCCCAGCGCCTCTCCCAGACGCTGCGCAGCTGTGAGCAGGTGGACGCCTTGCCCCGCACCTCCGACCGCCCGGTAGACCCCGGCCCGGTGCGGCTGGAGAGCCTCAGCCCACCCGCACTTCGCAGCATGCTGGCCTCACTGACCGTTGGCCGCCCCAGCCAGCCGGTGATCGCGCCGGACGGCGTGTTGTTGCTCATGGTTTGCTCGCGCGAGCAGCGCAACATGAACGAACTCACCCCCGAGATCGCCCGTCAGCAGATTCTGCGTGACCGGGTGGAGCTCCTTGCCCGGCAGTTGCAGCGGGACCTGCGCCGCCGCGCAGTGATCGAGATGCGTGCCTGACGTTTTGACACCACTTGCCGGGGTTGTCGGCAAGTTTGGCCTGGATGCGCGCAAGGCGCTGGGCCAGCATTTCCTGCTGGATGAGGTGCTTTGCGCGCGCATCGCGCTTCTGCCAGGGGACCTGACGGGGCGGCATGTGCTGGAGGTCGGCCCCGGGCCAGGCGGGCTGACGCGGGCCTTGCTCGCCAAGCCCATCGCGCATCTCACCGCCGTCGAGCTGGACCAGAGGGCTTTGGCCGCACTTGCCGAGGTGGAGGCCGCATATCCCGGCCGGTTGACCGTCCTGCGGCAGGATGCCCTCACCTTTGATGGCGTGGCAGCACTGCCCGCCCCGCGCCAGGTGGTGGCGAACCTGCCCTATAACATAGGCACGCCCTTGCTCATCGGCTGGCTGCGCGAGGCGGCGCAATGGGAGCGCCTCACGTTGATGTTTCAAGAGGAAGTAGCCTTCCGCATCACCGCTGCCCCCCAGAGCGAGCATTACGGGCGGCTGGCCGTGCTGGCCCAATGGGTGGCGGCGTGCAGCATCGGGCTGCGCCTGCCGCCGGGCGCCTTCCGCCCCCCTCCGCGCGTGCATTCGGCGGTGGTGGTGGTCACCCCCCATGCCGAACAACCCCCACCCGCCCTGTTCCGCGCGATGGAGCGCGTGACGGCCGCCGCCTTCGGCCAGCGCCGCAAGATGCTGCGCGGCTCGCTCAAATCGCTCGGCCATGCCGAGGCGTTGCTCGCCGAGTGCGGGATCGCAGGTGAACGCCGCGCGGAGGAATTGCCCGTCAGCGCCTTCGCCGCGCTGGCTCGGGCCTGGCTGGCGCGCCAGTCCGAACCGATTCAGGATACGTCCGGATAAAGGGAGGGAGCATCCATGAAGCGTCTTCAACTGGGCGACGTCACCATCACCAGCCTTATCGAGCGCGACGGCCCCTGGCGCCGCCCGGAGGATTTCTTCCTCAACTACGACACCGCCGCCAAGGCCGGCGACGTGGCGAAGCTGGCCCCCCAGGTCTTTGACCGCGCTTCGGGCAAGATGGTGATCACCTACCAAACCTTCGTGATCCGCACGGCCCAGCACATCATCCTGGTGGATACCTGCACCGGCGAGGACAAGGGCTTTGGCCCACCCATGGATTTCCCGAAGCAGCCCTGGCTGGACGCACTCGCCGCGGATGGGCTGACAGCCGCCGATATTGACTATGTGATGTGCACGCACCTGCACATTGACCACACCGGCTGGAACACGAAGCTGGTGGATGGGCGCTGGGTGCCGACCTTCCCCAACGCGAAATACATCTTCCACAAGGGCGAATATGCCGCCTGGGAGGCGCTGGAAGCCGAGGGCGTCGAACGCATGGGCGGCGCCGGCGGCGTGTGGCGCATGAACTGCAAGCCCATCGCTGATGCCGGCCAGGCTGTGCTGGTGGATGAAAGCTTCACGCTGGATGATTGCATCTCGCTCATCCTCACGCCCGGCCATTCGCCCGGCCATGTCTGCGTGAAGATCGAAAGCGGCGGCGAGAGTGCAATTATCGCCGGCGACATGATGCACCACCAGTTGCAATGCTTGGACCCTACGATGTCCACCATCTTCTGCTGGGACCCGCACCAGGCCGCGACCAGCCGCTTGCGTGTGTTCGAGGAGGTGGCGGAAACCAACACGCTGCTGCTGCCGATTCATTTCCCCGCACCCACGGCAGGGCGGCTGAAGCGGGCGGGGCAGGGGTTTGATTGGGTGTTTGCGGGGTAGAGCAGGCCAGATACCCGGGGTCCGTGCCGAACCCCGGGCCCCGCCATCACTTTGTTGCATCAAACCTGCTATGACGCGCGCATGTCCATCGCCACACTCACCGTCCTCCCCGCCGAGGATGACACCCGCCTCGACCGCTGGCTGAAGCGCCGCTACCCCGCCCTCACGCAAGGCGCGCTGCAAAAAATGCTGCGCACCGGCCAAATTCGGGTGGATGGCAAGCGCGCCGATGCCAATACCCGCCTGCTCGCCGGGCAGGAATTGCGCATCCCGCCCATGCCCACCAAGCAGGCGCCCAAGGCCGAGCCCAAGCCCATCAACCCCGCCGTGGCCGCCGAACTCCAGGCCGCCGTGCTCTATCGCGATGACAGCGTGATCGTCATCAACAAGCCCCCCGGCCTGGCTGTGCAGGGTGGCCCGGGCATCACCAAGCATCTGGACGGCATGCTCGACGCGCTCGCCTATGATGGTGAGAAGCCGCGCCTGGTGCATCGGTTGGACCGTGACACCTCGGGCGTGCTGGTGGTGGCGCGCAACGTCTCCGCCGCCGCGCATCTGGCCAAGGCGTTCCGCGGCCGCGACATGGAGAAAACCTATTGGGCTGTGGTGGTGGGTGAGCCCGAGGTGGCCCAGGGCCGCATCACCATGCCGTTGACGCGTGAGGGTGGCCCACGCGGTGAGCGCACCGTCCCCGCCGCCAAGGGCGAGACGGGGCTGCGCTCCGTCACCGACTACAAGACGCTGGAAGTCGCCAAGCGCCGCGCCGCCTTCCTGGAACTGCACCCTCTCACCGGCCGTACGCACCAGTTGCGCGTCCACGCGACCGAGGCGCTACGCTGCCCCATCCTGGGCGATGGAAAATATGGCGGTGAGGCCGCGCATCTCGAAGGCCTCTCGGGCAGCCTGCATTTGCACGCGCGCAGCCTGCGCCTGCCGCATCCCGAAGGCGGCTGGCTTGATGTCACCGCCCCGCCTCCTGCGCATTTCGTAGAGACCATGCGCTTCTTCGATTTCGACAACCCCACCCCCAAGCCGCCCCGGCGCACCCGATGAAGAAGGCGCTGCTCATCGCGGGCGGCGTCCTGGTCGCCCTGCCGGTGCTGGCCGTCATCGGCTTCCTGGCCTTTTTCGACGCCGACGCCTTCCGCCCGCGCCTCGCCGAGGCTGTGCAGCGCGCCACGGGCCGTGAGTTCCGCATCGAAGGCCCGCTGCGCCTCACGCCGGCACTCACGCCCACCATCGCCGCCGATGGCTTGGTGCTGGCCAACAGCGAAGGCGGCAGCGCGCCCGAAATGCTGCGCATCGCCCAAGCCGAATTGCGCCTGGCTTTGCTGCCACTCATCTCCGGCCGCATCGAGGTGGCAAGCCTGCGACTCGATGGCGGTCGGCTGCTGCTGGAGCGCGAGAATTGGCGCTTCATCCGCCCCCTCGCGCCCCCTGGCCCTGCGCCGACCACCTCCACTGCGGCAACGCCGCCTCGCCCTCTGGTGCTGGATGTGCGGGGTGTCACGCTGCGCGACTGGCGCGTGATCGCCAATGGCGAGGAATTCCGCCTGCCCCAGCTTCGCCTTACCGGCACGGGCCATGACCAGCCACTGGACCTCACCGCCACGCTGATCGCGCGCGGCACGCAGGCGCTGATCGAAGGGCGTATGGGCGCGCCCATGGCTTTCACCAACGGCCCCTGGCCCTTCCGGCTGGGCGTGGTGCTGCCGGGAATGCGCCTCACCGCCGAGGGCACGCGCAGCGGCACGGCCTTGCAAGCTGCCCTTGGCGTGGAAATCCCGCGCCTGGAAGCGCTGAACACATTGGCGGGTCGAAGCCTGCCCGCGCTCACTGGCATTTCCCTGCGCGCCGAAGCCGCGCTTGATGATGGCGTGCCCAGCCTTTTGGCTCTGGAGGGCCGCATCGGCGGCGGCGAAATCCAGGGGCTGACGCTGACCACTGCGCGCCTCACGTCATCCGGATTGGAAGCAGCTGGCACCTTCCGGGGCGATGCGCTGACCCTCTCTGCCGAGGCCGCGCTGCTGGCGCTCATCGCCGGCAGCCCCACGCCTGTAGCGCTGCGCCTTGCGGCCGCGCAGGCCAGTGCCAGCCTGATTGGCACCTGGCCAGGTGCGCTGCGGCTGGAGGGCAGCGCTCCAGAACTGGAGCGCCTGTCGGCCTTGGTCGGCCGGCCGCTTCCACCACTGCGCGCCGCAACGCTCTCTGCCAACCTGACGCCAATCGGGCGCGCGGGGGTCAGTATCACTGATCTGACGTCGGCTTCCTCCGCGGGGGATATGACCGGGGCGCTGGAGGCCCGTTGGGCGCCGCGCCCCGCGCTGATCGGCCGGATCGGCGGCACGCGGCTGGACCTGGGCGCGCTGACGCCACCGCCTAGTTTCGTCGCCACGCCTTCGCCTGCCCCCGCACCCGCCGGCCCGCCGCCTTTGCCGTCTGGCCGCGTGATCCCCAACACTCCGCTGGACATCACCGCGCTGCGCGCCTTCGACGCCGATCTCGCCTTCACCTGGGGCGAGATCATCCAGGGTGAGATCGTGCTGCGCGATGTCGCTGGCCGTTTTGTGAACCAGGCGG
>Ga0335395_10001301_pt1 | contig 15815 bp, 12 predicted proteins | sample MAT02_FD_205744 | JGI IMG/M metagenome (GOLD analysis project Ga0335395, IMG submission 205744) | Freshwater microbial communities from Lake Fryxell liftoff mats and glacier meltwater in Antarctica - MAT-02 (spades assembly) (version 2) ...
GGTACAATCATCACGTTGCTCAACTACAGAGATGGGAATTTGCGAAGAGCGGATAAAATAAACCGTTATGACAACCGGGGTAATAAGCGTGGGCCCTGGATATATTATTATCCAAATGGGATCATAACAGAGGAAGGATTTTATATGAATGACAAGAAAAATGGGATATTCAAAACCTATGATAAAAAAGGGGATTTGCTCACCCTTGAAAAATACAGGGATGGAGAATTGGTAACCGATTCAGAGGAATCGGTGATATTGGACTTACGAAATACATATTTTTCAGATGGAACGGTAAAGTCAAGTGGTGGGTATGTGGACGGGAAAAAGGAGGGAACTCACAGAGTTTACGATGAAAGCGGAGAGATATCGGGGGGAGAAGTTTATAGAAAGGGGAGTAAGGTGGCTGAGGGTATAGTTGATCCCAATGGAGGCTTTGAAGGTCCATGGAAACTTTTTTATGAGTCAGGAACATTGAAAGCAGAAGGTGAATATAAAGAAAGTGAAAGAACAGGAGAATGGATATTTTATTATGAAAATGGGAAAATTCAGCACAGAGGTAAATATCTAAACGGTCTTCCTCAGGGAGAATGGAAATGGTATTATGAGGATAGCAAACTTCGTCGGGAAGAATATTACAGAAGAGGCAGGGAGGATGGATCCGCAGTGGAATATGATGCGGAGGGAAAAATTATTACGAAGGGTGAATATGTGGGTGGTTTGCGCGAAGGAGAATGGTTTTATGAGGTGGGTGACCATATTGAAAAAGGGTCATATGTGGACGGCGAAAGGCAGGGTGAATGGATTTATGAATATACCGATGGCTCAACGAATTACAAAGGAAAGTATGTAGCTGGATTACCCGTAGGTAAACACACGTGGTTCCATCCAAATGAAAAATTGAAAATGGAGGGCAAATACTCCAGTGGGGTGCGCACAGGAACATGGAAGAAGTATGACGAACTGGGTGTTGAAGTGTTAAATATTAAGTACAAGCAGGGCAGAGAAGTAAAAATAAATGGAAAGCGTATTATTTCAGAGGAAGGCGTGGAATCTCTTATTGATGCAGAGAGCTAAATAGTTTTTAGCTTTACATTGTACAAACTAAATTTTCTGTTGATAGATAACGACAAGGATCTGGCTATTCCCATGCAGGAATGGGAAAATTATACAAATGCCATGAACATTCCGGCGTGGATTGTGAATACACACTTGTGGGAGATTGTTTTCATTAATCGCCTTTCTGAAAATTTTCCGGGCAACCTTCATTCTGGTTTAAATCTCAATGATATTCTTCCTTTCAGGGAAATGGATAAGCTTAAAAATGCAATAAGCACAATTGGGTTTTTTGTGATTTCTGTGGAAATTGGGGAGGGTGAAAAAAGAGGACATGTTGAGATGATTGCCAATAAGCTGAGAGGGGACTATGCCATTATTGCATTTGTTCTGGATGCCTATCAAAATGGCTACATGGAATCAGCTGTTTCCCAACATCAGATCAGGGCTGATCTGGCAGAAGAAATAAATCAAATTTTGAAACTGGAGATTGGTGAGCATAAAAAAACGCAAGAAAAATTGATTAAGGCAGAGGAGTATGCCAGTAGTATTATAGGTAGTTCATTGAATATGATTGTATCTTTGGATAGCGACTTAAATATTAAGGAGTTTAATCGTACTGCCCAGCAAATTTTAGGATTTTCAAAAGATGATGTGATCGGTCAACCAGTAAAGATATTATTTGAGCAGCGTGATAAATTGGCGCAAATTATCAGGAAGGTCAATCGGGAAGGAGAATTCGAAGGAGAGATTTCGTGCCTGCGCAAATCGGGCAGTGGTTGTGACGTTTTTTTATCCGTGTCACAGCTAAGAAGCGAAGGGGGTCAAGGTATGGGTTATGTCTGTAGTATGAAGGATATAACAGATATAATAGAATCCCGAAAACAACTTGCAAAAACGGAAGAAAAGTATGTGGATCTTTTTGAAAATGCCTCAGACCTCATTCAGGGACTTGATCCAAATGGCCGAATACTATATGTAAACAAAGCTTGGAAAGAGGCTTTGGGATATAATGATTCGGAGGTGAGCGTTCTTTGCTTCTTTGATTTGATGAGCAAGGAATCAAAGGATAAATTTGTGTCATACTTCGAAGGTATCACAAAAGGAAGATCTACGAAAACACAAATTTGGGTTCTTATCCGCAAGGATGGTTCGGAAATTCAGGTTGAATCAAAAGAAAATTTGAAGTTTGAAGCTGACAGACCCCATTCGGTCCGTAGTATTATGCGTGATGTTACCGGGGCTATAGAAGCTGACCGAAGAGCTCAGGAACAACAAGCAAAAATAGAAGCCATTTTCGACAGCGGTGACATCATGTTCTGGACAGTGAACGAAAATACTGCGCTTACATCCTTTAATAAGAAATATAGGGATACCATATTTTGGCTGTATGGTGTTGTTCCTGAGTTAAACAATGACTTAAATAAGCCAAAGAAAAAATTCGCTTCAGACGAATATCATGGTTTTTGGGAAGGTAAGTACAGGGAAGTTTTTGAAACGGGGAAAAGGGTTTTTTTTCAAACAAAAACCCGGGACAAAGATGGAAAGACATACTTTCGGGAAGTTTATTTGAGTCCGATTTGGGATACCCGGAATAAAACGAAAGTGAAAGAAGTGGCTGGCATGGGCGTAGACATCACCGAAAAGAAAACGGCCGAACGCAGAATAAGTGAGCAGTCTGCAAAAGTGAGCACTATTTTTAACGCTGCCAATCACATGATTTGGTCGGTAGACACAAATTTCAGGTTTACTTCTTACAATGATTTTTATGAAAAAAAACTTGCGGAGCGATTTGATGCGCAAATTGCCAATGGAATCAATGCCATTGATCTAAACGAGCAATGTTCTAACGGAAGCGGAGAAATCATTGAGAAATATTATAGTCGCGTTCTAAAGGGAGAAATGGTCCAGTTTGAAACTGTTCAAGTCGATAAATATAAAAAGGAGCATGTTGAGGAGGTTTTTCTGAGCCCTATATACAATGAGGAGGGAGTAATCAACGAAATAGCCGGTATTGCCCAGACGGTCACATTTAAACGCACAGCTGAACGTAAACTGAAAGATCAGGCAGCTAAAATCAACGCTATTTTCGATAGTACAGCCATGCTTATTTGGACGGTTGACAGAAATTTGCGGATCGTGTCATACAACAAAGTTTTTGGGATACAACATTTCAAATTACTTGGACATGAGGTAAGTATAGGAAGCGATTTTGTGTCAGCACTGGGCTCTTCTGTCAATGAAGAAGGGTTGAAAGAACTTAGAAAATATTTTTCGGATGTTTTTAAAGGAGATAAGCAACAGTTTGAAGGTGTGCTTTATGGCAAGGATGGAAAGAAGCGCTGGATGGAAACTTTCCTGAATCCGATTTACCTCGAAGACGACCGCGTGAAGGAGATTTCATGTCTTTCGTACGAGATTACTGAAAAGAAAATAATTGAGGAGCAAATGCTTGAATCTATTCATGAGAAGGAAATATTGCTTCAGGAAGTTCATCACCGCGTTAAAAACAATCTTCAGGTGATCAGCAGTATCCTGAACTTGCAGTCGTCCTACGTGAAGGATGAGAATTCGCTGAATATCCTCAGAGAAAGTCAGAACCGGATTAAATCCATGAGTTTCATCCATGAATCCCTCTATCAAACAAGAGATTTTTCCCGTATAGAGTTCAGTGACTATATTTTGAGTTTATCCAACAACCTAATTCATTCTTACAGCATCGACATTGGGAAAATTGCGCTCAAAACAAAGTTTGAAAAAGTATTTTTGAGCCTTGATCAGGCTATTCCATGCGGTCTTATTGTCAACGAACTTGTATCAAATGCCTTGAAATATGCTTTTCCTCAGGGTACATTCGGAGAAATTACATTGACAATCCGGGATTCGGAAAAGATAATAGAGATAGAAATCGGGGATAATGGTATCGGATTGCCGGACGGTCTTGAAGTGAGTAACTCGGATTCATTGGGGCTCCAACTCGTATATACCCTCATTGATCAATTGGATGCCACAATAGACGTGACATCTCAGGATGGAACAAAATATTTAATTACTTTTGAAAAACAGTAACACCCGATTGTAGATGGCAAAAACGAATGTATTGGTAATTGAAGACGAGGCAATCGTGTCAAAGGACATACAGCACAGTCTAAAAAAACTCGGATACAACGTCGTTGGGTCTGCATCAACCGGAGAGAAGGCAATTGAATTAGCCCTCGAATTGAAACCTGACATTGTTTTAATGGACATCATGTTAAAAGGTCAAATGACAGGAATAGAGGCAGCCGAGGAAATAAAATCCCGCATGAATGTACCGGTGATTTATCTTACAGCCTATGCGGATGAAAACACCCTCTCAAAAGCCAAGGTAACTGAACCCTACGGTTATATTATCAAACCATTCAAGGAAATTGATATTCATACCTCCATTGAGATGGCCATTTATAAGCATCAAAAAGAGATGGAGGTGCGCAAAGAACGCGACCTGCTCTATTCACTGGTGGAAAACAAGGATTCCAAGGATTTTATTTTTGTAAAATCAAATTCACGCCTGGTCAAATTGAAAACCTCTGACATTTATTTCGTCGAAGCACTCAAAGATTACGTTGTAATCAATGCCTTGAACAGCAGGTATACCATCCACTCCACGATGAAAGATATTGAGAAGAAATTGCCAGGAGAGGATTTTATACGTGTACACCGGTCTTTTATTGTCAGATTGGACAAAATTGCGGCCATTGAACAACCAAACCTGATTTTGGAAAATGACAAAAAAGTTATTCCCATTGGTGGTTCTTACAAAGATGACCTGAGCAATAAGATCAATCTGGTTTAGGCCATTCTGAAATCGAGCTGCTTCATTATCAGATCGGCTCCGTTCACCTTTACCTTCACTTTGTCCCCAAATTCAAATACCTCTTTGTAGCGGGAACCGATTATTTGGTTGGTTTTTTCATCAAAACGATACACATCGTCCTGTAAAGAGTTGAGCGGCACCATTCCTTCACATTTATTTCCTTCTAATTCCACATACATACCCCATCTGGTGAGACCACTGATAGTTCCGGCAAAGACTTCCCCAATTTTATCGAGCATGAATTCCACCTGTTTGTATTTGATAGAGGCCCGTTCAGCGTCCGATGCCCGTTTTTCCATGCTGGAGGAATGCTTACACAGCCGCTCGGTTTCATCTGCTGATACGCTCTTACCGTTGTGCTGATAATGGTGTAGCAACCGATGGGCTATCAAATCCGGATACCTGCGGATTGGTGAAGTGAAATGGGTATAATAGTCGAAAGCCAGGCCGTAATGACCTATGTTTTCAGTGGAGTAGACCGCCTTCGACATCGTGCGAATAGCCATTTGTTTAATGATGTCTTCCTCGGGTTTGTCTTTCATCTGCCTCATCAATTCATTTAAAGCCGACGAAGCATTTTCCGGTTTCACGCTTTTTAATTTGTAGCCAAGTCGACCCACAAAATCGCGCAGGGTTGCCAGTTTATCCTCATCCGGTAAATCGTGAATACGGTAAACAAATGTTTTTGCCGTTTCTCCCTTTTTGGGAATGCCTATGTATGAGGCAACCTGCTTATTGGCCAATAACATAAACTCTTCAATAAGCCAGTTCGCTTCTTTGGTTATCTTTTGATAAACGCCAATCGGCTTGCCTTTTTCATCCAATTTGAATTTCACTTCAGCGCCGCCAAATTCCAGCGCCCCACTGTCCAATCTTCTTTTGCGCATGGCTGTGGCCCAATTGTGAAGCCTTCTGATTTCATCCGAGTAATCGCCGTCAGCACCTTCTATGATTTTTTGGGCATCTTCGTAGGCAAAACGGCGTTTGCTTCGAATGATCGTTTTACCAAACCACTCCGCTATTTGTTTACCGTCCTCGGTAAATGTGAATACAGCCGACATGCAGAGCTTGTCTTCATCAGGTCGCAGGGAGCAAACAAAGTTTGAAAGAACTTCCGGCAACATGGGGACCACCCGGTCCACCAAATACACGGAAGTAGCCCGTTTTACCGCCTCAGCATCGATAATGCTTCCCGGCTTTACGTAATGAGAAACATCCGCGATGTGCACGCCAACTTCATAATGACCATTCTCAAGTTTTTGCAAACTCAAGGCATCATCAAAGTCTTTGGCATCATCCGGATCGATTGTAAAGGTTGGCACTTTGCGAAAATCTCTGCGGCTTGCTATTTCATCCGCTGAAATTTCCACCGGAACTTTTTCAGAGGCCTCCAGCACCGCATCAGGAAATTCAAAAGGCAATCCGAACTCAATGAGAATGGCGTGCATTTCAACTTCGTTGTCGCCAGGCTCGCCAAGCACCGTAATGATCTCACCAAACGGAGATTTTTTTTCGTTGTTCCAATCAAGCAGCTTGACAATGACTTTTTGTCCGCTTTTGGCGCCGTTCAATTTGCTTTGATCTACATAAAAATCAACATGAATCCGCGCGTTGGTCGGCACGAAGAAGGCATGGTTTTCGGCTATTTCAATGATGCCGACGTATTGCTCAGTGCCGCGCGAAACCACATTCAATACTTTGCCCTCAATCTGACCCCTGCGACCACCAATAATGCTTATTTCTACAACATCCCCCTGCAATGCGAGGCCGGTTTTACCTTCCTGAATATATATGTCCGATTTCGATTTATCAATCGAAACATACGCGGCTCCGGTTTTTGTAAAATCAATGGTACCCTGAATAACTGCAGTTTGATTGGGATGTATAGTGTATTTTCCTGTATCAGGCTGCAGTATCATTTCAAGTTCGACCAACTGATCCAGCACAGCCAGCACGTTCTTCCGACTTTCTGGTTCAGTCACTCCAATTCGAGCGGCAATTTGTTTGTAGTTAAATTGCTTGTCAGGAAATTCCCGCAACAAATCTGTGATCTCCCCCCGAATATTTTCCTTTTTAGGACTTTGGCTTAGGGGTATAAATTTTGATTTTTTCTTCTTACTCATACAGTGGTTGAAGATAGGAATAATACAACTGCAGATTTTTGCGGGGTTACTGCTTTATTCACATCCGGAAATGACCAAATTTCTGCATATCAACGAATTTAAAGGCAAATTGCAGTTTGTTTGTGTCGCTGTGTATATTTGTGAAAAACGCGGATATGCTTTCCAACACTATTGAAGATGCCCTAAATGCTCAAATCGGAGTTGAAGGCACTTCGTCTCAATTCTATCTCGCCATGGCCAGTTGGGCTGAAACAGAAGGCCTCAATGGGGTGTCCCGTTTTTTATACAGGCACAGCGACGAGGAAAGGCAGCATATGTTGAAACTCATCAAGTACGTAAATGAACGCGGAGGCAGGGCTGAAATCCCTACTTTAAATAAACCACCAAAGAAGTTTGAATCGATACAAAGCATTTTCAAAGCCCTTTTTGATCACGAAGCCAGGGTGACCGAAGAAATCAATGGCGTGGTGGACATTTGTCTAAAGGAGAAAGATTACACCACCCACAATTTTATGCAGTGGTATGTATCAGAGCAAATAGAAGAAGAAGCCCTGGCGCGCACCATTCTTGACAAATTAAATCTGATAGGAAATGATAAAGGAGGATTATATTTGTTCGACAGGGATTTGGAAGTGCTGAATGCCCCAACCAGGACATCAGGACATTGATATAATTCCGGGAAACTTTACGTCAAAAGCCTCCGTATAGCAAACAAGTTTAATTCATAGTGCAACGTTCAAAAGAATTTTTATTTGAAATGCTACCGGTCTCGCAAACCCATACATTAGCACCACACCCAAGGGTGTAATATGAAAAATCTTTTACTGGTCATAGCTTTTTTAGTCTCTACTGTTGCCTATTCGCAGCAGGTTCCGGAATTCGAAGGAAAGGATACCGGAGCAATGGTTAAAGCATTTTATCTGTATCATTTTGCGAAACTCGTAGATTGGCCAGATGAATACAAAAAGGGAAATTTTGTCATTTCAGTGATGGGTGGTGGTAGTTTGCATCAGGAATTGGTAAAGAAGTACAACAATAAGCAAATAGGAAGTCAACAGATTGAGATTAGAAAGTTGTCAAAAACCCTTAACATCAGTCAGTGTCATATGTTGTTCATTGGAAGTGAGTACGCCGCATTTCTCCCTCAGATTACGGAGTCTATGAAAAATATGCCCACTTTGATTGTGGGAGAAGCAAAGGGAGCCCTGAATAAAGGTGTTGCCGTCAATTTTGTGGTAGAGGACAGTAATTTACAGTTTGAACTCGATGTGGCAAACGCAACGCAGAGGAATTTATACGTCGGTACCACCTTAAAAAGTTTAGCCATTCGTGTCCAATAGGCCTATGATCAAGATGTATTACATATCGATTTTACTCTTGATTTTCCCACTGGGAATTCAAGCTCAATCCATCGACGAATTGATGCAGAGAGCCTATCTTCATTACACTGAGAAGCAGTACGACCTTGCGAAAGTGGATATCGATGAGGCAGTAGCCAGCCGAAAAGGTATTGAAAACCCCATGGCGTGGCATATTCGGGGATTTGTTTATAAAGACATGTTTATCAATAAAGATAGCATGAACCGATATAGTGAGTCACGCGATATCGCCGTTCAATCTCTTCAAAGATCTATTTTCCTTGACGGCGAAGGGAAATTTTATGAGATGAATCAGCTTGCACTGAAATACCTGGCTACTTCATATTGGAATAATGCTTCTGAAATCATTAATAGTCCAAATATTCATACCGTCGGAGAGGCAACGGAATATTTTGAAAAATTCAGGGCGGTATATGATCAGCTCAATCCCGATTCATCCTTCGTGAAAAGGGATGTGGATTTTTATCTGGCACTCGCGACCGGCAACCGAAGGATTTACGAAAGTGACCGTTCTGCAAATGAGGACTACTGGCTGCAATCTAATAACTATCTAAAAAAAGTGCTGGAATTGGATCCTCAAAATTTTGATGCCAACTATTCCCTCGGAGTTTCCTATTACAACAAGGGTGCGCACAGTTTAGAGAAATTACCTGAGATTGAAATTTTTGATTTGTATCGGGTCCAGGGCGAGAGCATCAGAAGCATTCAGGGCGCACTGCCCTTCATGATTAAGGCCTACGAAATCAACCCTGACAGAATTGAAGCCATCAAAGGTTTGAAGTGGATCCATTTCAATCTTCATCAGTATGAGGAAAGTGATAAGTATAATCAGCAGTTGAATACGCTGGAAAAATAAGTCAAAAGGCGATAAAACAGAAAAATCATGAGACCTAGGTTTACCATTAGTCGTAAAATAGGATCCAGTTTTGCAGTTCTGCTTCTTACCACACTGGTTGTCTTCTTTCTCACATATGATACCCTTCGCGAAGGCAGGTCAATCAATGATAAAATAACCACCGTATTCAATCCTTCCGTTTCCGCCCTCGAACAATTAAAAAGTGCTATACTTCGATCCAGAACCTCCATCAATCATTGGGCCTACGTCCAATCGCGTGAGGATACCCAAGAGAAAATGTCTTTGGTTGAACTCATTAACTTTGAAATTCCGGCACTGAAAGCTACAGTGGATACTTTCAGTCTGAAATGGACTGATCAGGAACGCAGGAAGAAAGAAAAAATCTATTCTGAGCTTGATGAACTTCTTGAAATGTATGCGGAAGTGCAACGAACTTTGCACGATATGCAAAGTTACGACGACCCATATGCCCGGTTTTTGATGACTGAGTATGCGGAGGAAGGAGGTACCATTTTTACAAAATCAAATGAGGTAATCAATGCGCTGAGCGAATTGATCGCCGAACAGCGATTGAATACCACCCAGGATAGTATCACGATGATCAATTCCTTCGATACGCTTGAAGGCTATTTGAGAAACATGAGTCTGGCCTTATTTTTATTCGGTCTTCTGATCGCCGTTTTTACGATCAGGAGTATAGTGAAGCCCGTATCCCGCCTGAAAGAAATTCTGCTCGGGCTTGGTAAGGGGATTTTTCCCAGAAGTGCCGTGCTCGACACAGGCGATGAGATAGGTGAAATGAGCATGGCGCTTGAGCAATTGGTAAAAGGATTGAAAAGAACAACAGAATTTTCGCGTGAAGTTGGACGCGGAAACTTCGATATTGACTATGAACCGCTTTCTATAGATGATGAGCTGGGCAAGGCGCTGCTCTTCATGCGCGATGGGCTCAAGGAAGGCGAAAGGCAAAAACTAGAGAATGAAAGAATTCTCCTGGAGAATGAAAGAGTTCTCTTGGAGAATGAAAGAGTTCTTGAGGATAAAGTAGAAGAACGCACCAAAGAAGTTACAAAGCAAAAAAACAAAATAGAGAAGCAAAACGAGCAGCGAAAGGAGCTTCTGGAAAACATTACGGCAAGTATTCGATATGCAAAACGCTTACAGGAGAGTATTCTTCCTGCTAATGAAAAAATTAATAAACTCCTTCCTGAAAATTTCATCTTCTACAAGCCCAAGGACATTGTTTCCGGAGATTTTTACTTTGTAAAAGAACACAAAGGGAAAGTGGTGTTTGCAGCGGTCGATTGCACCGGACACGGTGTTCCCGGAGCATTTATGAGCCTGGTTGGACACAATGCTTTAAACAGAGCACTTGCTGAAAATACCGACCTCGACCCGGCTGAAATAATCAATGGCCTGAGCAAATACGCTGCAAATGCGCTCAACCGAACTACAGAACTCAATTCGGGCCGTGACGGAATGGATATGGCACTGTGCGTGTATGATGCGTCAGCTGCCACAATCGATTATTCTGGTTCAAACAGCCCGTTGTACCTTATACGAAGTGGTGAGGTCTTGATTACCAAAGCTGATAAAATAGCCATTGGATCTCCTGATCATGCAGATTTTAACTTCACAAAAAATCGCGTGAATCTCGAAGATGGTGACATGATCTATATTTTCTCGGACGGATACGTCGATCAGTTCGGTGGGAGCGAAGGACGCAAATTCATGTATGCCCCTTTTCGGGAAATGCTTTTGGCAGTATCCACGATGCCAGTAAAGGATCAGTGGCAGGTTATTTCTGATACCTTGGATAAATGGCGTCGGGGCGCTGGAGTGGTGCACGAGCAGGTTGACGACATCCTGATCATTGGTGTAAGACACCAAAAGGTAGCCTAACCCACTCCGGTATAAGCTCCGAAAATGCTGACCTGTGTGGTCTCTTTGGGATTCAATAACATGGCTGGTATTTGTGCAGAATTTGTGATGATGTTCTGAACATAGTTTCCACCAATCAGATTTACAAGACTGTTTTCCGGAAGGTTCATGATGCAAATCAAATCAGCATCAATTTCAGTCGCAAAATTCATTACACCCTCATCGAAATTGGAGCTCTTTTCACCGCTGATTCGAGCGGTATGCTGAATCCCCTTTTCTTCAAAATAACTTTCCGCGTATTTCATGTTGCGATCTACCTGATTGCGAAGATACTCGTCGGTTTCGCGAGGTATAATGATATGGACGCGTGAATCAAAATACTTCGCCATATCGGCTACCATTCTCAACTTTTGTTTGGTCTCCTGATGTAAGTCAAGTGGGACGACAATATCATCGTACCCATTTTCGCCAATTTGACGTTCCTGAACGATGATTACAGGCGTTTTTGAACTGGTTACTACTCTCAAAGCATGACTTCCGGTGATAAATTGAAGTCCCCGCATACCATGCGTACCCATAATTACCAAAGAGGCATCCACCTCGTCCACAAGGTCGCCGATGTCTTCGTAAATTGTACCTACCCTTGCAATCGTATCTATTTTAAAGTCATAATCTTCAAACGTCATTTTTTTGGCTACCTGAAGTTTGGCTTTTGCTTCTTCAAGCATGTCTGCTTTCGGAACAATATGCACCAGCGCAAGCGCGGAGCCACACGATTGAGCCACTTTTACGGCATGGTTGACCGCTGTCTGTCCGACTTTCGAGAAATCTGTAGGAACAAGAATGAGTTTCTTTTTCATGAAATTGGGATGAATTTACCTTGGTTCAAATATACATGAAAAACTATCGGAGCGCTGCAAAGTGGTGATCAAGACCAAAGATTGGATACAAAGAAAATATACTTTATTTCAATTGAATATAACTTATGAAATTGGTGCACCGCTGAATTCAACAAAAAGTGCGACAGGTCTTAAAAAACAAAGAGGGCTGCCTTTTGGCAACCCTCTGTGAGCTCCTCCTCATGGGCTCGAACCATGGACCCTCTGATTAACAGTCAGATGCTCTAACCAGCTGAGCTAAGGAGGAGTAAATAAGCCCGAAATTGGGGTGCAATATTACTGCAAAAGTTGGGATTAACCAATATCTTTGCAAAAAAAACATAACACATGAGTCTTCTTGTTGTTGGTACAGTGGCATTCGATAAAATAAGCACGCCATTCGGACAATCTGATAAAATTGTTGGGGGTGCAGCGACATATATTGCTCTCGCTGCCAGTCAGTTTACAAAAAAAATTAACCTTGTCTCAGTGATTGGTGATGATTTCCCTAAAGATTTTCTGAAAGAAATGAAAAACCGTTCTATCGATCTCCAGGGACTTCAGATCAAAGAAGGCGAAAAGTCATTTTTCTGGGAGGGCAAATACCACTATGATATGAATTCACGAGATACATTGGATACCCAATTGAATGTACTCGCAGATTTCGATCCGGTGCTCCCTGAAAGTTACGTAGACTGTGATTTTTTGATGCTGGGTAATCTTGCTCCTTCCGTGCAACTTTCTGTATTGGATCAACTGGGTAAACGACCCAAATTGGTGGTGCTCGATACGATGAATTATTGGATGGACAACGCGATGGAGGATCTGAAAAAGGTCATCGCCAGGGTTGATGTTTTAACGATCAACGATGAAGAGGCAAGGCAGCTGAGTGGAGAATACAGTCTTGTGAAAGGAGCAAGGAAGATATTGGAAATGGGGCCGAAGTACCTTGTTATTAAAAAAGGAGAAAATGGTGCACTGTTGATGGATCGGGATAACATGTTTTACGCACCGGCCATGCCACTCGAGGAGGTGATGGATCCCACAGGTGCCGGAGATACATTTGCTGGAGGATTTATGGGCTATCTTGACAACTCGCGCGATATTTCTTTTGAGAATATGAAACGCGCGGTGATTGTCGGCTCAGCACTGGCAAGTTACAGCGTCGAGAAGTTTGGAACAGAAAGACTTTTGACTTTGACCGAAGAAGAAATAGATCACCGTATCCAGCTATTTGTTGATCTGGTTGACTTTGATATTTTGCTCGTAGACTAGAAGAGAGATTGGTCCACTGATTTATAACCCTCATCAGGAGGAAGGTTGAGCTGTTTGGCTGCACTTACCGCGAGCTGATCACATCGTTCGTTTTGAACGTGCCCGGCATGGCCTTTTACCCATTCGAATTTTATCTGATGAGGCGCTGAAGCTCGTAAAAAGCGTTTCCATAAATCGGGATTTTTACGGTTGGCAAACTTCTTTCGTTCCCAGTTGTAAACCCACTTTTTTTCAACAGCATCTACCACATATTTGCTGTCGCTGAATACGGTCACGTCCTTACAAGGATGTTTGAGCGTTTCCAGAGCGATTATGACACTCAGTAATTCCATCCGGTTGTTGGTGGTGAAACGGAAGCCTTGTGATAACTCTTTGTAATGACCTTTGTCGGTTGTCATGATCGCGCCAAAACCCCCGGGACCTGGGTTGCCCAGGGCAGAACCGTCGGTGTAAATATTAATTTTCACGCTCTGCTATTTTATCAATCAGCGTTTCGATAATTTCCGGAAACCACCGGTGTTCAAGTGCTTGTATTTTTTTTTGAAGTGTATCCACTGTTTCATCTGCGCCAACATCCAGGCGCGCCTGAAAGATAATTTTGCCTTCATCGTAGTGTCCATCCACATAATGAATGGTGATGCCGCTTTCTGTTCGTCTGGCATCTATTACCGCCTGATGGACGCGGTCTCCGTACATTCCCTTTCCACCAAAATCTGGAAGGAGAGCAGGATGGATGTTGATAATCCGGTTGGAAAAGTGTGAGACGAGTATATCGGGAAACCTTCTAAGAAATCCGGCAAGAACGATCAGCTTAATTTTATATTCGAGCAGCTTCCCAAGCACGGCCTGTGGATTTTCCGCAAAGGTGGCGTTCGAAAAATGTAAGGAATCAATTTGATTGTCGCTGGCATGTTTGAACACGCCGGCTTCAACTTTATTGGATACAACAAGTGCCACCCGAATGAAATCGTGCTGCCGAAATTGCCTGATAATCTTTAAAGCATTCGAGCCATTGCCCGAAGCGAATATGGCGATGTTAAACTTTTCCATTTTGATTGCAAAGGTAGTTTTCAAAACTAAGTTATACGGCGATATCTACCTAACCGGGCTGCAAAGATAGATCTATCATTTCCATGCCCGCATCTTTGATATTGCATCAAAATGGCGGTTTCATATATGTTAGATGATATTTTTCGTGATTTTAAATTTGGTCAAGACGAAATAGGATGCCTAGATGATTGGCAGAGACGAGACGTCTGATCATTTATATATTGTATAATTTGACCTGAGCGCGCGCGGTTAGCTTTGACCTACAATGATTTCGATCAGACTTATTTGCTTAGTTCACCGAATACGTGTGCGTATTTTGTAGATAGGCGTTTTATTCATTTATTTGCAGTCCAAAATCTAAACACTAAACCTGTACTGTTATGTCAGATATCAAGTCAAAAGTAACGAAGATCATCGTTGATAAATTAGGTGTCGACGAGTCTGAAGTGACCTCAGAAGCGAGCTTCACCAATGATCTCGGAGCAGACTCACTCGACACTGTAGAACTAATCATGGAGTTCGAAAAAGAATTTAATATTGCGATTCCAGATGATCAGGCTGAAAAAATTGGCACGGTAGGTCAGGCAGTTGAGTATATCCAGAACAACGTAAAGTAAAAATATGGAGCTCAAACGCGTTGTCGTCACAGGCATCGGGGCGCTTACTCCTATTGGTAATACCGCCGGTGAATATTGGCAAAGTCTTATCAATGGAGTAAGCGGAGCAGCTCCAATTACGCTTTTTGATGCTTCCAAATTCAAAACGCAGTTCGCCTGCGAGGTAAAGGGTTTCGATGTCAATGACCATTTTGATAGAAAAGAAGGTCGCAAATTAGATCCGTATTCTCAATTTGCCATGGTGGCCTCTTCGGAAGCTGTATCAGATGCCGGTTTGCTCGACTCCAATATTGACGTCGACAGAATCGGTGTCATTTGGGGATCCGGGATTGGTGGGCTCACTACGGTTCAGGAGGAAATAACGAATTTTTCCAAGGGTGATGGAACTCCGAGGTTTAATCCGTTTTTTGTGCCTAAAATGATCGCTGATATCGCTGCAGGTCTCATTTCTATAAAGTATGGTTTTCGCGGCCCCAATTATGCCACAGTTTCTGCTTGTGCATCCTCCACCAACGCTATAATCGACGCCTATAATTTGATCAGACTCGATTTGGCGGACGCTTTTATATGTGGTGGTTCTGAGGCTACTGTTAATGAAATAGGGGTAGGTGGATTCAATGCATTGCACGCCTTGTCGCAGCGCAATGATTCTCCAGCCACAGCTTCCAGACCCTTTGATCGCACCCGTGATGGTTTTGTTCTTGGTGAAGGAGCCGGAGCCCTAATCCTCGAAGAATTGGAACACGCCCTGAAAAGGGGTGCTAAAATCTATGCAGAAGTTGCTGGTGGCGGTATGTCTGGAGATGCATACCATATTACAGCGCCGCATCCGGAAGGCTTGGGC
>Ga0335395_10001313_pt1 | contig 15768 bp, 9 predicted proteins | sample MAT02_FD_205744 | JGI IMG/M metagenome (GOLD analysis project Ga0335395, IMG submission 205744) | Freshwater microbial communities from Lake Fryxell liftoff mats and glacier meltwater in Antarctica - MAT-02 (spades assembly) (version 2) ...
GATAGCCGTAAAGCCCCTGAAGCTGATATCAAAGCTGGCTCGGACTGAAATCGCCCCGGAGCCATTGCCGAATAGCGCGATCGACAAAAAAACCTCAAAACAATCACTAATACCCGGATTGAAGACTAAAACGCGCTGATGGGAGACTCGTAACGCCCGACAACTGTTCACAGAACGTCTATGTGGAAAGAATTTGGCGGAACTGGTTGGCGTACTGCAAACAAGATTTATAGGTAAAAAAGAATCGATGAGTGACGATCGCAGTCAGGGAAACCAACTCACCGAAAGTTGTACCAATTTAGTAGAACTTCTACAAAACAGAGCGCTACACCAACCTGAGCAGAAATACACATTTCTGTTAGACGGAAAAACTGAAACCGGGAGTTTGACTTATCGAGAGTTAGATGCGATCGCCCGATCGCACGCCGCGCGGCTTGAGGCCTTGGGGGTCAGCGGCGAACGAGTCTTACTGCTTTTCGGGCCCGGATTGGACTATCTCGCCGCCTTTTTTGGATGCTTGTACGCCAAAGCGTGCGATCGTCAATCCCGAATCTCTGACGCAATGCCAGCCGCACGAAGTCGGAGAAATTTGGGTAGCTGGCGAAACAGTTGCGCGAGGCTATTGGAATCGCCCAGAAGAGACAGAAAAAACCTTTCAAGCATATCTTTCAGATACCAGCGAAGGGCCATTTTTGCGAACCGGAGATTTAGGCTTTTTACGCGACGGAGAACTGTTTGTTACAGGGCGACTCAAAGATTTGATTATCATCCGAGGTCGCAATCTTTACCCCCAAGATATAGAGAGAACGGCCGAGCGCAGCCATCCCAGTTTGCGGCAGGGGGCGATCGCGGCATTCTCGGTGGAAGTCGCCGGCGAAGAACAGCTCGTTATCGTGCAAGAATTAGAATCTCGCAAAGCGCCGAATAATAGCGAGGAAATTATCAGCGCCATCCGCTCCAGCATTGCTCAAGAATATGAAGTGCAAGCCTATGGAGTAGTGCTGATTAAGCCGGGAAGCATTCCGAAAACGACCAGCGGTAAAATTTAACGTCGCGCCGCCTATACTGACTTTATAGCTGACAATTTGGAAGTTGTCGCCAGTAGCGTTTTAGAGATATCTGATTTTGTTGAAATAGAGAATCACTTCACGCGAGAAAATCTGCTAACAGCCGAGTTAGCAGAACGGCAGTCGCTTCTTGAGGCTTACCTTTGGCAGCAGGTAAACCGCAGGGGAATTCATTCCCCGGCTAATAGCCAAAGTCGGCTAAAGGCGACTGAAGAGGAATCTTCAATCCACTAGACCTCTTGCAAAATTCCTTTTAATCAAATTTTGGAACGGGCTCTCCGGCCCGTTCCACAAGAAAAAATGTTTTTTGTGGGATGGGCATCTTGCCCGTCCTAGTTATTTTTGCAAGAGGTCTACTTCAGTGCCAGGGGGAAAACGCCAAACATTATCGATCGACCACTCAGTAGCTTTGGACTCGATTCTTTAAGAATTTTTGAATTAAAAAATCAAATAGAGAGTGACTTGGGCGTTACTGTATCGGTTGCCAATTTGTTTGAGGATAGGAGCATTGCTCGACTGACAGTGCAAATTCTAGAGCAACTGACAGGAAATACCAAAGCAGTCGTCATTGGGCCAGTTTCTCGCTCACGCCATCTTCCCCTGTCTTTTGCTCAAGAGCGCTTATGGTTCTTTGACCAATTGGAACCTGGAAACCCCTTCTATAACCTCTGCGGTGCAGTTCGGATTACAGGACAGCTCAATGCAGAAACACTCAGGCAAAGTATTGAGAAAATTATCGAGCGGCACGAGGTTTTGAGAACTGCGTTTGCCGCTGTGGAAGGGCAACCGATACAGGTTGTCGCTGCTGCGGGCGATTGGACGCTGCCACTGATAGATTTGAGCGATCATCCCCTGCACTTGCAGGCAATTTTATTGAATTAATGCAATATTTAACACCAAAAATAGCAGCAGTTAAAGATGCAAAAATCAATTAGTACGTAATCTTCATTTGCTCCAGTTCCTAAGTTTAAATAGATGCCTTACTGTCTCAATAAATATGAAAACTTTGAGCATATATTGAGGACTGATAGAAAAAATAGCACCGGAATTTATGTGGTTTTTGTAAATTGAATATCTCAAAAATAAGAATTTAGGCTCGTAACTAATTATAATTTTAATCTTAATTTAAAATGTGTCATCGGCCATTGTGCCACAAATTATCCACCATTATGCCTAGACATCGGCTGGGATCGCGCTAAAATTAGAGAATCGCCGCCAAGAGGAGGCGAAAATTTGTTAGAAAAATAAACAATTAGCTTAAAATCGATGCAGAGATCTACGAATTGAACCAATGAGTCAGACGATCCCAGAACTCCAAACAGAAGTCCGCGCGCTACAAGCAGAAGTTGCCACCCTGCAAGAGTCGCGGGCAAAACTTTGCGTACAGCGCTCAGAGTGCCGAGTGACAGTCAGTTTTCCCAAGAATAATACTCCTGAGGGACTTGCCGAATTCCACCAGCAAAATGCTGCCTTTGGGGAGCAGTGGTTGCAGCAAATCCAGGAAATTGACCGAGAAACTCAAATTATAGAAAAGCAACTGCAACAAAAACAGGCGGTACTCAATTACAAACAAGACGAACTAGACAAAATGCTTGCTGGAGAATACTGGAAAAAAGTAGAAAACCACGTTCAAGCTGGGGAAAAACGCTTGCAAACACAAGCTCGAAAAATTAATCAAGCAGCAGCGCAACTAGAGGCAGAAATCCAAGCTTTGAAAGCCTTGTATGACGAACTCAATCCCAGTTATTCCGAGTGGTTTCAACAACCAACTCAAATTGTTGAATTTTCTGCAACAACTATTCCTTATGCTGCGGGTAGCAGCAGCGGGTTGATATTGGCCAACAAGGAGATTGAGTGGGATAAAAAATAGTTGTAAATGATGATTTTTGGAGGTAAATCAGTGGGGTTGAATGTCGCCGTTGAGTTGGCGAATAAGTGTGACACCTTCGACGGCGACATTTATAGCCTTTCTCAGAAAGATGAGGTACGCGAACGGCATAGGGCATAGGGCATAGGGCATAGGGCATAGGGCATAGGGCATACCTCACTTTTTTGAGAACCGCTTTAAAGGTTTTTACCTGATTTTTTAGGTGAACACTTCGGCAGTTTCATGGCTTGCGCATCGGTGGCTAGAAACCCGGTTTCTACCAGTTTTACGTTGAGTGACAAGAAATATAAAAAGAAACCGGGTTTCTGAGTTAATTTTTTTTAACTATGATGTCAAGGTAAAATCTAAAATTTAACAGTCTAAAATCTCAAATAGACTTACTGATGAAACAATTGATTTGGATAGCGCTATTTATTCTGGTTGCGTTGGCGGCTGTGGGTTGGGGTTCTGACTCATGGCAGCGATTGTCGGCTGTACCGGAAGTTTGGATCGATCGCAAAATCAACATTTCTCAAAACCCGTCTCCCTCGCCGCTGATTGCTGAAAACAATACAGTCAATCTGCCAAAAGTTGACGCATCCCGGTTGTGGAAACACGTCGAGATTTTAGCAGGAGAACGGGTGGGAGAACGCGATCGCACTTTCACGAGAGACTACATTTCGCAACAACTGAAAACTTGCGGATTTTCCCCAGAATTGCAGCCGTTCGATCGCGGAATCAACGTTTTCGCCGAAAGAAAAGGTACTGACTCAAAGGCTGGGGCAATTCTCGTTGCTGCACACTATGATACTGTAACCAAGTCCCCCGGCGCTGACGACAATGCGACGGGAGTTGCAGCAGTTTTAGAAGTCGCAAGATTGCTGGGTGATCGTGCGACTGTTCGGACATTGCAAGTGGCATTTTTCGACCGGGAAGAAATCGGGCTTTTAGGTAGTTTAGCATTCGCGGGTAGCGCGGCACGGTTAAAAAATTTGCAGGGTGCGATCGTCCTGGATATGATCGGTTATGCCTGCCACACGCCGGGGTGTCAGCAATATCCCGAAGGATTGACACCGCAACCTTTTCTAGATGCAGCGGGGGTGACTTCTCCCGATCAGGGTGAGTTTATCGCTGTGATTGGGGATGCGGAACATCCGCTGTTGTTGGGTACTTTTGCGGAGTCGCCAAAAGCAGATTTACCGCCTGTGATGACGTTGCCGGTGCCACTGAAAGGGGTGCTGACTCCTGATGTTTTACGCAGCGATCACGCGCCGTTCTGGTATAAAGGAGTTGGTGCTGTGTTGGTGACGGATACTGCAAATTTGCGATCGCCCCACTATCACCAGTCTACCGATACACTCGCAAATATCGATCGACCTTTTTTCGCCGGTTCTACTCAAATTGTTGTCAATGCAGTGGCTAAGTTATTAGAAATTCGGTAAGAAGGAAGTTCGGCAACGAGCAATGTACGGGATGTCACGGATGTAACAGATAGAAAGAAGAATCAAATTTGATAACGGATGATGTTTTGCATGGGTTATAAAATAAATAAGTGGATTGTCACCTTACTTTTGATATGCTGACAAAAGTGAGTGTAAAAAACGCAATTTAAATATGATAGGTAATATAGGACAACCGACTGCTCTCAGCGATCGCCCTTATTTAGTATTAACGAGTCAAGATCAAATTTTACAGTTGGAGTTAAAACAGTCGCAGCACGTACTGGGGCGCGATCGCACTCGTGCTGATTTAGTGCTTCCCGAACCGTGGCGGGCAGTTTCCGGCGTTCACGCTGTGTTGCGCCAAATTGGGAATAATTACTGGATTTACGACGGTGACGGGCAGCGGCCGAGCACTAATGGCTTATTTGTCGATCGCACTCGCATCACTCCCAATGACGGTTATTGTCTGAAAAACGGTACAGAAATTAAAATCGGTCTCGATCCCAAAAATCAAGTTTTGGTGACTTATTTTAATCCGCTGGCGAGTCAATTTTTTGCACCCAGCAAACAGTCAATTCCTCTCAGCAATCGGTCGGTTTTGTTGGGTCGCGATCCAAATGCTTCGCTGCAATTAGATGCGCCGCTGGTTTCTAGACGACACGCGACAATTGACCAAGATAGTCGCGGTAATTTTATTTTGCGAGATCACAGTGTTAACGGCGTTTTTGTGAACGGTCAACGAGTCACAAATTCTGTACAGTTGGCCGAGGGAGATGCGATTCGGATCGGCCCGTTTACTCTAACTTACCGCAGCGGTATGTTAGAAATGCAAGACCGAGGCAATCAAATTCGTTTGGATGCTGACAGTTTGGTGATTCCGAAGCGTTTGGATCATATCACTTTGGCGATCGAACCGGGGCAGTTTGTGGCTTTAGTCGGCGGTAGCGGTGCGGGGAAATCTACTTTAATGCGGACGCTTTTAGGTATCGAGAAAACTACTCAGGGCGCTGTATTTCTCAATGGCGACAACTTGCGCGAAAACTTCAATATTTACCGCAATCAAATTGGTTACGTGCCTCAAGATGATATTATTCACGCAGATTTGACAGTAGAAGAAGTCTTGAGTTATGCAGCTAAATTGCGCTTACCTCCCGATACAGATGTTCAGCAGGTAGTCACAAAAACTTTAGAAGATATTGAAATGACTCACCGCCGCACTGCTTTTGTCAAAGAACTTAGCGGCGGACAGCGAAAACGGGTCAGCATCGGAGTTGAACTGTTAGCAGATCCGAAACTTTTCTTTTTAGACGAACCGACTTCGGGGCTAGATCCGGGTTTGGACAAGAAGATGATGCAACTGCTGCGAAAGTTGGCGAGTCAAGGCCGGACGGTGATTCTGGTGACTCATGCGACGGCAAATATCACGATGTGCGATCGTATTGTGTTTATGGGGCGTGGCGGACGGCTTTGTTACTTCGGCCCACCCACAGAATCGCTAGATTTTTTCGATATCAAAACCGACGATTTTGCCGACATTTACAACGAATTAGAAACAGGAGAAACCAATGTTCAAAGCTGGGCAGAAAAGTTCAATAAATCTCCATACTATCAGCGCTACATTGTCAACCACTTCAGCACCGGCAACGCAGGAAAAAAACAAGCGCCTCCGAAGCCAAACTCTGTATCTTTTATCAAACAACTCGTTCTGCTCGCCCAGCGCTATTTTCAGCTTATTTCCCGCGACTCAGTTAACTTGAGTTTAGCTCTGTTAACGGCTCCGATCGGCATTAGTCTGCTGCGCGTCGCCGTCAGAGATCAAGACCCGTTAATTGGCGCGCCGGAGGCAACTTTAGCACCTTTAGCGATGCGAGTTTTGTTTGTATTTACCTGCGCGGCTATTTGGGTGGGACTGGCAACTTCGCTGCAAGAAATTGTTAAAGAATCTGCTATTTATTTGCGCGAACGTTTGGTGAATTTAGGATTGTTTGCTTATTTAGGTTCAAAATTTGTCATACTTTCCGGTTTGGCAGTATTGCAAACGCTGTTGATGGTAGGAGTTATTCTGATTGCTTTTAAATCGCCGGAACCGAGTTTAATTTCCTGGCCGGTGGGAGCAACTATTACCACATTTCTCACTTTAATTAGCTGCATCAGTCTCGGATTGCTGGTTTCTGCGATCGTGAAAAATAGCTCTCAAGCTAACAGCGCTTTACCTCTAATATTGCTACCTCAGATTATTTTTTCTGGAGTTTTGTTTAAGATGGAAGGTGTGGCGAGCAAATTTTCTTGGCTGATGTTAAGCCGCTGGTCTGTGGGTGCTTACGGCTCTTTAGTTAATGTAAATTCGCTGGTTCCCGCGCCTACTACATTGCCGGACGGAAGCACACTTCCTCAGCCGTTTGTGCCTACTCCTGTTTACGATCCAACTTGGGAGAATTTGAGTTTAAATTGGGGGATTTTGTGCGTGCATATTTTGGTTTATTTGATGTTGACTCTGTGGTTGCAGAAGCGGAAAGATATTTTATGAATTATTGGCTGATGAAGTCGGAACCGGATGTTTATAGTATTGCGGACTTGAAGGACGATAAAATCTCTATTTGGGACGGCGTTCGCAATTATCAAGCTCGCAATTTTATGCGGCAAATGAGTCCGGGAGATTTAGTGTTTTTTTACCATTCTAATACTAAAATTCCGGGAATTGTCGGGTTAGCGCGCGTCGTGGAAACTGGGATTTCTGATCCGACTCAGTTTGATGTGAATAGCGAATATTATGATGCGAAATCGCAGCTTGATGCGCCTCGCTGGCAAACTGTAAGAGTTGAGTTTGTTGAGGAATTTGCTAAGTTAATATCTTTGGATGAACTGAAAGCAAAGTTTACTGCTGATGAGATTTTGGTTGTGAGAAAAGGTAATCGGTTGTCGGTGATGCCGATATCTGAAAGTGCGGCGCAGAAGATTTTGAAGGTGAGATAATCATAGCTGAGTCGGGTGCGTCAGCCGATCGCCATTTTATCAAAAATTGAGCAGATTCAAGCTGACACACCCTACAATTATTAACTAAAGACCGGCCGCACAAACGGCCGCTCCAATTAACCCTACATTGTCATTCAAAACCACCCGCACCGGCATCATTTCTAACAGCGAATCCATCCGGCCTTTGTGAGTAAAAGCTCGCATAAAACCCCCTTCTAGAATCAGTGGCAAAATCTTTGCAGCGATACCGCCGGCTACGTACAAACCGCCGTAAGGTAGAAGTGACACAGCCATATTTCCCGCTACAGCACCGTAAGCTTCTACAAACATTTGCATTGTTTGTTCCGAAAGCCGATCGCACTTTTGGAGTGCAGCCCCTGCAATTATCGCCCCTGGATCGACAGTCTTCTCACTTTTACCAATCTCCGACTCCCATTTTCTAATCATTTCCCCCACCTCGGCTGATTCAGGAGCAAACTTTCTGTCCCGCAAAAACTGGTAAATTGAAACAATCCCCTGTCCCGAAACTACACGCTCGATCGATATCCGGGGAATGTCATGTTTTGCCAACAAATATTTCAGCAAATCAAACTCCAACTCCGAGCGAGGAGCAAAGTCACCATGTCCCCCTTCCGAAGAAAAAACCCTGATACCATTTGCTTCAGGAATTGCAAAACAATTGCCCAAACCAGTACCCGCACCAATAACCGCAATTGGATCGTGTTGGCGGGGTTTTCCTACTTGCAAAGTGTGCAAATCTGTAGGCTCCAAACCCCACACGCCATAGCCAACCGCCACAAAATCATTAATTAAACTGACGCGAGATATGCCTAATTCTTGTTCCAGACGATGAGCTTCCAACACCCAAGGCAAATTAGTCAGTTTGGCGCTGTTGTTGACTACCGGCCCGGCGATCGCAAAACAAGCTTTTTCAGGCTGCGGCGCCAACTCCAGTTTAGCGGCAGATTCCGTCAAAAACTGCTGCACAATCGGCACTAAATCTGGAAATTCTCCGCTCGGATAGCGACACTCATAAAGAGCATTCATTTCACCATCAGCAGTTCTTTCTACTAATCGCAAAATAGTTTTAGTTCCGCCAATGTCACCCGCTAATAATAATGCCATAAACTTCTTATTGAATTAAAGATCCCATTCCCCATTTAAACACCCATAGTATTAATTGCCAACCAAGCCCGCAGCACCTCAGCCACAGTCCAAGCTTGAGCCGTGCAGCCCCGTGGCGAGTGAGGTGCATCGCCCTCAAAAATTTCGCCCAAACTGCCAACTCCGCCGGCCATTATATGATGTGCCATCGGTGCGAGGAATTCGCGAGCTTGTGCTGGGTCTTTGTATACGTGCAAGTGCGCCAAGACAAACGGGCCAATCAGCCAGCCCCAAGCTGTGCCCTGGTGATAGGCGCTGTCGCGCTGCAATTGGTCGCCTCCATAGGTGGCGCGGTACTGCGGGTTTTGCGGCGAGAGACTGCGGAGGCCGTGGGAAGTGAGAAGCCCCTCAGCGCAGCCGTCCACTACTGCGCGCTGCTGGATGGGCGTGAGTAACGTTGTATAGCGGGTTTCCTGGCGCGTCCCCGCTGACAAGGATTTGGCGGAGTGCGGATCAATCGAGTCCAGGGGCAGGGAAACGGCGAATATTTGATTGGGGCGCAGGGAGCTATCATGTCCGTCGGGGCCGTCCAGAACGTCGTAGCAGTAACTGGTTGAGTCGTTCCAGAAGCGATCGAATCCGGCGGCGGTGCGATCGCCCAACTGCTGATATTCATTGTGAGACTTGCCCAATTTTCGAGCAAAACTTGCCATAGCTTGTATAGCATTGTACCAAAGTGCGCTGAGTTCGATCGGCTTACCAATCCGAGGAGTCACCACCCAATCGCCAATTTTCGCATCCATCCAAGTCAATTGCACGCCGGTTTCCCCCGCGTAGACTAAACCATCGTCAGGATCGACGCGGATGTTATACCGAGTTCCCTGTACGTGCCAGTCTACAATCTCACATAGTGTAGGCCAAAGTTCGGTCAAAAGTTCATCGTCGCCGGTGCAGTCGTAGTAAGCGCGAATTGCCTCAAAGTACCACAGCGTCGCGTCTGCGGTGTTATATTCCGGTGCGCCGCCGGCATCCGGGAAGCGGTTCGGCAGCATTCCCCGATCGACATACCGCCCAAAAGTCCGCAAAATCGATCGCGCAATTTCCCATCGCCCGGTAGAGATTGTGAGACCGGGCAGGGCGATCGTGGTATCGCGTCCCCAGTCGCTAAACCAGGGATATCCGGCTATGATCGTTTTGCCCTCTGGTTCCTGGGGCTGCGGGCGGTTGACGATAAATTGGTCGGCTGCTAGCACTAAGTGATTGATCCAGTCGGGAGATTCACTCACTTTTGACCAGTTTTGCAGCAATGCTCGATCGCCCGCGCGACGTAACTCTAAAGCGGCATCGCCGTTGAGTTCAGGATTTTTCTCAGTGCTGGCGATCAATGTCAGAGACTGCCCCGGTGCGATCGCGAAGTGAAAAGTCGCCGCGTGCAAGTGATCCTCGCAGTAGTCCAATCCGCGCTGCCTTTCTGCTGCCAAGTAAAATCCGTAGTACCAATTGTATAAAGTCGTAGAGACTCGAAATTTAGCTTCTGGTGTGGCATCTGTCAGCAGATAAAGTGGCGATGCTCCCTCAAAAGCAGTCACGGAAACCCCCCGTGTCAAGGTTTCTAGCCTTACCGGCCAGTCGTCGGCGCTGGTGATGTGGTGGTAGTCGCGGTAGTTGACTAGGGCTTTGACTGCGAGGGCGATCGGTTGTGAGGCGCGGTGCAAGCGGTACTGAATATATGTTGTGTTAGCACCTGGCTGCATCCAAATCCGTTTTTCGAGGATAGCGTCGGCGAGGGCATACCTCCAAACTGGTGTCGTCCCTTCGAGGTGGAAGCTTTCGATGGAGTTGTAGCCGTGGGGTTCGATCGTACTATCGGCCCAGCGGTTGGTATAAAGCGGATAGGCGCGATCGGCATACACAGCCGTCTCGTCCAGCTTAGCGAGCATCAAAGTGCGTCCCAGCGGGGGTTTGAGGGCAGCTACCAGTAGGCCGTGATAGCGGCGGGTGAGGAGATTTGCGATCGTCCCGCTAGCGTAACCGCCGATCCCGTTGGTGACTAACCACTCGCGAGACTCCGCCGAGTCCAGATTGCAGCAGACTTCCCGTCCAAAAGTAATAGCCATAGAATACACGCTCACGCTGATTTGTGATCTACCTTTAGATATATTTTAGACATTATATAAACAAGAAATATTAACTATTGCAGGTGATCAAGATTGGCGATCGCCCCGATCCAGATTCATGGTCTAATTTATACATGGCCAACCGCTACTTTTGCCCCAGCGACAATTCTAGCCTGCGATCGCTCTGTCTCAAGTTAGTTGTTGGTTATTTGAAGTAAGTAGGTCATTGCGAAAAAACCATAGTATCTTGTAGGGGCGGGTTTAGCTAAGAATCTATGAAATAAGCCAGTGTATGAAGGCAAAACCCGCCCGACCCATCTAATGTTTATTTGTACCCACCTACTTAATATTACCCTCTACACAGGCGCTGCACCTTAACAACACAGCATTTGATAGCGCGTCAAGGGCGATCGAACAACCAACCTATTTTATCAGGAGAACAGATCAAAGTGAAGATAGGAGCAAACTACCTCGGCAACAACAAATGTGAATTCACCGTTTGGGCGCCCACCCTCAAACAAATAGCCCTTCAAATTGTTTCACCAGAAAAACGCCTGATACCCATGCAACAATCCGCAGAAGGTTACTGGCAAACCACAGCTACAGACATCCAACCCGGAACCCTTTACACCTACCAAATCGAAGGAAAAACCGACCGACCAGACCCAGCCTCAAAATATCAACCCCAAGGCGTCCACGCCCCGTCCCAAGTAATAGATGAAAACGCCTTTGCTTGGCAAGATATCAATTGGCAAGGCGTGCCACTAGCCGAAATGATCATTTACGAACTGCACGTCGGTACATTCACCCAAGCCGGAACATTTGAAGCAATCATTCCCCAACTCAAAAAACTCACAGAATTGGGAATTAACGCCATAGAAATAATGCCAGTCGCCCAATTTCCCGGCGAGCGAAACTGGGGATACGACGGCGTATATCCCTACGCAGTCCAAAACTCCTACGGCGGCCCCGAAGGATTCAAAAAACTCATCAACGCCTGCCACGAACACGGCATCTCAGTAATTCTCGATGTCGTTTACAACCACCTCGGCCCCGAAGGCAACTACCTCAGCCAATTCGGCCCCTACTTTACATCAAAATACGGATCGATTTGGGGAGACCCCCTCAACTTCGACGACGCATACAGCGACGGCGTGCGCAACTACTTTATTGAAAACGCCATCTACTGGTTTCGAGACTATCACATTGATGCCCTGAGATTAGATGCAATTCAAGCAATATTTGAAGTAGGTGCTAGACCATTTTTGCAAGAACTATCCGATGCCACAGCCGAGATTTCCCACGAACTTGGAAGAAAACTTTATTTAATCGCAGAAAGTGACTTAAACGATGTCCGCACTGTACGTCCTAAAGAACTCGGCGGCTTTGGATTAGACGCTCAATGGTGCGACGATTTCCACCACGCACTGCACACATTACTTACGGGAGAAAATGACCGATATTACCAAGACTTCGGTAAGTGTGAACACCTCGAAAAAGCCTTCAAAGAAAGCTTTGTTTACTCCGGCCAGTACGCCCCCCACAGAAAGCGAAAACACGGCAATTCTGTCAAGGATGAACCGGGCGATAAATTTCTGGTATTTTCCCAAACCCACGACCAAATCGGCAACCGCATTTTGGGAGACAGACTCTCGCAAATAGTTGACTTTGAAGCACTGAAACTCGCAGCCGGCACGGTGTTAATTTCTCCCTACATTCCCTTCTTGTTCATGGGAGAAGAATACGGAGAAACAGCACCGTTTTTATACTTTGTTTCCCACTCAGACCCTGACTTAATTGAAGCTATCCGCAAAGACAAACAACAAGAATTTAAAGCTTTTGAAGGTCGAGGCGAATTTCAAGACCCCCAGAGTCCAGAGAGTTTTGAAAAATGCAAATTAAACTGGGAAAAACCAACAGCAGGAAAACACAAAATCCTCTGGGAATGGCACCAACATTTAATTCAACTGCGACGCACAATACCCGCCCTGAAAAAACTCGACAAAAACAATCTAGAAATCTCCAGCATTGAAGCCGAAAAAATCTTATTTCTCCGTCGCTGGACAGATGACAGCCAGATATTCTGCATTCTAAACTTCAATCGGCAAGAGGTCGCTTTTACGGCGGCACTTCCCCAAGGTAATTGGAACAAAATTTTAGACTCGGCTGAGCTAAAATGGATGGGTTCAGGTTCTAGCTTGCCTGAAAAGATAAATTCAGAGCAAGAGTTGACTGTTAAACCACAGAGTTTCGCACTCTACGAATTAATACAGAAATAGTAAACAAGATTGCATTTATTCGTAAACAATCTTGAAAGGCATCTGCGTTAATCTGCGTTAATCTGCCTTTCATCTGCGGTTGCTCTATCAATCAAAGATTTATGCAATCTTGTCTTCTATAAAAAACCGATCGACCAATCAATCAGGAGTAAAATTAACAGTGCTGAGAATTCCCACAACCACTTATCGGATTCAATTTCATGCAGGTTTCAACTTTGAAGCCGCCAAACAAATCCTGAGCTATCTGGAAGAATTAGGAATAACCGACCTTTACGCCTCACCGATATTCAAAGCCAGAAAAGGCAGCAGTCACGGATACGATGTCGTTGATTCAAATCAAATCAATCCAGAATTGGGAACCTCAGAAAACTTTGAAGCGCTCACGGACGAAATCAAGAAGCGGAACATGGGATGGCTGCAAGATATTGTCCCGAACCACATGGCTTACGACACTCAAAACTTGTTGCTGTTAGACGTATTGGAACACGGGCCGGATTCCGACTATTTCGACTACTTCGATATTGAATGGAATCATGCTTACGAACATCTCAGGGGTCGAGTGCTGGCTCCACTCCTGGGCAATTTTTATGGAGAGTGTCTGGAAAATGGCGAGATTCAACTTAAATACAGCGAAATTGGACTGACTATCAATTACTATAGCTTAAAATTGCCAGTAAAAATTGAATCTTACGCTAAGTTTATCAGTCATAACTTGGGGCATTTAGGTAGGGAATTAGGCCGACGCCATCCAGATTTTATTAAGTTTCTGGGAATTCTTTATTTGATTAAGAATACACCTTCAGAAACTAAAGGCAAAGCCCGATACGATCAGATAGCTTTTGTCAAAGGACTGCTGTGGGAGCTCTACAATCAAAATCCCATCGTCCAGGAATTTATCGATGAAAATATCAATTTTTTTAACGGAGAAAAGGGCAATCCCGAAAGCTTTAATTTGCTGGACGATTTGCTTTCCGAGCAGTTTTACCGTCTGGCTTTCTGGAAAGTTGGTGCTGAAGAAATCAACTACCGCAGGTTTTTTACAGTCAACGAACTGATTTCGGTAAAAGTTGAAGAGATTAAAGTTTTCCACAAAAATCATGCTCTGATCTTCGACATGGTGGAAGAGGGCAAGTTTACCGGATTGAGAATCGACCACATCGACGGACTTTACGACCCCACAGAATATTTGAAACGGCTCCGCGAGAGAACCGGAGACACTTACATTACTGTTGAAAAGATTCTGGAACATAAAGAAGATTTGCCGTCATATTGGCCGATTGAGGGAACGAGCGGCTACGATTTTTTAAATTACGTAAACGGCGTTTTTTGTCGGTGCGATCGCGAACAGCAATTTACCGAAATCTATCAGAGATTTACTCGACTGAATGTTCCCTATGAACAGTTGTTTTTAGAAAAAAAAGGGCTGATTGTTGAGAAGAATTTGGCGGGAGATGTAGACAATCTAGCTCAACTTTTGAAGAATATCTCCGGTCAATCCAGACAGGGAAATGACTTTACTCGCCCGGGTTTGGAAAAAGCACTGTCAGCAGTTTTGACGATTTTTCCAGTTTACCGAACTTACATCAATCAAGACGGTTTGCGAGAGTCCGATCGCACTTACGTCAAATATGCGATCGCCCACGCCAAAGAATTAGTACCGCGACTCCTCAAAGAACTAAAATTTATCGAAACGGTGCTGTTGCTGGAAGCAGAAGAAACCCTGACAACCGAACAAAAAGAGCAGCGCCGGCACTTTGTGATGAAACTCCAGCAGTTGACAGGCCCGTTGATGGCTAAAGGCGTTGAAGACACGCTATTATACGTCTACTATCGGCTTTTATCCCTCAACGAAGTCGGAGGAAATCCCAGTCAGTTCGGCGTTTCGCTGGCGGATTTTCATGAGTTCAACAAGCAGCAGCAAGTAGCTTGGCCACACAAAATGAATGCTACGGCTACACATGATACCAAACGCGGGGAAGATGTGCGAGCCCGAATTAATGTACTCTCAGAAATTCCTGATGAATGGGAACAGCAAGTCAGGTCTTGGAGAGAGCTAAACTCTTCTAAGAAAGTCAATTTTGTGAATCGAATGGTTCCCGACACTAACGACGAATACTTCTTGTACCAAACTTTGCTCGGCAGTTTTCCGTTTGAGGGAATTGAAAACACTGATTATGTCGATCGCCTCAAAGATTATGCGATCAAAGCCGTGCGCGAAGCCAAAGTTTATACGGCTTGGCTGAGACCTGACAATGACTACGAAACTGGGTTTATGACCTTTATCGATAGCATTCTCGAACCTTCGGAACAAAATCAATTCCTCAAAAATTTTCTACCTTTCTGGGAAAAAGTAGCTCATTACGGCATTTTCAATTCTTTATCTCAAACGCTGCTAAAAATCACGGCACCGGGAGTTCCAGACATTTACCAAGGCACGGAATTCTGGGATTTAAGCCACGTCGATCCAGATAACCGCCGTCCGGTAGATTTTGACCGCAGAATTAAGGTTTTGCGGGAAATCAAACAGCAAGCTCAGACGGATATTTTGGCACTGGTTGAAGATTTGATTGCGACGCGGGAAGATGCTAGAATTAAGTTGTTTTTGACGGCAAGATTGCTAGAAGCTAGAAAAAAATACTTGGAAGTCTTTAAATCAGGTGACTATCGACCTTTGGAAGTAGTTGGCACGTTTAAGGATAATGTTGTTGCCTTTTCCAGAAGCTTTGGAGATACGACAGTTATTGCGATCGCTCCTCGGTTTTTGACGGGAGTTGTCAAATCGGAAGAAATGGCGATCGGCAAACAAGTCTGGAAAGATACTCATCTGGTATTGTCGGAGCAAATGCCGTCGGTTTGGAAAGATGCGATTACTAATCAGGTGGTAGAAAGTAACGGTACGCTGGCAATTGGTGAAGCTCT
>Ga0335395_10001314_pt1 | contig 15765 bp, 8 predicted proteins | sample MAT02_FD_205744 | JGI IMG/M metagenome (GOLD analysis project Ga0335395, IMG submission 205744) | Freshwater microbial communities from Lake Fryxell liftoff mats and glacier meltwater in Antarctica - MAT-02 (spades assembly) (version 2) ...
GATCCAGAGAGCGACTGTGGCTCTTAACAACATCAACCTTATCACCAAGGACAAGCAGATGTACGACTTACGAAAGAAAGCCGAAATCGACTACAACTGGGGCCTCAAAGCCGCAAAACGGGAAGGCCGCGACGAAGGCCGTGAGGAAGGCCGTGAGGAAGGCCGTGAGGAAGGCCGTGAGGAAGGTATCGAAATCGGTGAAGCACGTGGCGAAGCAAAGTTGCTGCGGAAGACGATTCACTTTTGCCAGTCGATTCTTTCGATCCCTCAGACGCCGTTAGCAGAGCTAGAATTGCTCGGTGTGGATGATCTGAACAAGATAGCAATCGAGCTTCAATCACAGGTCCGTGGAAGAGCTATCTGAGAACAGAGAGTATTCTTCGGAACACCCGCAAATAGAAAATGGTGGTCTTTTGCAGGTTGTTTGCTAGCGGATCGACACGGCATTTAGGCCTGTCCTAATGGTTAGGAATTGGCGGTTCGGAATTGCCTCGAAATACGTTCTTTGTTTTGTTCTATTACCAACACGCAGCGGGAGCTAGTGAATCTTCCCAGAGATGCCATTACTAATGCGCTGCGCCAGCTAGCGAAACCAGCATGAATTCAGAACCAACCCAGCCGTGTCACTAGCTTGCGCTGCCTGTTGCATCCAGCGAGCCGTCGCTGATAAGGCCAAGGTCCCGATCGATTACGAAAGCCGGATAGGAATATCGCAACAGTTCCAGCAGGGGTACAGCATTTAGTACAGCATTCAGGAAGATTTGAGACGCTAAACTGTGCCATCCAGTACGATAATCAGCCCGAGGAGCATGATGAGTGGGTAAACGAAAAAACCCTTGTTTTCCTTAGGGGAAGACCAAGAAAAACAAGGGGATTCTGCTGAGAGGCTCCGGTCGGATTTGAACCGACGGTGGCGGATTTGCAATCCGCTGCCTTAGCCACTTGGCGACGGAGCCTTTTGCACTAACTTATTTAACCGGCAAAGTCGAACGGGTCAAGACCGAAGGTGTTCTACGGACCGACTTAATCACCACGCGAGGGGGAAATGTATCAAGCCAACTCATGCGTTTCCAGAGCGGTCTATCGACTAATTTTCAAATGAAACGTTATTTGCTCTCAGTAGTGTTGGCCTTCTCGGAATCTCTGTTTTTCTTGCGATATTCCCATGGAGCTGTAGGTGAACTTTCGCTCCACAGACCGAGTTTGCTCGATTTGGCTTTCTTTTCTGCCTCAGCAAAATCGTCAGACTTATAGTATCGCGAAAAATGCCAAGCTAATCCCTTGTCAATCATCTTCAAGTTCACATGGACACTTTCCAAATAGACTTGACCTAGAATTCGCTGGAAATCATCTTTCTTCTTCCATTTAACTTCAACCTTCTTCCCCTTGATGAGGCCGGCTAAGGCCTTGGTCGCTTCATCTCCTGAGGATTGCTTGACTTCGGGCGCATCGATCCCTTCTAAGTGAACTTGCTGGTCGACTCCATCATCGCTTTTTACAACAATCGAATCACCGTCAACGATTCGAGTTACTATTCCCGTCAAAACAGACGTTCCTGAGTCACTATCCGCTGCACGGATGGACTTGGCGTTAAGGGAGATGAATAGGCTGATTACGATGCCGAGCCCCACACGTCCTATCATTGATTGCGACGGCAAATTGCGAATAAAGGCTCGGGACGATCCGTTCGCCGTTGCGAGAAAGAAGACGACAGACATGTGGCTATCCTGAAAAGAATGAATTTTGTCAATGACAGTCCAAAGACTAGAAGCCCCTTGTCTGTCAAGAAATGGCGATTCGACATAAGATAGCATAGGAAGCAACTTGATAGCTAGCATTTTCCTAGGTGGATCACTTAGGTTTTTCATACTTTATTGTCCTCAATCACAAGATTACGCCCCAACGATGCCAAGCTCCTCTGACTCGATTGAACGCTATGGAGTTACACGCCGATGGTCTGATGCAGTGGTGCACCAAGGCACTATCTATTTTGTCGAAGTTCCAGACGATTCGACACTGGATCCGAGGTCGCAGTTCCGAATGGTGCTTGCCCAGATTGACCGGAGACTTGCTCAAGTAGGAAGTGATCGAACCCGTCTTCTCCAGGTGATGATATACCTGCCAAATTCTGCGGACCTCAGCGACTTTAACGAACTCTGGGATGCTTGGGTTCCGGACGGTCATGCACCCAGTAGAGCCTGCGTTCATGCTCCCTTGGCTTCGCCCGGCTACTGTGTGGAGCTCGTCGTGACAGCTACCCTGAAGTAGTGGAGCGTCAGATTTCGTCTGATATCAGGACCAGCTCCTGCGGCTCCCTGGGAAAGTCGTATCTACTTCCCTACCGAGTGAAATGTCGACCACAATGGGCATTCTTGGCAAGTCTGGCAAAGTTTACCCACGTCCTGCTGCCGTTTCATGCGTTGACATTGTTATGACCGATTCAACTGTTACGCGGAAGCACAAGCATGTCGATAGCCCCACGGGCGAGCGGCACCTGCACCTGGACTTTTACAGAATGCCCCAGCATGCAAAGATCGGACATTGAACCCTACGTCAGCAAGCAGACGGCAGGTTACGCAGGTTATCGCTGCGGCAGATCCGTTGATCGATTCGTGGTCGACGCTGCTCACGCGAACGACTACCTGTGTTCGCACCGGGGGACGACTATACTTGGGACTGAAAATCCCTTTAGAATGTTTCGTCGAAAAGCCTTCGCATTATTTGCCGCCGCTGGTTTAATGGGAAATGCCCTGATGGGTAATGGTTTGTCCGGCTTGTTGCTTGGCGAAGAAGTGCCCGATTCACCCGGTCACCTTGTTCGAGTTTCTCCCGTCGTTCGAGCCATACGGAACGCCGAGGCGGCGGTCGTCAATATTCAGGGCAATAAGACGGTGGCTTCCACTACGTCAACGGCTGGCGGTGCTTCATCTGGTAAGCACGAGGTGAACGGGATGGGAACGGGAGTGATCATTGATCCCCGCGGGTACATCATTACCAATCTTCATGTAGTGCAAGACGTTTCCAACATCGAGGTGACCCTTGTAGACGGTACCGTAAGCATTGCAAAGATGCTTAATTTCGACCCCGATACTGATTTGGCGCTGATTCGCATTCCAACGGACCGAGCCTTGCCCGTGATCCCAATGGGATCCAGCAACGACCTAATGCGAGGCGAATCCGTGATTGCTATCGGTAATCCTTTTGGGTACCAGCATTCGGTAACGCAGGGGATCATCAGTGCACTCCATCGAAACATTCCAGTCAATGGGACACAAGAGTATCGTGACTTGATTCAAACGAACGCCGATATCAATCCCGGAAACTCGGGCGGACCCTTGGTGAATATCGAAGGTCGTGTCATCGGTATCAATGTTGCCGTACGAGTCGGAGCCCAAGGAATCGGCTTTGCTATACCGATTGATGCAGCTCGCGAGGTGATGGCTGATCTTGTTTCTGCAGCCACATCGAAAGACCTATCAATGGGAATCACCGTGGAGACAAAGTATGACGAGGCTGAAACGTCTGCGACGGTGTTAACGATCGACAATGATCCATCGACTTTAGATTTGCTCGAAGGCGACGTGATTGAATCCATCGATGGGAAACCTGTTCGTAGTCGACTCGATGCTTTGCTAAGTATCATTGGACGAAAACCGGGAGATGAGCTACCCATGGTGGTAAAACGAAATGGTCAATCGGTAACCACGGCAATAAAACTGACGTCTCGAAATGCGACCAATGATGGCGACCAGATAGCGCAAGAAGCATGGGAACGTCTTGGAGTTAGATTAGTAGCCGTACCGAAGTCTGCCATTCAGGCTGGCGTAGGAAGCGAGAAATTTTCAGGTGGATTGAAGGTGCTGGAAGTCCGAAGTAGCTCACCAGCGGCCCGAGAGAAAATAGCTCGCGGTGACGTGATTATGGGTATTATGGCGTGGCAAACACCCAGTATGGACGCGTTGAGCTGGATTCTCAAAAATGAAGATTTTACCGCTTCTCCCAGTGCTAAATTCTACGTGTATCGCAACAACCAGTTTTGGACGGCCGCGATGAAGGTGGGAAACCAGCGCGTCCGGTAGATTCGTAAAACACGTTTGATAACAGATCAATCGTAATCTCAGTCAAAAGCAGATATCCTACCATGACAGCAACGCAGCGAATTCTTGTAACAGGTGGCGCAGGTTTTTTGGGCTCGCATCTTTGTGAGCGCTTTGTTTCCGAAGGCCATGATGTAATCTGCTTAGATAATTTTTTTACGAGCCAAAAATCCAATATCGAGCACCTGCTTGGCAAGAAAAATTTCGAGTTTGTTCGGCACGACGTTACGCTTCCGATCTTCTTAGAAGTGGACCAGATATATCACCTTGCGTGTCCGGCCGCTCCTGGGCACTACCAGTTCAACCCAATCAAAACCATGAAGACATCCGTATTGGGGTCTATCAACATGCTTGGCATGGCTAAGCGTTGCGGTGCCAAAATCTTGCTTGCCAGTACAAGCGAAATTTATGGCGATCCACACGTTCATCCTCAACCAGAAAGTTATTTTGGCAACGTTAACACGATCGGAATTCGATCTTGCTATGACGAAGGGAAACGAGCTGCAGAAACACTATTCATGGATTATCATCGCATGAACAAAGTCAATATTCGTATTGTTCGGATCTTCAATACCTACGGACCGCGAATGCATCCCTACGACGGTCGAGTTGTATCAAACTTCATCCGACAAGCGATCACTGGTCAAGATATCACCATCTTCGGGGATGGTAGTCAAACGCGTTCCTTTTGCTATCGAGACGATCTGGTAGAAGGCTTTGTACGCATGATGAATGCACCAGATTCATTCGTCGGTCCCGTGAATATTGGTAACCCTGGCGAGTTCACCATTCGCGAACTTGCCGAACTTGTGATTCAAATGACCGGGGCAAAAGTTAGCTTGGTCACCAAGCCATTACCCTCTGACGATCCATCGCGTCGTCAACCGGATATAACGCTTGCTAAAAAGCATCTCCATTGGGAGCCATCGATTCCGCTGCGTGAGGGGCTCGCCAAAACCATCGCTTGGTTTAAGTCGGTTGACATGGATCAGTATCGGCCACCAACCCCAAATTACTAGTCAGAGTTCGCTTGATGAAAACTGAGCCGATGGCGCTAGCCACGGGTGACGTGCGGCGATGATGATAGTATTGATCGGAAGCTTACCGGGGGGAACCCGAGGCTAAAGAAAATCACACTCTCATCGGGCCAGAGACGATGACCTCGAGTTCGGTATTTTTTTGGCTGCTCGCTTAGACTCCGAGAGCCGCGCCGCCGTCGATGATTAGTGTGTGGCCTTGGATTAGGTCGCTTTCAGGTAGGCATAGAAACTTAACAGCGTTCGCGACATCCTCGGGAGTAAGCGTTCGAGGCCTTTGAATGAATAGTTTTTCGTTCATTAGCTCGAACATCTTGTCAGCTTCAGGAACAAGCGATGTTGAATCGGTAGGAACTAGCCCTGCAAGCACGATGTTAAAGTTAAATCCTTGAGAGCCTAACTCCATCGCAAAGTGTCGAATCATGCTTTCGATCGCGGCTTTGGAAGCACCAATCAGTCCGTAGGCTGGAAGCGAGCGGTAGGAACCGTGGCTTGAAAGTGCAACGACTTTTTTTGTCCCGGTCGACTTCTTCATTAATGGTAGCGCAGCTTGAACAAGCAACATCAGTGAGCGAACGTTCGTATGCATCGCAGCATCGAAATGAACAACCTTTGCGTCGATAAGATTTCGAAAGCCACCTGATGCAGCGTTACTTACTAGAATCTCAAGACTTTCGACATGTTTGCCAACCAGTTCCATCATTTGCAAAACATCTTCTGGTTCGCTCATGTCGGCGCGAACGACAATCGCCTGACGCCCCAGGTCCTTGATGGCATCGGCTGTTTCTTTTGCCGCGGCTTCCGAAGTTACATAGTTGACAATAACGTCACAACCTGCACGAGCCAATGCGATCGCCGTTGCGCGTCCGATGCCACGCGAGGCGCCTGTGATGAGTGCTCGTTTACCTGCTAGCGATTGATTCATAGGAAGGTTAATTCAGCTGGTAGAGAGAGATTTTGCGTGTAGATTTAACCTACTGAAATCGCTTCAAATACTGATGAAACGAATGGATACGTTCCTCGCTACGGGCGAGCATTCCGTTGTGTGGCGAAGCGGCGAGTCCACGTTGAATTTTAGGATACATTTCGATATCTTCCTTAAGAATCTTGTCAACTATCGTGGCTTCTAGCCTACCCAAGATTCCAGCAAGTTTCCGTCGACTGAACTTTGAATTGGTAGGTGAAAGCCCGAACTGGATACATATAGATTCCGATTTCCCTACGGTGATCGGTCGTACGTGGTGCACGAGGCTAATCGCATCGGTGCAAGAAAATAATAGGTTTGGAAAGACGTGATGCTGACTGTATTGTCGCTTGGGGTCTCTACCTAGTTTCTTGACAAACCATCCTTCGGCCTTTTGAAAAGCCAAGTTTAAACGGCTGTCGGCCGCGAAAGGCATGTCCGTTGTGAATGAGGTATAGTGGCTACCTAAATGATGATCCGTTCGTTCTTCTCCAGGTCCAGTCTGAAACGTTTCTGGATGCACCGACTCGACATGGTACGCTTCCAACGAGTTTTCGATGGCAACTTTCCAGTTTGCCTCGTACTCAAAAGCTTTTCGGTAATTCTGCTTCACATCATCGCTAAAGCGTTCGCTGATAATGTCATAGGCTTCTCCGAGGAAATCGCTAAGAGAAGCCCCTTCGTGGACCAGCGAAACGAAAACCAATTGGCCACAAGTATCGACACGGTAGGTCGGTAGCCGTAGTTGCGATCGATCGAGAGGTGCAAAGTCTTTCGCGCATGGAATCTTTCGTGTTGCGCCGTCTTCGCCATACTCCCAGCCATGATACTGACATTGCATGGTGGCCGATTTGCCTGCCGGTGCAGATTGAATCAGACAATGGCGATGCGCGCAAGAGTTGACGAAGGCTCGTAGGGTGCCTTCAAAATTCCTAACATACACCTCTTTACCTAATAACTGGCAAGTAATGAACTGACCGTGACTGGCAAGCTGATCTTTTGTCCCAACGAGATGCCAAGCGGGAGTCAAGACTCGTTCCAGTTCCACTTGAAATACGGCCGGATCGAAGTAGTCACTTGGCCTGAGCAGATAAGGTAGACTCGTTGTCGATTGATACATCGGTCAACTCTACTTTAGATCGCTTTGAAGTGACATCGTTCGATACGAAAGAGCCTCCATGCAGACCGTTCCATCTGCAGACCAAACGCAGAAGTCAAACCAAGCGGATTGTTCATCCTGGTCGACTAATCGCGTTTCCAACAAAACGACTTCATTAAACTTTGGAAGTCGGAAGAAATTCAAATGCTCGATACTGACCGGCAGGCTCGTGCTAGGCCGCACTTGAGTCCATGCGAGTATCCCTGTGGCGAACAAGCATGAATCGAGAACTGCTGAAGGTGTCCGCCAGTGGAAACCGCTACGTTTAACGCCGGCCAAATGCCCAAGAGGTGGAGAGAAAATCTTTCCGAATAGCTTACCGTCAGACAGTGCGAATCGGTTCAGCATTTTAAATGCCGGGCCAACATAAAACTCTGAACCGGCTGACGGGTAGACGGCCTCTTTCCATATGTATTGATCAAGTGCTGGAAAAGTCCAATCCAACCTAGCTTCAGCTGGTTCGATGGATACGTCACCGACAAAATGGACTCGGTTGGGATCGACCAGTGCCCCATCGCGGGCGTGAAAATCGGCCGTTAACTCCACGTGCTGGATTGGAAAGGATTGCAATCGCTTCGTTTGAGTAACTCGCATTTTGGCTTCAATCGGCTTTTCGTTAAACCATCGTAAGCCACGTTTGGAATGAAGTCCGTGAATCGAGAATGCAGGACCACCATTTTGAATCGGCGTCCATCGACCTTGGATTGCTGCTGCTTCGACGATCGCTTCAACTCCAATGACCATCGGAAGCAACGGACGATTGGACAAGCAGTGTTCTTTCAAAAAGATATCTTTAACGGGGTCAAAGCAGATTTTGAATTCAGATTCGACCAAGGCTTCGCGCGAGGTTGGGTTACCGTTGTCACCCGCGTTACCGGGCAATCCTTCGGACGGGAAGAATGTTCGATAGTATTGGGCGTCCGTTATAAGAACTTCCCGTTCTGGCGCGTTCGCTTCGATCTCCGCAATCACGTGAGCAATTCCCTCATGAGCCGGCATGAATTGCATCTCGATCATCTCCAGCGCAAGTTTCGTTGCAGGCTTGGTTGCCATTCCAACGTCACCCCATGCATGCCAATGGAAGGTCGTACTGTGAACTTCAGGTCGCTGCCCGCGATACCAGTCGATCAACTTCGCCAAGCCATCGTTGGCCGCGGAGTAGTCGGTGTGTCCATTCGCTCCGAAACGACCGCTGATAGATCCGAACCCGATGAAGAACTCGACCGGATCTTGTTTTGTCGCCCTCATCAACGCGAGAGCACCATCGAACTTTGCTGACAAACATTGCTCGACTTTATCCGTTCGCTTTCGATCAAATCTCGCATCTTGACCGACACCGGCTCCGTGCAAGCAGCCTGATATAGGACCTGATTTCGCACGAATCTCTTGCACCACACGCTGCAGATCGGAAGGGACAGCGCAATCGCAGGAATAATAGTATGCTTCGATGCCTCGTGCACGAAGCCTTCTAAGCGTTTCGTCGATCTCGATAGCCTTCTCGACGTTTTGCCACGCTTTGAGGGGGTTGAGCGAGTCGGGGCCATCCGATTTGCGGGCTTGGCTCATGATACTGAGTTGTAAGTCACGCGTTCCTTGCTCACTCAAATTTCGCCAATGCTCTGGTACGACTGGAACCGAAGCGATTCCTACCAGATGTGCGACCAGCGAGTATTTGGCTGAGAGTTCTTCCGCGACAAGTGCCGTAATGCCGCGACCGCCGCCAGTGAAGATCCAGTTCCCGCCTCGTGTAATCGTTGATTTGACTTTTCGTTTCCCGACGGGAAATTGTTCTAGATGCCCCTGAATCTTACGACGTATACCGCCGGCCCATGAGACTTCCCCCGTCAGTGATGGAAAAGCCATCTCAAGAAAGATGGAATCGACCATCATTTCCGGTGAATCGTCCTCCGCGAAGTCGATAGTTCTGATTGCAATTTTTCGTATTTCACTGACCCACGCTTCAATGAAAATGGCTTTCAGCATGCCAGCAATGCAACCGCTCTCCGGTGCAACGACTGGTTCTTCTAAACCTAATGAACCACCTAAGCGAGTTGCTGCGACAAGGGTTGCCTTGTCCGCTAGCCCGTTTTCCAATAGTAATTTGTACCAATGCTGGCAGAACCAGAACGGGCCAAGCATTCCCGTCTCACGACGAGATTTCCACTGGTCTGCATTGAGCTTGAGGGCCGCCGTCCGATCGTGGGGCGTGGTGATAAAGACGTGTGCGACTGGCTGCAGCTTCCAAATTCGTTCGAGCTCTTGAACGATCGCATCCTTCGATTGTGAGACATCCACAGAATAAACGGGAACGCCAGCTTTCGATAAGCGACTGCGTAATGATTTCTGTAGCCGATTACCACCCAGAATAATTGCTGCGCCATTCCAACGACGTTCTTCGTCCTTCGCGCCATTGCTTCCATGTTGAGCCGACAACGGTATGGGATCTTCAATCATCGTCAATCGATAACGATTGGTGACTCGATCGCTATCAAACGTTTTGCTGAATGAGTCTTGAACGTTCGAGTCATGGACCTGAGGCGACAACATGGTCGATCGGTCGATAAGTGATTCAAGGACGTCCGACCATGCTGTGACGGATTCTTCGGCAATTTGAGCGCCACTTGCTACACCATGCCACCACTCATTTTTGTCATAAAGATGAATATCCGGTTCCATCAGTAAGTCGGCTTGAGTAGAAACAAGCGAGCCGTCTAACCGATCAACCTGCTCAACAAGCCATTGCTGTAGCGGCGTTGCGTTTTCAGATCCCCAGGCTGCCCCGGCTAACGCTCCGTTTACTTTACCAATCCTGAATTCTTCAGCAACAGACGATGATAAAGAATGGGTTTCCTCAATAACAGCCGGAGTTTGTTTGGCTTTCGAGACCTCATGGTTGGGGGCAAGACTTGAAGGCGTTCTCGACTCACGATCGTCGAAGCCGAAAAGTCTCAAAATATCATTCAATGATCGTGTGGCAGCCAGTGACTTACGGCTTCCCAGGTTGCTTGGAAGGTCAATCTTGCCCCGAAGTTCGCCGAACAATTGGGCCATCTTGATGCTATCAAGTCCTAGATCCGCTTCGAGGTCCGCATCAAAGGCAACCATGTCACGCGGATAACCTGTCTGATCGATTACAAAGTCAACCATGAAGTCGGCAAGCTCGTCGCGATCGAGCCATTCACTGTGCGATTTATCACTGTGCGATTTATCACTGTGCGATTTATCACTGTGCGATTTATCACTGTGCGATTCACTCTTGCTTAGCGGTTCACTGGTGAGCGGGTCCGCCAGCCATTCACGTTTTCCACCAGCACTTGAGAGCGCTTCAACAATGTCCCGCATAGTACGAATCTGTGTTTTAGCGATGACCTTGAGGTCAATATCGAATAGCTCTCGCAACTCGCCAAACAATTGGGCCTGCTTGATACTATCGATTCCGAGGTCTGCTTCCAAATGCCAATCCATCTGGACCATCTCAGCTGGATAGCCGGTATGTTCAACAATAAAGTCGCGAATGAACGCTTCTAGTTCAGCAGTAGATCGATTCGGCGGATCAAAAGGAACGCTGGCGGCCTCTTTGGGCGGGACAGGAAAAGATTTCCTTGCAGCGTCTATGGCAGAAGTCCCATCAGACCGATCGGTGTCCACTTTCGACGTGAGAAGTTCGGGAGAGCTATGCGCAACGGCACTGTACCGTAGTGACTGCTCTCGTTTTCGCTGACGGCGTCCTCCAGTTGCGTCCAGTATGATCGTTTCAAGTCTTGTTCCTGGAGCGCTGACCAGATCTGCGGTCGAAGATTCTCCAGCAGATGCTACTGAAGAGACTGTGGGGGCGTTGCCCTCGAAGGCCTTGTCGCGTATGTCCGTAACCCACAAAGCAATCGATTGTGATTCCGAAATCAAATCATCGAAAGAGATACTCGAGATCGATACGCCATGGAAGGAAGACTGGGAAGTGATCGCTTGGTTTAATCGCGTCAGCACACTACTTGGTCCTAGCTCGACAAACCCCCGAATTCCCTCTTTGATCAAACGATGGATGGCGGGTTGGTAGACGACAGGCGATATGAGTTGATCCAACAGATTTCGACGTATCTCATCAGGATCACTTACGAAACGACCGGTCACCGTGCTGAGAAATGGAACACGTGGTGGCGATATACTTGCTGCGTGGGCGGCACGTGTCAGCGCCAGTTGCGATTTCGACATCAGTGGGGTGTGGAATGCAGCGGGTACATCCAAAATGACGGACGACACACGGTGCTCGCGAAGCAATTGTTGAAACAAAACCAAGTCCGACGTTCGGCCACCAACCACGCACTGGCTAGGACTATTCTCGTGAGTCACCGTGACGGCTCGTGCAAACGACTTCAGATGCGTCGCAACCTTTGGCATCGGCGCGGCAATAGACAGCAAGCCAGTTTCACGCAAATCAGGGTCGTCTTGAACCGTCGTTCTGACGGCTTCGGCACGAGCTAAAGTAAATCGCAACGCATCCTCGATCGACCATGCCCCAGCAACGACTAGGGCTGCGAGTTCGCCAAGACTATGACCACAAACGATATCGATTCCTCCGCCGGATTCAGTCCAAGCGGCTGCGTACGCGACATCCGCCACAAGTATTGTCGCTTGGATCGGCCATATTCTGTTGAATGGGGATGCGTTGGTCGCACAAGCAAGACGAGCGAGATCTTCTAGCGATGTAGTTCCGATCGACAGGAGAACTTTGTTTGCCTGGTTCAGCAACTGTTTTGCGGAGTCGGAGCGAAATCGCACTGCATCGAACATTTCGCTATGTTGAGCGCCTTGTCCAGGAAAGACCGCTGCGATCGATGGCCGACTCCAGCCATTCTGGAAAATTGAATGGCCAGATTGAGGAAGTCGATTCGTGCTAACACTAGCAGTTGAGAGTTTAGTCGGTGCTACGTTCGTAGCAGGAGCGGCACTAATTTTATTTGGTGCCTTGCGAATGTTGTTGGTAAGACTCGAAATGACTCCGCCTTTGCTGAGCGAAGTACAGTATTGAACGCCCGATATTGCGGTGGAGACGATCGAGACGTTGGCACCATTGGCGATACTCGAATCACAAAGGCACGCAGCTAGGGAGACGAGTCCTTGAGTCCCACGAAGTTCGCCCGTTTTCTTAGTAATGGTGTGATGAGTAAAGCGAACAGCGGACAACGGATCGTTTTCATCGGCAGCGGTACCGTGCGTTAACGAAACATCCTTGATGATGCCCCGGATTTGGTCACCGTTTCGCTGCGCGTCCGAAAGCCGCTTCAACAAAACAACGACGGCACCTTCTCCGGGAACGGAACACGGTAAACCATCCTTGCCAATGGGACCTCGTGAAGCGATTGCTTCGTATGACAAAAAGTCCATGGCGCGTTGTCCACCTGCGCATAGAACTGCATCGCTGGAATGATTTCTCAGCATGCTAATAGCAGTGTGAAGAGCCGCGTCGGCCGAGCATTCGCCTGAATCAATCGCCATAGCTCCGCCAAGCAAGTGAAATTGTTTGGTGATACGCGAGGCTAAGGTGCTGCTAGTGAAGCTACCCGTTTCATCCAGTAGAGCTGGAAACAACTTCAGCAACTTATCTTCCATGGCATCGACGATGGATTGCTTGAACACGAATTGATCGGCATCATCACCTCGACCAAACGCACTATCCAGACTCAGTGACAGCGAAGCGCGAAGATCATGCAGGCGAAGACCAATTTGCAGTTGATGGGCAAACTCGCCACCAAAAATCGTCCCTACAATAACGCTAGTCGCTTGATTCCCGTCAGTGCCCAAGAGCGTTTCAGCAGATTCAAGTGCTTGACCAGCAGCGTCAAGCAACATGAATTGCAACGGATTTGCTTGCGAGACTTGTTTAGGCGGGACGCGGTGACGTTTCCAATCGTAGCTGTAGTCGGTTAAGTATCCACCGTCAAACGTTGATATGGGAATTCCAGAGATGGATTCCAGAGAAACCGCTGGGCCTGCACATCTCCCCGACGGTGGCGGGACAACAAAGGACGTTGGGTTGCGGAGGAGTTCCGTAAGCTCTCGGTCGCTCTGAGCACCTGGTAAGATGACACCCAGTCCGACGATCGCGATCGGCTCTCGGGACGATCTACTTTTTGCGATAGAAGCAGAGCTATCCTTTGGAAGCTCGCGTATCAAGCGAGAGTGATACGACTTCGAGTATTGCTCTACGATTACATGGACATTCAACCCACCAATCCCAAATGCGTTCACAGCACCGCATCGTGGTTTCTTACCCGACGGGGAAATCCAAGGGATACAACTGGTAGGCACGTAGAATGGAGCGTCAGCCCAATCGATTTCGTCGCTTGGATTCTTTAAGTTGATCGTCGGCGGAATCTCGGCGTGTTCCATCGCGAGAACTGTTTTTAACAAACCCGCAAGACCGGCTGTTTCAAGCGTGTGACCAATGTTGGACTTGACGCTGCCGACCGGAAGCGTGCCTTGGAGATGATGCTTGCGAAAGAAATCCGTAAGAGCTTGAGTCTCTGTTGCATCTCCAACTTGAGTACTAGTTGCGTGTGCTTCGACAAACTGAACGTCAGCTGGGGAAATCCCGCAATCGTAGGCTCTTTCCATCGCGTTAAATTGCCCTTCGCGACGGGGGGCCCATAGACTCTTGCCGCGCCCGTCGGTGGCAATTCCAATACCACGTATGACACCGCGCACCGTATCACCATCCTCAATGGCACGGCGAAGGGTCTTAATTACCAACGCCACATATCCTTCGGAGGCGATTAGTCCGTCAGCCGCTTGGTCAAATGGGCGACTCTCGTTTGCGCTACACGATTGCGCTTGGGAGAAGAGGATATGGCTATCGACTTTATTGTAGGAAGCCCCTCCAACAATCGCTGCATCAATAGAACCGGATTGCAAGTCGATGGCGGCTAGGGCGAGAGCGACTAACGATGACGCACAAGCTGCGTCAAGAACCATTCTCGGTCCAGTCAGTTTACAGACATCCGCGACCAATCTTGCTGCATCACTCGCTTCGACAAATGGCCGTCCACCGGCCAATCGCTTTGGCATTCCTTCCTGCATCCGATGAAGCCAGGCATCGGCAATTCGGTTTTGAGTCCTTCTATCAAGCGACTGGAACTGTGGAATCGATTCCAGGATACGAACAACCTCGGGAGCCATGGTCGAACAAGTCAAATCGCTAGCTCGACGCGAACCACCGCTATGACCAATGTAAACACCCACACTATGATTGAGAGCCGAATCAATCGATTTCCAAGCTTTGGCAGCCACTTCTGCAAAGATCAAGTGGCATTCGTCCCAATCAGCTCCTTCCTCTTTCGACATGCCGAGCAAGGACCAGTCGAGTTGCCGACGTTTGATTAATCCGCCCTTGGTTGTGTAGCTTTTTCCACGAACGCCTTTGGTCGAATCGTAGTAGCGGTCCTTCGGCAAAACCGACTCAGGAAACGGGGTAATCGCCGAACGCCCTTCGCGTAGCAGTTCCCAGTAATCATGAATTGACTCGGCTTGTGGTAACCGACAATCCATGGCGACAATCGCCAGCGGTTCCTGAAGCAAGGACCGTTCTAGCCGCGACCGTAAACCGGCCGACTCTGGGCCCAAGAGTACGTCTGGAATCGGAAGTGACGTTTGTGGTTGTGAATGCCTGGCATCACTGTCTAGATCTCTAGGCAAAGCGACGGCCTCCCTTTTTGTGTCTATCTATCGGAAGCACATTGGGCTCGTCAGAGGAAAGATGAAGTGCCAACTTTGCCTTAGAATCCTCAATCAACGTGTCAAGCATTGCAAGGATCCTGACTCGCCGAATCGATTCGGAAACAAAGACTAGCTTTCCGTGTCCCAAGAGGTCCGAAACAGATGTGGTCGAATTGAGAAGATCGCACCAACTGTCGACTGAAAGATGAATGAAGGCGGAAGCCATCGAACTGACTTTTAAGGATGCACTGGATTTCGAGGATGAGGGGATGGTCCAGTTTCCTCCCCCAAGTCCAGACAGTCGTAGTTGAAAAACCGACTCGATCGGCTCTATTAGTGATAGATGCGGCTTACTTTCATGGGACGTTTCGTCACTAGTAGTCTCAATCGCATCTTCTAAGAACTCTTCTATCCACGTCTCGATCGGTAGCGGATACTCCATCGCGGATGCTAGTCCCACATTCGACGGTATCGGAAATGGCGTGGGATCTCTGAATCGATTATTGATGGCAAAAGTGAAAAGCTTGACCATCAACTGAAGATCCACAGCAGGTGAGTCCTTCCAGAATCCGGCTTCCCCGGGACGACTTGGAACGAAACAAGGATCATCTGACAAGTAGCCTCGGTATGACTCCAAGTAGGTATCGAATGCGTCGTCCGAAAGGGAGCCGGTTGCGCTTGCTGCATCGCCTTTGCGACCCATCGAATCCCAGGCTTCGCGGGAAATCTCGATGGCTTCAGCAAGCGCTTCATGAACAACAGTTCCCGTAGTTTTGTTTGGATTTGTCAGATGATACG
>Ga0335395_10001319_pt1 | contig 15737 bp, 9 predicted proteins | sample MAT02_FD_205744 | JGI IMG/M metagenome (GOLD analysis project Ga0335395, IMG submission 205744) | Freshwater microbial communities from Lake Fryxell liftoff mats and glacier meltwater in Antarctica - MAT-02 (spades assembly) (version 2) ...
GGAAATAGAAGAATTTGCAGAGAGATTAAACAAAGAAGCTGCAAAAGATAAAGAAGTAGACAAATTTAATAACTTTGATATTAGGGGATTTATCGATGTTGTTATTAACAGGGCTAAAGAAGAAGGAGACGAAAATTTAAAAATTAAGGTGAAAGAAGCTTTTATTAGCGAATTTGCCCAAAAGAGTAAAAATCGTTTTGCTGAAGAATATCTAAAAAATCAAGACCAAATCAAAAAAGAAGAACAATTAGCACAAGACCTCTACGATCTGCGGAGCATCCAAGAAGTTACTTCTCACGAAGAAACAGCAGGAGCGCCGGTTTATGTGATGACAGATTTGTCCATGCCCGATTTTGAAAAGATTGACGAAGATATTAAAACAATACGTAAAAAGAAGATTCAGCAAGAAGCTCAAGCTGCTGCTCAAACAAGTTTCACTCTTTCTGTTACCGGAGCTAAACCCAAAGCTTTTAAAGGTATACCAGCAGACACGACAGGCGTAGTCACTGATGGCGAAGGAAAAAACATTGGTACTTACACAATTCAAGAAGATAATATTAAGTTGTCAGCCGATGAAATCCAAGTAGCTGACCAATTTAATAGCACAGAAGCACAAATAAATATTGACGGTCAAACATATAAACTTCAGGAGTTGGATATTCCTGAAATAATGGATTTCCCCAAACCAGATGAAATTGAACAAACAAAGATAATTGCTGAAGCCGCTCAAAATAATTACCAGCAGTTGTCAAAATCAATGGATACAATTCTTAAGAAGTATCGTGATGAAGATTCTGAAGAACCAGATTTTAATCGGGCTTTTCGCTCCCTCCTGCTGTGCGAGTATATCCAAGCTGCACCACAAGGAACAACACAAATAGGTCGTGAAGATCTGAGTAATATTTTGGGCTTAATGGTTGATATTGTCGAACATCTGGGAGAAGTAGATAACAGTAAAATTTTAGATGGAGTGCTTAACGAAGATCCAAAATTACTAAGATTGCTACAGAAAATCAATCTGAGTAAGTATTATCCAGCCGAAAAAGGAGACGAAATTTCAACAATTCTTCAATACCAATACGAGTTGTGTAAAAAACTCAATAACGTAAAAAACTATCTTCAAGAACTGGCAGAAATCAAAAACTTTTTTGAAATGATGCAACGAACAGACTTGGAGATTGTAGTACTTAACACAACTGTTGGAGAATATGGAGATATGGAGAAAATAAACGATTATGAAACTTTCTCTTTTAACACTGATTCTCCTTCGGTAGTTTATCTAACTTCGCAGTCTCAAGCTAGCGTAGATAGTCTGACAACAATGGCAGATACTCTAGCTGCATTAATTGATGATTCTGAGAATGCAACTAACTTGCAAATTCCCATATTTGTAAGTTCGCAAAGTTTATCTACCGATAAAGTTCCTTTACCATTAATTTGTCCCACAGAAAAGCTTAATTTACCTAACTTAGTATTTGATACAAATGAATCCCCAGCAACTAACAAGTTAAACATAATTGTCGATTGGAAAGAACGACAAAACAGTTATTTGTTACTTAGTGCAGCCACGATGTTACTAGATTCATCTATAGCGATGGGTTCTATAACAAATTTCAAACCACCAGTAAGTATGGAAATACGAAAGCTGTTTGATATAAATTTAAAAAAGAATCAAACAGTTGTGGATTTATTACGTCAATTTTGGTTAAGCCCAAATTGCCAGATATTAGATACGCTTATCTTTACTAAGTGGTTGAATTTAATAGTATTGGCTAAACGAATAGAAAATACCATAAATATCAAAGAAGAATTTGGTCAAATACTCGATGAGAGGCTTTGGAAACCTAGAGAATCACGAGAAGTTTGCGAGGCTGCTTTTGCAACTGTAAAAGAACTAGATAGTATTCCTCTTATAGCGGAAAAGAATAAACAATTTGGAAGTCCAAGTTCTCTGGGAGGAGGAAATTACTCTATAACAGAGACATATGGTACGGATTTAGAAAAAAAACCAAGGTACATATTTAATTTGCCTTGGAAAGACCTATTCGCTGAAAAATTAAATCGATTGCCAAAGAAGTAATCAAATCCGAAGACAAAGAAAATAGAGGAAAAATGAGATGCCTTATAAATTAAAACAAACAAGTCCTGGAAGTGTAGAGGTAACGAGCAACCTAGAAAGCTTTTGGTTTTTTTATAATTTTAACGTAGACGAAGGAACCAAAAAAGTTGAGATTAAGAGAGGTTATTTTGCAGCCTATATTTGCCAAAAATCTGGGAAACCTTTCATTCAAAGTCTGTATGGAGACTCAAATGAGAAAAAAGAAGATTTATACAGAAAATTGGAAATCTCTAACGTTGCGGAGCAAAAAATTAGTATAAATAATGCCCGTTTAGTAGATAGTAGATTTTCTCAATTTAGCAATGAAGTGTCGCAACTACATCTTTTTGATTTTTCTGACGAAAACGAACATAAAAAAGAGTGGATAGACACCAAAGGATGGTCTCCAAAGTTCAAAAATCCCACTAAAAATGATGATGGTAAGTATTTTCTCAAGCACACATTGGATTTTGGTCAAGTAAAAGACCGCTACATCTACTGGCTTTCTACACAAGCTAATGCAAATGGAACTGAAAGATTTGCTTTGGCAGTACCATTTATAGCTAGCTCACTCATGGGAACTATTCTGGCGTTACACCAGCAAGATTTACCTAAGATTTCAATTTCAGTGGATGAAAAGTCCTGGCCATATCCTAGCGGGCAAGAATTACCAGGGGCAATTAATGGTTTTTTGATGGTAGCTGAAGGAGCTTTTAAAGCTATTGCTTTAAGTGGGGAAGTTGATAATTTGATAGAACAAGTTACATCAAATAAACCTTCCAAGGAGATTCTTGCTGACCTTTCTCAAATAATTCATCGTTATCCTACGCCTATTTCAAGAACTCTAAATACAGCCCCCGTTACAGGTACTAATTCAGTTGTGCCCTCAAGCCCCGAACTGCCAATAGAAGTTCTTTACTTGGAGGGGCTTAATAGTACTAACCCAGTTGATATGATTATCAAATGAATAAACCGATTGTAGAAGTTAAAGAAAAAAAATATTCTGTTGATCGCGTTTCTGTAGTCTTAAAACTGAATTCTGGCCCTCTAATTCATTTAAGCTTGTCTGAGAGATTAGACGGGACAGAAAATAAGTTATCCAACGAAGAAACTTTTAAACAGGAATTTCTTGAACACATTTATAAAGAGGACGAAGGTAGCTTTCAATGGCAAGGAACAACACTAAAGTTTATCTTAGTAGGATATAACAGTACAGAAGCAAAAACCTTTGAGTTAGTTGGCTTGGTTGTTAAAAAAAATGTAATTGATTGGTTCAATGAAAATAAATTTAAAGAGTTTAAGAAACAAGATTATTTTATTTACCAAAAAAGCAACGGTGTCAATAGTTGGCCTTTTTTCAACCAGGTACTAAGTAAGAAATTCGAGTCACCAAATGAGGCTTTTAAGGAGAAAATTGGGTTATTGTTTCCTGAAAATGGCTGTATCTGGAGATATAGAGATTCTAACAATTTTCATTTTTTAAATCGAACCATTGCATTTACCAGTAGGCATTTACCAGAAGTGCAAGGTTGGTGTGCTTTTGATTCGGAAATACCGCTTCGCTTAATTCTTTTTGAAGAAAAAAAGCAAGATAATTCAATTCCTAAACTCGACCAAACCTGGAATCCATCCCATCTCTTTCTGCCTAATCGTTACAGTTGGAACAGATGGTTAGATAGGTCTTGTACCTTATCTCGCGATCTCAGTATCAATACTGGTCAAGAAATAGCTTTAATTAAACAACTGGTGAGTGATGGCTCTAACGGTGAAGATGCACAGAAGGGGAAGAATTTTCAAGCTCAAAATCCAACACGATTATTATTTGTTCCTGGAACGATAAACATAGGTGACAGAAATATATTTTGTCATACTGTGAGTTATGAGTTTAAATTGCCAGCATTTGAGGAAAAAGAATCTCCATCCGTCACTATGAAAATAGAGATGGATTATCCAGAGCGTCAAATTGGAGATAATGAAGTAGTATCCTTACGATTGTCTGGAAAGTTTCAAAAATGGGAAAAAGAAAAAGATGAAGAAACGAAAGTAAAAATAGCCCCTCCTGATCTGAACAACTGGGGAATTATAGATGAAAAAAACCAAACTCTAAAATCTGGAAATGATGCGGTTTTATATACTCAAATTTTATCTCCGACTTACTCGGACAAAAAATATAGTGGTATCTACATCAAACATGAAAAAGACGACGAGATGATTGTAGATATTCACCCCTGTGGCATTCCTTTAGTCTTAGGTTCTATTCAAAAATATCGCCCCGAACTGGAAAAAGCAGATATTACTCTTTGCGGGGAAAAACTAGCAATTTCTGTTTCGTCGCACAACCAAAGTTTAGCTAGTGCTGAAGCTATTATTCTTGATAATTCAGAAATTAAGTTGAATCATGGCAAGAAAATCTTTGGGCAAGCCCAACAAAAAGTTGATTTCTTATCAAAAAATATCGAGCTAGGCTCAACACAGCTAAACATCAAGTCCGCACAAACAAAAATCAATTCTTTGGTTAATGTTTCTTTGCCTTCGCCGCAAATGCCAAAACCGATTGTTCCCAGCAGTCTAGGAGGTTTAGATATGGCAAATGAAAAACCATTGATAACCATAGACAATCAAAATTTTGAAGTGGGGTCTGCAAGCGGAGAAAATAACTTATGTCTGTTGGATACCTTCGCTCAATTAGCGAATAAATATACAAATAGCAACGGTAGTCCGGACGAGTTGAAGGACATATTCAAGACATTTTTGGCTGATGAGACAGGACTTATAAATGTTGGATCAGAGCAGGATTTTATGGATCGCAATATTTCGGAAAATCTTTTATTGGCATTAAGTCATGAGAATAAAGAAAATTTTGAGATCCAGGTATACGATCAAAGCCCTGACGGAAGCATAACAAAATACGATAAATTCACCGCAAAAGATCAAGTCACAGGGGAAGATCAATACCCTGGTAAAAAACCTATAGTCCTACAGATGTTGCGATCAAAAACAGGTGAAGATCAACATCATTTTGTCCCTTTATTCCCTAGAGAACAAGCTGTTGGAGCCAACCACGAAACACAAACAAAAGAACTGCCAGCAGAGTTACTCGGTGGTGGTAAAGAAAGCCCAAAAAAGAAGCCTCTGGCTACAAAGAAGCCTCCTCCGGTTACAAAGAAGCGTCTGCCTCTAAGGAGGTCGGTACGAAAGCAAGACATTGAAAAAAAGATAAGAAATGCCTTACCGCCAACACCGGAGGGTATAATTGGTCATTATTACAGAGGAGACGAAAATCAAAAGGGACTAAGGGAATATGACCCTAAAACCATTGAAAAAAAGATATATGATGACATCGCTCAAGCACAACCGGTCAATAATGTAACTGAAGAATTAAAAAGGTTTGCGGCTGAATGTAACACTAAGGGTGACTTCTTTAATGCTATTCCAGAAGAGATAGAACGTAATGGCAAGACAATTAAACGCCCAAGAATCGTGGCCGCCAGAATAACAAATATGGATGGTATGAGGAAAAAGATAGGAGCCAGTGATCCTTATGGGGGCATACGCACCGAGCGAGATGACCGAGGACATTTGGCTCCAGAGGCTGGTGTTTCGGATCAGCATCTAGAAAAAGTTAATAGTCCGGACAACGTAATAGCTGAGACATGGAGTATAAATCAAAAGTATAAAACAGTGTTTGAGAAAGTGGCGAAGGAATTAAGTATCAAGCATAGTGTGATAACGATTCATATTCCAAACTATAAATCGAAAAAGGGAGACGAAGCGAGTTTTCGGCCGAGACCAAAATCAGTTACTCATATACTAGTTCTCGATGGAATAATTAAAAGTGCTTTCACATTGAAGAATAGTAAAAAGATATACATTCCTCGTAACACGTAAAAAAAGCAAGGGTGAGCACTGCGCTTGTAACGACTGTCTTAAAAGTAAAGCGGTCGCGTAACGCACCAACTAAACCCCATCGTGTTTATCAATAATCCTCTATGAGTACAATTTACCCATGAATAGACCTCTTGCAAAAGTCAAAAATTAGGAATGTCATTTTGAGCGGAACTCAGGGGAGAGAAGAATTTCACCAGATGTTTTGCTCCGACCAAGATGACAATTTAAACATTTATGCAAGAGTTCTAATGATCTCGCAAAGAAAGAATAACTAAGGAGTCTAGAAAATGGCTAAATTAGTAGTAATGGGAGCAATGCTAAAATGCTCCTTTGGAATGACACCTAGTTCTCTAATCGTTATTCCTAAAGGAACGCCAACCATAATAGAGGGAAAGCCAGCAGCAACGATCGCGGATTACGCACCCATAGCTAATATTCCTCCTTTTGGGATGTGTAATTCTCCGCTAAACCCAGCAGTTATAGCCGCAACTGCTGCTGCTGCGGGAGTACCAACCCCAGCGCCTTGCATTCCGGTTATTCCCGCTCCTTGGGTACCCGGCACACCACTCTTCTTACTTCAAAATCCGCCTGCTCTCAATGACAATTGTAAGTGTTTTTGTACTTGGGGTGGCGTTATCCAAATTACTTATCCGGGACAATCTCTTGTATCAGTACCTTGAAAAAACTAGCGCGGCAAAGCTTCCAAGAGTTGGGCAGATGTTTCAGGTACACTTTTGAACCCCAAATAGCTGTGCTTTTGTTGTATATATAGTTATCAGCGATTCAGTAGAGTGAGATGAAGTGGCGATCGCTATGTAGAGTATAGGCGATCGCTGACTAAAATACCAATTTTGTAATCATGTAGAAAAATTGCATTATTTTGCGATCGCTGTCTCACAGAGTGCGATCGCCTCTCTTTTAAGTTGGGATGAGGTGGCGATCGCACTATATAGAGTCTAGGCGATCGCCTCTCTTTTAAGTTGGGATGAGGTGGCGATCGCACTATATAGAGTCTAGGCGATCGCTGTTTGACACAGGTTCAGGCAAGTTCAACGCTGAAAGCCACTCTACGATAAGTTTTCAAGAAATGTACCCAGTTAAAGGATTTTAGCGAAAAGCTGATTACTTAATACTTCCGCAGAAAATGATTCATAAATGAAGCTCCTGGGCTGACCTATCAAAGAGTCGCAACTGGAGGTTTAAGCCCTAGCTGTCTAATTGGTACACAAAGCAGGTAAGCTGAAGAAAGCACCTACCAAAAGTAATTTTATTTATACCATTAGACGTATTGACAGAAGTTACTTATAAGTATGGTGATTAATGTGTAGTTTGTATTTGGAAAGATTACATAATATGGTAGTAAGAATCAATTTAGCATAATTAAATACTAACTAATAAATCTGCAAGACTAGCAATTCTCAATAAGAGCAGTTGCACAAAACTTAACTATGTTTTTAGACATTACCTAACTTTGGGTAAATTTCCGAAATTAATTTTTTAGCCTTGTAGTAAATCACATGAATAGAAACGAAAAAATTAACACCATCATTCTCAAGCGCAAGCCTTTGGATGAGAAACTCAAAAAAGTGCAGAATAACGTCGTGCTGCTAAACTCAGAAATTAGCAAGCTAGAAAAACTGCAACAGGCTACAGCAGAAAAACTAATCACACTTCAGTGCGATCCTAATTTTCTTCAAGCTTTGAGGAAAATCGATTTTTATGAGATCAAAAAACGAATTTCCGATGAACTTAAGAACCTAGAAAAAATGAAGCGTCGTTTTGCCCGCGACAGTTTGAACTTGGGGGTAGTTGGCATAGCTAGACAAGGAAAGAGCCGCCTCCTTCAGAGCTTAACTGGACTTTCCACCACTGAAATCCCAGATAGTGACAGAGGATTCTGTACAGGTGCCCGTTGTACTATTCACCATCGTCCAGAAGTTGCTACATATGGCATGGTTTTTTTTCATTCCGACAGAACATTCCTGAATGAGATCATCAGACCCTATTTTGAAAAACTCCGCTTAGGAGATGCGCCGGAGACCCTTGAAGAATTTGCTCTGCCCTTGCCTCCTTTACCTGAGGAAATCGCAGGGGATTCTATGCTCTACAAAGCACAGTACAGGTATTTAGAAAAGTATCACAACCATCTGGAAGAATACCGCTCTCTGCTGCTGGAAGGACAAACTAAACAGATTCAAAAGCACGAAATTAGAGAATACGTTGCTCAGAATGACCCTGAGGGGAATCAGAATTATTTTAAATACATGGCAGTCCAAAAAGTTGAACTGTTTTGTGAGTTTCCCAATACTGATATTGGTAACATTGCCCTAGTAGATATGCCTGGTTTGGGAGAAACAGGGATTGGCGCAGAAGAGCAGTTGATAAAAATTCTAGGTGAAGAAGTAGATGCTGCCATTTTTGTTCGGTTCCCAAAACCACCAGGTGGAGACTGGGAGGCGAAAGATGTGGAATTATATAGTACCGCCAATAAGGCTTTGCGTTTGCCTATCAAAGAGTGGTCTTTTATGGTTCTAAATAGACATGACAAAGCTGAGAATTTGGGACTCTGTGAATACTTTGCCAAAAGCTTGGATAAACAAGTAATAGAAGTTGTCAAACCAGCAATTATTGCCAACTGTGCCAATACAGAAGAAGCAAACGCAGAGATTTTAGACCGGATTCTTGATTACCTAATCCAAAATATCGAACGTTTGGATCGAGATTATTCCAACTTCTGTTACCAGGAACTATTGCGAATTCATAATGCTGTGAGCATTGAAGTCGAAAAAGCTCGTAAAGCTTTAGGTGTTTCATCAATGATGGGTAATGATGCAATTGAGGTGCCAGATTTTAGACCACTATTTAGAAATGTTTGGGAACAACTCACGGACAAGTTGGAGGAACTCCTCAAAGAGCTTCAACAAGATGGTTACAAACAACAAATAGCTCAAGTGTATGCAGATAAGATACAAGAAGTAGAGACATACTGCTTTAATAGTAGGGATGATATAATACCAGAGTTTGCGGAAATAGAGAGGACGCGAAATACTAAAGGTGGTTACGGTGCTGCTTACATTATTTATTTACACAAATGTCGCACCCATCTTTCGCGGGAATTTTTAAAAATAGATGATGGTTTAGAGGTATTAATCGATGATGTAAAATCAGAAGTAACAAATGTGTTACTTGCTGAAAAAGGAGGTATGTTAGGCAGCCTAACCGATAAAAAAGGAGTAGATTTTCTAAAATATATGGCAAAAAACTTGCCTGATGTTTCTTCTATCCAAAGAATCAAAGAAGGATTTGAAATAATATCCAATTTCCATATTTCTTATCGTAATTTGTTTCAACATCGAATTCGTAAACATCTCGATACGCTAACACCTGATCGGACAGCTGGTCTTAACGATAGACCTACGGCAGAAGAAATTCAGCAAAAGCTTCAGTTTTTTTACGATAAATCGGTGTCTGAATGTGTTAGCGAATTAGAAAAATTTTCGTCAGAGCCTGGAGACGCTGCTTTTGGAATCGTAGAAGAATTTGTGGATCAAGTACTGCGTTCTAACAATGCAGAAGATGGATGGGAACAAATTTACTACCAGGCACGAGGACAAGTGTGGGGAAACAAATTTGCTGAAGAAAGAAAGCTCAATGACATCCGCAAAGAGTGGCTAAACGCAGTTGAACGCGTTGCAGCAAACAATAATAGAGAGTCTATAGAGTTTATTGACTAGAAAAATAATTTAAATTTGAAGCAAAGGAGTTAATAAATGTCAGAAGAGAAAGCTTTGAAAATTACTATGCTTGGTCCCACTGGTGTAGGTAAAACAAGCATATTGACCGTGATGCGGAAAGCGATGGATTTGGCAGTGAGTAATAGTATCCTAAGATTAAATCCTGGTAAGCCTGATGACGACGGATTTGCAAAATCAATTGCTTTAGGAGCTTTTGCAGAGTATGAAAGGAAATTGTCCCAACTGATTGATACGAGGAATTTTACTGTTCAAGGAGGACTGGATGGAAATAATCAGAATACAGAATTTTATTTCTACCTCAGTAATTTAAAGGGCGATAGGAATAGTTCAAAATTATTGCTGGAATTTCAAGATTATCCGGGCGGATGGATACTACCTAACGATTCACAACGTTCTACAGTTGTAGAGTATTTAAAGAATTCCCCCATTACTATCATAGCAATTGATACTCCCGCTTTAATCGAGAAAGATGGGCAATATAACGAACCCATCAATATGAGTACTGATATTACATACTTATTGAGGGAAGCATACGAAGCAGATAATAATCAATCTCCACAAAAAAGGTTAGTGATATTTGCTCCTGTAAAATGCGAAAAGTATATGCAAGCAAATCAAACTGAAATAATCAATATAGCAATAAAAAAACGTTACCAAACACTTCTTGGAGATTTAAAACAAAGACAGCCGCATGTAGCCGCAGTTATTATACCGATTCAGACAGTGGGCGGTGTAGTTTTTTCTTACATCGATAAGAGGCAAAAAAATCCTGGAGAAATACCGCCTTTTTGGTATCAGCAAAGAAACAATCCTAAATGGGAAAGTGTTAATGCTGAACAGCCAATGCGATTTATATTAGCATTTATTCTTAGAAATTATCTTCAGGAGAAACAAGAAAAAAGAGGATTATTGTTACAGTTCATATATAAGTGGTTAGACATAGATAAAGACCTCAAAGAAGCAGTTAAATATTTTGCACAAAGTTCAGTTAATCAGGCCGCAGCCAATGGTATTGAATTAATACAAGGCGACACTTTATTGACTGTAAATTAGTTATCTTTGCTATTTAGGGTGTCATGAGCCACTGAGTTATTAGAAGACAAACAATTATTCATAGATAAATTAGGAAGTATCAACTATGGATATATACCTACAAAGCCGTACAAAGAACACAGATTACTACTGGGTAAGTCAGTCAACAGCACCAGAAAAAGTGCATACTGTTCCGAGTATTATCCAGTCAGTTACTAAGTTCAATGGAGACAAGGATTTAAAATTAATTCACGAGTCCGATCCCTCAATTGTTTTATTGCGATCGCAAGGTAATTTACTATTACTTGTATCCGGGTTGCGAACAAAACGCCAAGATAAAGACCGTCGTTATATTCGTAACTCCATAGCTTGGATCGCTCCAAATGAAGAAGAACCAATCCTGCGCTCCATTGCAGCATTAGTCTTAAAAAATAATCTGCAAATTCTTGAGAATACAGTGTCAGAGCCGTTTGATAGTTCTGGTGAGTTGTTTGAGGTTAATTGGCAGGATATCAACCAATTGATTCCACCAAGTATTATAGCTATAAGTGATCCTACACCTCCACAAGATAATGGAAAAATTGCACTTTTTTCAGATAAACGCACGCAAGAATTAGCTGATAAACTAATAGAATATGCGCTTCCGGCAAGAGATGGGGCATTAGTTGCTGTAACGACAGGATTTAAACCAAAAGCAATTTTTGTCAGAGCTAATGTCTGGCGTGGTTTATCGAATGATACTAGTATCAGTCCAGAGAAATGGCACAACCTTGATTTTATTCAAGATAGTTATTCCTCCGATAGAAATAAACCTACTAAAGATAATGCAGAAAACGATTTAGACCGTGCTGTAAATGATGTTACCCAAATGCTTCCTGAAAACATTCGGGAAGATGCAAGGGATATTTGGTCTAATTTAAAAAAAAATTCTGGAGTAGCTTTCTTTATAATCATTGCTGCGATATTTTTTGTGCTTACCAGAAGGTGACTATTCGCTCTCCCCCCTTCTTAAATGCTGGAAACCCATAATATTTTTCGAGGAGTAGGGGGGTAGTGTGAAAGGTTACGCTCAAATTTTGAGATAATTGATTGTAAATTTCATCAATATGTTTATTTTATATCAATTCGTTAAACGCAATTAAATGAATATTTATGTTCAAAGCAGTGGTAGGGAGCATGGCTATTACTGGTTAGCAAAGGGAGAAACTAGATTCGAGGCAGGGAAAATTCATAATTTTCCTATATTTCAAAAGGCTAGCTTTCTAATTAATACTCAAGATTGTTCCCTAGTTTTATACCGATTAGAAGGTAAACTGCTACTACTTTTGACTGGTTTAAGGACACAGCGACAAGATCGGATGCATCGGTATATTAGTAATTCTATAGTGTGGATAGGAAGTAATGATGATGAAATAATTCTGCGTGAAATTTCCGCACTGGCGTTAAATAATAATCTTAAAATACTAAATCATGCAATAGTTAATTCTAAAGACTCTCGTGAATTTGAGGTTAATTGGACAACGATTGAGGCATTGATTCAAGTAAGTAGAACTACTTTTGAATCTCTTCCTTATCAAGAAGTACAAGGGAAAATAGCACGTTTATCGGATGCTCGAAAACAAGAATTGGTAGAGACTTTGATGAAATACAATCTTCCCTCAAAAGATGGAGGATTGGTAGTTGTTACAACCACTAAGAGCAAAGAGATTCTGGAAAAAGCTCGTGTCTGGCGTGCTTTATCAAGTGATGATAGGATTGGAGAGTATTGGCAAACAACTTCTAAGGATATCTTTCATAAATTAGCTTCTATTATTTCAACTATTATTTCAAAATTGTTACAGATTTTAAAGCAAATTTTCTTAGATGAATGATATTGATTATAAGAAAATTACATAATTCCCGCTATTAGAGAACAATAATGTATGAATAATTTTGGTAGTTAACTATGGATATATACGTAGAAAGCCGCACAAAGAACGTAGATTACTACTGGTTAAGTCAGTCAACAGCACTAGAAAAAGTGCATACTGTTCCGAGTATTATCCAGTCAGTTACTAAGTTCAATGGAGACAAGGATTTAAAATTAATTCACGAGTCCGAACCCTCAATTGTTTTATTGCGATCGCAAGGTGAATTACTATTACTTGTATCCGGGTTGCAAACAAAACGCCAAGATAAAGATCGTCGTTATATTCGTAACTCTATAGCTTGGGTAGGGGAAAAAACAGATGAACCTATCCTGCGTGATATTGCAGCATTAGTCTTAAAAAATAATCTGCAAATTCTTGAGAACTTAGTTGTTGAATCGTCTAATAGCTCTGGTGAGTTGTTTGAGGTTAATTGGCAGGCGATTGAGCAATTAACTCCACCCAATATTATAGCTACAAGTAATTCTCCACAAGAGAATAGCAAAATTGCACTTTTTTCAGAGCAATCTAAACAACAATTAGTTGATGAACTAAGAAAATATGCGCTTCCTGCAAGAGATGGGGCATTAGTTGCTGTGACGACGGGGTTTAAGCCAAAAGCAATTTTTGCACGAGCTAATGTCTGGCGTGGTTTATCAAATGATACTAGTCTTTCACCTGAGTGGGAATCTACATTAACTTCTCCCCGTGCCATTCCTAGTTCTCAACCAAACCCGAAAAGATTAGTGATGATAGCAGGTACGATGATAGCAGGTACTTTGATAATAATTTTAGCTGTTTCCGTATTCTTAAATAGGAAACCTGCTACCATAGAACTAGTAAAATACTGCGAAAAAATTAATATAAATATAAATACCACTAAGATACAATTAGAAAATAACTCAAGCAAAGGCTATCATGTTGAAGCATTAAAAAGCATTTTGATAGGATTAGATGAATTAAACGAAGCAAATAATAGTAGCAAGATGTTTGATGATGCTACCAAAAAAGCGGTTAAAAAGTTTCAAGAAGATTACAACAAAAAAAATCCCACACACAAAAAAATTGAAGCTAATGGTAAGGTAGCTACTGATACCTGGAACGCTTTACTGAACAAAACACTGGAAGATACTTATACCTGGAAAGCTTTACTGAACAAAATACTGGAAGATGATGATAATAATATCATCGAACATTGGGAAAAGGTTTGCGAATTTGCAAATGTAAAATAACTAAGAGGACAATAACAATTAACATTATAAAAAGTTTATATAAATGGGTATCTCGCGCAACTATTCATTTCCTCGCTTTTAGAATGCTCGAAACGCTTATTTTTTATTGAGCAGTAGGGGGAGTGTGAAATGTTACAACCTCGCTCCAACTGCAATAAACTCAAATCTTATACCAGCTATAGATGTCAGACTTGTATCTAAATTTCCTGAATAATTTTTTGAACCAAAAATGTCAGATAATTTAATCTCTATAAATGTAAGGACGACACCTTCTGCTGTTGCTTCAATGTTTATTGGGTTGTTAAACAATTTAACTTGTAGTTCATGATTTTGTGTAACGAATACTGTAGGAGGTTCACCAAAAGGAGTATGAAATTTGATTTCGTATACCCCAGCCTTCTTCATCTCAACATTAAAATCCGAACCCCGATAAATAAATTTTTGCTCTTGCCTTTCTGTTTCAAAGCCTTCGGGAAAAGACCCTCTGAGGATCATGAGATTTTCACGCGCCCCAGGAACATACAGACTAGCACCCAAACCTAGTTTGATATTACCGTTTACTTCTAGCTTTTCGTGGCCAGGTTCTTTATTAATAGCAACTGCTTTACCAGGTTGTCGGTAATAAATGCCATTGCCATTTTTATCGCTTTCCCATTGGCTATTTCCGCTTTCAAGAGAAAAAGCTAACTTATCTTTAGTAATAGTCTTATCTTTAATCTTGTCTCCAGTAATAGAATCATTGGCAATCTTAGCGGTAGTAACTGCACCATCTGCTAATTCGCTAGGTAACTGTTCAGACTCCCGCCCTTCTCCCGACGAGACATCAATGGTTGTAGGCATAATGGTTTCTTCTTGGCGTATTTGTTCCCAAAAACTTTTAAGTTCTGTAAGAAAATTTAAAAACTTTGGTTCTTTTAATTCTTCGGATAAAGAGTCTTCCTCTGCTCTTTTCAATTTAACAAAAAATACTCTTGTTTCGTACTTGCGATCGTCAAACAAGTTTTGTTTATTTTTAAAAACAAATTCCAATTTCCCTTTAACATACTGAATATCACCTTTCAAGTCTTCGTCATCGTCGTATTTGTATTTACTCGTATCTATGATACAAAATAAATTATTTAAACTAACTTCTTCTTTAAATAAAGTATAAATTTTCTTTAGATATATTTCGTCTTGCTCTTTTAACAAATATCCAGCACTAAAAACACAGATAAATATATTGTTTTCTTTGTCATTCTTGTAATTTTCAAAAATTTTATGTTTCGATTCAGGTATTGTATTAGTTATATCTATTAATTTTAAAACTCGTGGCTCCTCACTTTCATAAACGACTATATCTTCTTTTCGCTCATTATTTGTGTCCTCTTCATCAAACAGAAATGTTATAGTATTTTGAGAAAAACGTATTTTTTCTTGTTTTGTGAAATAATTTACAATTATCTTGATTAATTTATTGGCTAGATGGCGATCATATCCAAAAAAAACGGCATTTGTATTACTCATTTATAATTCTCCTAATTTTTTATAGACTCTTATTTTATTTTTGAGAAACCAAGCTTTAGGGGGTTTGAAAACACACCCTAGCCCCTTGTCTGTCTTTGTGTGCTATTTTAACATGACATTACCAATTCAAAAGCAGGAATTAGATGCAGTGTGCCAAAGGTTCAGAATTTAGTCAATTATGTAGATGCTAGATCAAAAGGCATGGATGAGAACTGCCTCGCCTACGGGATTGAAATTTACGATGACTATTGAGAAAAGGTTCAGCCAGCGTCAAACAACTGGTGGAGAAAATGGGGCAGCATATAAAGTAATCAGAAGAAAG
>Ga0335395_10001320_pt1 | contig 15720 bp, 14 predicted proteins | sample MAT02_FD_205744 | JGI IMG/M metagenome (GOLD analysis project Ga0335395, IMG submission 205744) | Freshwater microbial communities from Lake Fryxell liftoff mats and glacier meltwater in Antarctica - MAT-02 (spades assembly) (version 2) ...
GGCACTGTGCGTCCGGCGGGTTCGCTTCGTCATGGTCTCTCCTGATCCGCAGCAGAATCGCCGCTGTCAGGCAAGAAATTCAGTTATCGGGCTGTCCGAATTTCCCAGGCACCTCTCTGGTGCCATTACGCCGCGTGCAGCGCCTTCCAAACAACCTCCGGCGTGGCAGGCATGTCAATTGAGGTCACCCCCACGTCACTCAGCGCATCGATCAGAGCGTTCACCACCGCAGGTGGCGAACCCACCGCCCCCGCCTCGCCCGCACCCTTCACGCCGAGGGGGTTTGTCTCACAAGGCACCTCGATCAGATCTACCTCGATATCCGGCAGGTCATCAGCGCGCGGCAGCGCGTAATCCATAAACGAGGCGCTCAGTAGTTGCCCACTTTCTGGATCATAAGAGGTGCGCTCCATGAAAGCCTGACCTATACCCTGGGCAACGCCACCGTGAACCTGCCCGCGCACAATCAGTGGGTTCAATGCATGGCCCACATCATCGACCACGATGTAGCGCGGAATGGTGATGATTCCGGTATCTGGGTCTACCTCCACCTCGGCCACATGGCAGCCGTTTGGGAAGGTGTGGGCGTGGATCTGCGCAGTCTCCAGCGCGTCAAGCAGGATAGTGTCCTCACCGGCGGCGATGCGTTGACGCTGGCGCGCGGCGAGGCTGAGGATATCCACGCCACGATCCGTGCCGACCACGTCAAAGCGGCCTTTGGTGAACTCGATATCCACGACGGCCGCTTCCAGCAACTCAGAGGCAGCCCGCTTGCCCTTCTCAATCACGCTCGCCGTGGTGACGAGGATGGCCTGCCCTTCGGAATAGAGGCTACGTGCACCACCGGTCCCGCCGCCAGAGGGCAGCGTATCACTGTCGCCCTGCTGGATACGGACCTTGTCCATAGGAATGCCGAGTTCATTGGCGGTGAGCATGGCATAGGCCGTTTCATGCCCCTGGCCGGTGCTTTGCGTGCCGACATAGACATCCACCATGCCGTCATCGGCAAAGACAACCTTGGCGTTCTCCGTCGGCCCACCGCCAGTGGCTTCGAGGTAATAGGCGAGGCCGATTCCGCGCTTCTTGCCACGCTTGGCCGCTTCCGCGCGCCTTGCGGGAAAGCCGGCCCAGTCGATCTTGGCCAGCGCTGCATCCATCACGCGCGGAAAATCGCCGCTGTCGTAACGCTGGCTCATCGCGGTCACGTAGGGCATTGCGGACTGCTGAACCATGTTCCGCCGGCGCAACTCGATGCGATCAATCTTGAGGTCGCGCGCTGCTTGGTCAATCAGGCGCTCCACCAAATAGTTGCTCTCCGGCCGTCCAGCGCCCCGATAGGCATCAACTGGAACAGTGTTGGTCACGATACCAAGGACGCGCGCATGAATAGCCTGGAAATCATAAACGCTGGCGAGAACCTTGGTGCCCGCGCCGGTCGGGATGAAGGGCGCGAAGGTGGAAAGATAGGCGCCCATATTCGCTACATTCTTGGTACGCAACGCGAGGAACTTGCCATCCGCATCCAGCGCGAGTTCGCCCAGCGTGATGTTGTCGCGCCCATGCGTGTCCGACAGAAAGGCTTCGGCACGCTCAGCGGCCCATTTCACCGGGCGGCCCGTCGCGCGGGCAGCCAGCGCGCACAGCGCATATTCAGCGTAAAGATAGAGCTTCATGCCAAAGCCGCCGCCGACATCGGGCGTGACCACACGGACCTTCTCCGGTTCGACCTTCAGAACTGAAGAAGCCAGCAGGTTCTTCACCAGCCAGGAGCCCTGCGTGCCAGCATAAACCGTGAAATGCCCGCTCGCCGCGTTATATTCAGCGGCACAGGCGCGCCCTTCCATAGAGGCGACAATCACGCGGTTATTTACCACAGTCAGTCGCGTCACATGCGCGGCGCCTGCGATCAGCGAATCAGCGCGCAACTTGTCGCCTGTTTCCCAGTCGAAGACGGTGTTATTCGGCGCAGCATGCCAGATCTGAGGTTGACCTGCCTCGGCCGCCACAGCGAGATCGGTGACGGAGTTCAGCACTTCGTAATCAACCTCGACCGCTTCGCCGGCGTCGCGCGCCTGCTCGACCGTTTCAGCAACAATAAAAGCGACCGGATCGCCAACATGGCGCACGACATCGGTGGCGAGCGGCAAACGCGGCGTGTTGGATCGGTCCGAGCCATTGCTGTTCTTTAGCGGGATCACGCAGGGCACTTCGCCCACCCCCAGCGCCACTAGATCAGCACCAATGATGATGGCCAGCACTCCTGGCATGGCTCGCGCCGCGCTAACATCAACGGAGAGGATCTTCGCGTGGGCGTGCGGACTGCGCAAGACATGGCCGTGCGCTTGGCCAGCTAAAGCAATGTCGTCCGTATAGCGGCCATGGCCCAGAAGCAGCCTAGGGTCTTCAACACGCCGCACCGATTGGCTCAATCCGAACTTCGCCATGGGGTCGTCTCCCTGAAGGATGTATCCCTCATCATCTGACGATGCAGGGCAAAAGGGGAAGGGGGCGATTTACGTATTTCGGGGGGCGATCGCCATTCTGCCCGATGCCCCCACAATCAGGCGAGGCTCGGTAGGTGAAAATAATCAGTGATGAGCGATCTCACCAGCACCAAAGATATAAATGGAGATAAAAAGGAACAGCCACACCACATCGACGAAATGCCAGTACCAAGCGGCTGCTTCGAAGCCGAAATGACTCTCAGGGGTGAAATGCCCGGCCATGGAGCGAAAAAGGCATACAGCCAGGAAGATGGTACCGACCACAACGTGGAAACCGTGGAAGCCGGTAGCCAGGAAGAAGGTAGATGAGTAGATGCCGCCGCCATTCAAAGGGAAGGGCGCCATCGTGTATTCATAGACCTGAAGCGCGGTGAAGCTGACGCCAAGAAAGACTGTCAACGCGAGACCGCGGACCAAGTTCTTCCGGTCATCCACCATTAAGGCGTGATGCGCCCAGGTTACCGTGCAGCCCGAGAGCAGCAGGATCATCGTGTTCAGGAAAGGCAGGTCCCAGGGGTCGAACGTCTTCACACCGGCGGGCGGCCAAATGGCACGCGCGGCGCCCGAAACATGCTCCGGGAAGAGAGCGAAGTGGAAATAGGCCCAGAAGAAGGCCACGAAGAACATCACTTCTGAAGCGATGAACAGGATCATGCCGTAACGCAGCCCGAGGCGAACCACCGGCGTGTGAAGACCGGCTGTGCGGCTTTCCTTCAACACATCGCGCCACCAGCCGAACATGCAGGCCAGAAGACTTACCCCGCCAATGCCAAGGACCCATGCGCCGCCACCATGGGTCATGATGATAATGCCAAACAGCATGGCCCCTGCCGCAAAGGCGGAAAGGATGGGCCAAGGGGAAGGCTCGACTAGGTGGTAAGGGTGTTTGTAGGGACTTGCGCCCCCGGCGTTGCTGGCCATCATGAATCCTACTTTTTCCGCGCCGGGGCGCTCAAGCGAAACATATTTTGGGCGCTTGAAATAACCCAAGCGCTGCACCGCACAATCCTGGAAACCCACGGGAAAATCAAGGCGTGTCTCCTGAAAGGGAGTTTAGCGAGTCGTGCGGGAATTGCCGACATGGGGACCGGCATTGGCCAGCGCCCCTGCCCGTTCAACATCGTTCAGGCTGCGAAAGAAACTGTAGCTGATGGTAATGGTGCGGATGTCGCGCGTAGCAGGATCTTCGGCGATGCGCGGATCCACCCAGAAGGCGAGCGGCATGTCCACCTGCTGTCCTGGCTCCAGCGTTTGCTCCTCGAAACAAAAGCAAGCAGTCTTGTGGAAATACTTCGCCGCTATGTCGGGGGAGACATTGTAGGTCGAAATACCCGTGGCTGGCGCGCTGCTCGTGTTGCGCGCGATGTAAAAGGCCAGCGCCTCCTCACCTACCCGCAGTTGCATGGAAGTTTGCTGTGGGTTGAAGCGCCAGGGCAAGTTGGGCTGTGTCTGAGCGTTGAACCGCACGGTGACCACAGCGGTTCCCGGCGTAGCGGGGGCGGCCTGACCAATCATTGGTGTTCCGCCGAAGCCCGTCGCCCGACAGAACAGATCATAAAGCGGCACTGCCGCGAAGGAGACGCCGACCATGAAGGCGACAAAACCGAAGGCGGCGAAGCCCAGCCGACGGTTCTTGCTTGCGAGGATTTCTTGCTGCGTCATAAGAGGTGAAGTGGCTCCTTCGGGTGAAGTGCGCAAGCCTTTAGGCGGGTCAGCAATTCACATTGAAGTACGGCAGAAGCGAAGAGCTTGCATCCTGTTTGAAGGGCTGCAATGTGCGCACTCAGCTGCGCAGCAAGCGAGCGACGGAAATAAAGTAAAATAGCACTGAGAGCCCTGCCAGGGCGGCAAGAATGGCCCAGTTTCGCGCCCGGCGCCGGCGGTCGAAAAGCGTGCGTTCCTCGGGGGTCATACCAGAAGCAACCGATCCAGTGCCAGAACCCCAAAAAGTATGAAGAGATAGGAGATGCTGTATTTGAAGCATCGCTTGGCGGGCATGTCCTTGGTGAGCGAGACGCCCGTCTCATCCTGTTCGTCGCGCCAAACCAGCAAAGCGTGGCGCAAAAAATTCGCGCCTAAAAGCGCGGCCACCGCGCCATAGACCCAAGTGTTAAATCCCATGAGCCATGGCACCAGGGTCAGTGGCACCAGCAGCACCGTGTATATCACCACCTGGCGGCGGGTCTCGCGCGCCCCATGGGTCACCGGCAGCATAGGCACCCCAGCGCGCTCGTAATCGGCATGGGCAAAGAGGGCGAGTGCCCAGAAATGCGGTGGAGTCCACATGAAGATGATGGCAAACAGAACCAGCGGGAGAGCCTCAATGCTCCCCGTCGCCGCAACCCAGCCAATGAGCGGAGGGAAGGCGCCGGCCGCGCCACCAATTACGATGTTTTGCGGCGTGCGGCGCTTCAGCCACATGGTGTAGATAACGACGTAGAAGGCGATGGACCCGGCCAGCACGCCCGCTGCCAGCCAATTTGTGGCTAGGCCCATAAGCGCGACTGAACCCACGGCGAGAACAATGCCATAGGTAAGCGCGGCATCGGCACTGATGCGGCCCGCCGGGATTGGCCGCTTGATCGTCCGGCGCATCACAGCGTCAATATCGCGATCGTACCACATGTTCATCGCACCAGCGGCGCCCGCGGCGATGGTAATGCAGAGCACTGCCGTGATAGCCAGTACCGCATGCAACCCAACAGGCGCCACCAGCAGCCCGATGATGCCCGTATAAACCACGAGGCTTAGCACGCGAGGCTTGAGCAGTGTAATCCAGTCGCGGACTTCGGAAGCCCCGGCGAGGGACGATGCATCGAGGGGGGTCTTCGCCCCCCCCAAGCCGGCTGCGGTCACGTCACTCATAATCGTTCCTAACCGTGCCCCGGATCAGCGAATGCGCGGCAATTCGTCGAAGGTGTGGAAAGGCGGCGGGCTGCTGACCTGCCATTCGAGCGTCGTCGCGCCTTCGCCCCAGTAATTCGCCTCGACCGGCGCGCCGCGCTTGAAGGTCACGTACATCACGTAGAAGAAGAAGATGAAGCCGGCGACCGAGATGTAGGCGCCCATCGAGGCAACAAAATTCCAACCCCAAAAAGCGTCAGGATAGTCGGGGTAGCGGCGCGGCATGCCCTGGTTGCCCAGAAAATGCATGGGGAAGAAGGTCAGGTTCACACCCACGAAGGTCAGCCAGAAATGGATTTTGCCGAGCTTCTCGGGGTACTGCTTCCCGCTCATCTTGCCGATCCAGTAGTAAATGCCAGCGTAGATGCCAAACACTGCGCCCAAGCTCAGCACGTAATGGAAATGCGCCACCACATAATAGGTGTTGTGCAGGATCTGCGTAATGCCCGCGTTGGCCAACACCACGCCCGTCACGCCACCCAGTGTGAACAGGAAGATGAACCCGATGGCAAACAGCATCGGCGTGTTCATCGTGATGGAGCCGCCCCACATGGTTGCGATCCAGGAGAATATCTTCACGCCCGTCGGCACAGCAATCACCATCGTCGCAGCCATGAAGTAGGCCCGCGTGTCCACATCCATGCCGGAGGTGTACATGTGGTGCGCCCAGACAACGAAGCCGACAACGCCGATCGCCACCATCGCGTAAGCCATGCCCAGATAGCCAAACACCGGCTTCTTGCTGAAGGTCGAGATCACGTGACTGATGATGCCAAAGGCCGGCAAAATCATGATGTAGACTTCAGGATGGCCAAAGAACCAAAAGAGGTGCTGAAACAGCACCGGATCGCCACCGCCGGCCGGGTCGAAGAAGGCCGTGCCGAAATTGCGGTCGGTGATGAGCATCGTGATCGCGCCACCCAGCACCGGCACCGCCAGCAGCAACAGGAAGGCAGTGACAAGCATGGACCAGACGAACAGTGGCATCTTGTGCAGCGTCATGCCCGGGGCGCGCATATTGAAGATGGTGGTGATGAAGTTTGCTGCACCCAGGATGGAAGAAGCGCCGGCCAGATGGAGGGCGAACAGCGCCATGTCCATCGCGGGGCCGGTTTGATAGGTGTCATCGGAAAGCGGCGGGTAGATTGTCCAGCCTGCGCCCGCGCCACCGCCCACGAAGAGCGAACCGCCCAGCAACAGAAAGGCCGGCACCAGCAACCAGAACGAGATGTTGTTTAGCCGAGGAAATGCCATGTCCGGCGCGCCGATCATGATCGGCACGAACCAATTGCCAAATCCACCGATCAGGGCGGGCATGATCACGAAAAACACCATGATCAAACCATGGGCCGAGACGTACGCGTTCCACATCTGCCCGTCGGAGAAGAACTGCAAGCCAGGCTGCTGCAATTCCATCCGCATCAGAACAGAGATCCCGATGCCAATCACCCCCGCGAAAAGCGAGAAAAGTATGTAGAGTGTGCCGATATCCTTGTGATTCGTGCTGAACAGCCAACGATTCACGAAGTTCGGCTTGTGGTCGTCATGTCCATGCGCGTCCGCGTATGCCATGTCGGAATGCCTTTCTTTGAAACCTTGCGCCTGCGTTACTGACGCGACGCTGCAATATGGATGGTGTCGTTGCCGGAGGCTGCAACTGCCGGAGTGCTGTCTTCCGTGCGGGCAAAGCGCGTGCGGGCACTCTCCACCCAGGCGTCGAACTCAGCCTGCGGCACGGCCTTGATCACGATCGGCATGAACCAATGGTTCACCCCGCAAATCTGGTTGCATTGGCCATAGAAGGTTCCGACACGGTCGGCGCGCATCCAGGTCTCCAGAGTGCGGCCAGGGATGCCATAGCGCTGCACACCAAGGCTGGGCATGAAAAAGCTATGGATCACGTCAGCGGCACCCGTCATGACCCGGATGGTACGACCGACCGGGATCAGCAAAGGCTCGTCCACTTCCAGATTACGGAATTGGCCAGGCCGGATTTCGTCATCCTGCAACGGGCGGCTGTCAAACGCGAAGTTGCCGTGGTCTGGGAAACGGTAATTCCAGTACCACTGGTGGCCGGTCACGTTGATCGTCAGATCGGCATCGCGCGCACGGTCCTGGTAATAGATCAGCCTGAAGGAGGGAATGGCGATCACCAGCAGGATCAGCACTGGAATCACCGTCCAGGCGATTTCCAAAGGGGTGTTGTGCGCGTTTTGCGAGGGGACCGGATTGCGCGCGGCACTGAAGCGCCACATGCACCAGACCAACAGGGCAGCCACAAAAACAGTGATGCCCGCCATCAGCCAAAAGACAAGATCATTGAAGCTGCTGATGGCATCCTTGATGGGACCACCTGATTCCTGGAACCCCATGCCCCAAGGAGCCGGAGCGCCCACCATCGGAGCCTGCGCCCCGCTGGACACCGACTGTGCAAAAGCGGCGCCGGCAATCGCCAGGGTCACCACAAGGGAAATTCCGAAGATTCGTCCGATACGCCAGATCACGCGTCGCACCTTGCCCAAAACCCTGAAGCAACGGCCCGGGGCCATCGCCCGGCGGCCACATCGGCCGCCTGTCGCGTAGAATGGCGTGCCCCAAAAGGACGGCCCAACGTCGCAGCCCGGATATAGGCTCGGCGTGCAAACCCCACAAGTCTTGTGGCAGTGCAGCATAGGGTTTTCGGAGCTGGCTGAGGCAGCATTAACCGCTCTCGATGATCTCACTTTCGCCGCCTTCGGCCACATGGTCCACCATGTCGGTCAGCATCGATCGGATATGCGGATCACCCACCATGTAGAAGACCTGCCGTCCCCGACGATCCGCCTGAAGCAGCCTTGCCGCGCGCAGCAGGCGCAGATGATGCGAAACCAGGCTGGGCGATATGGACAGCATCTCGGCTGTGGCGCCAACGGAGACCGGCTGGTCCAGGCAGGCCAGGATGATTTTCAGCCGCGTGGGGTCGCTCATCAGGCGGAACATTTCCGCCAGCTCGACCACTTCATCCTCGTTGATGCGAACGCCTGATGCCATTTGAACAGCTTCTGCCGTGTCGGCCCGCAACACAAGGCTTGACGTGAACGTATCGAGGGGCAAGTTGAAAGAAACAAGTCTCTGATTTTATTGGATGAGTGAACAGGTGAATAGCTATTCAACCATCCCCAGGCGCGCTTTGCTCGCTCTGCCCTTTCCCGCCTTACCGGCAAAGGCGCAAGGTGCGCGCCCGGTGGCGCTCGCCACCACGGGCATGATCGGCGACCTCGTGCGCGGTGTCGCCGGGCCGGCGTTAAAGGTGGACACCTTGATTGGCGAGGGTGTGGACCCTCACCTCTTCCGCCCCACCCGCAACGACATCTCCCGGATTCTTCGCGCCGACGTGCTGTTCTATAATGGGCACCGGTTGGAGGGGCGGATGAATGACGTGCTTGAGCGCGCCTCTGCTCAGGGCAAGCCTGCATTGGCCGTAGCAGAATCCGTCCCTCGCTCACGCCTGCGCCAGCACGAGGACTACCCCGAAGCGGCTGACCCGCATCTCTGGATGGACCCCATGCTTTGGGCTGAAACTTTGCCCGCCATCGCCGCCACCATCGCCCGCCTGCCAAGCCTGGCTCCCGATCCGGCCGCGACCCACGCCAGTCTTGTTCGTCTGGACGGCTACGCGCGCGAGGTCCTGGGCCCCATCGCGGCCGAGAGGCGCGTGCTTGTCACCGCGCATGATGCCTTCGCCTATTTCGGGCTGCGCTATCAGTTCCAGGTGGAATCCATCCAAGGCCTCTCTACCGAGGCCGAAGCAAGCCTGGCACGTATCGAGGCGATGGTGCGCCTCATCGTCGAGCGGCGCCTTCCCGCGCTTTTCACCGAAAGTTCAGTCCCCGACCGCGCCGTCCGCGCCTTGATCGAGGGGGTTATGGCGCGCGGTCATCGCGTGGTTCTGGGCGGGACGTTGTTCTCCGATTCCATGGGAAGGCCGGGCACCTATCGCGGGACTTATGAGGGAATGATGGATCACAACATCACCACCATCGCGCGCGCGCTGGGCGGCCATGCGCCAGAACGCGGTTTGAACGGACGGTTGTGACGTCTCCCTTCTCCGTCGAAGGCCTGAATGTCAGCTATGGCGGGCGCCCCGCACTGACCGACGTGTCATGGGCGGCCTCACCCGGGCTTACGGCGATACTGGGTCCCAATGGCGCCGGGAAATCCACCCTACTCAAAGCCGCACTGGGGCTGATCCCCAGCGATTCCGGGCAGGCGCGCTTTTTTGGCGAGGGACTGGACCAAGCGCGTTCCCGCGTCGCTTATCTGCCCCAGCGCGCCAGCGTGGATTGGGATTTTCCAGCCAGCGCCCTGGATGTGGTGGCGATGGCGCGCCTTCCGCACATGCGCTGGTGGGGCAGCGTGCCCCGTGCCGAGCGCGAGACCGCCCGTGCAGCACTCAATTCCGTGGGCCTGGCCGAATTGGCTGAACGCCAGATTGGCCGGCTTTCGGGCGGGCAGCAGCAGCGTGTCTTTCTGGCCCGCGCCCTGGCCCAGAAAGCCGACCTCTTTTTGATGGATGAGCCGCTCGCCGCAGTGGATGCGGTGACGGAACAGACCATCCTCGCCGTGCTGCACAAGTTGGTGGATGAAGGAAAGACAGTGCTGATGGTGCATCATGATCTCTCGCTCATCACAGCGCATTTCGACCATGTGCTAATCCTTGCCAGGCAGGTGGTGGCGGCTGGACTGGTAGCGGAAGCATTTACCGATGCCTCCATCGCCGCAGCCTTTGGCGGGCTTCCAGGGCGCGCATGATTGGGCACAATACCCTCATCGTGCTGCTGGGTTGCGCTGCGCTGGGCGCTGCCTCCGGCGTGGTGGGCGCCTTCGCGTTGTTGCGAGGGCGGGCGCTGGTGGCCGATGCGATTGGCCATGCCGCGCTGCCCGGTGTGGTTGCGGCCTCGCTGATCGTGGCGGCCTTTGGGGGGCCAGCGCGCAGCCTGGCGCCGCTCCTGCTGGGGGCGGCACTTTCCGGCTGGCTGGGGCTTTTGGCGCTGCGCGCGCTGACCGCCAGCGGGCGCATCCGGCAAGATGCCGCGATAGGCGTGGTGCTTTCTGCCTTCTACGCATTGGGTACGGTGGGGCTATCCATCGCCCAGGCCATGCCCAACGCGGCCCAGGCCGGACTTTCGCACTTCATCCTCGGCCAAGCGGCAACACTGACCGAGAGCGATGCGATGCTCGCCGGCGGGCTTGCCCTGGCCTGCATCGGAGTTGTGGCCGTGCTGTTTCAGCCGCTGCGCGCGCTCTGCTTTGACGAAGCCTTCGCTCGCAGCCAGGGCCTTCCCGTGCGCTGGCTGGACCTGGTGCTGCTTGCGCTGCTTCTGGCCGTCTGTGTCGCGGGCCTGCCGGCGGTGGGGCTGCTGCTGGTGGTGGCGCTGCTGATCGTTCCTGCCGCCGCCGCCCGCTTGGTGACGCAAGGGTTACCGGCGATGCTGGCCCTCGCAGCCGCACTTGGGGCAGCGGCGGGTGCGGCCGGCGCGCTGATTTCGACGCGGTTCGAAAACGTACCGACCGGCGCAGCCGTCGTCCTGGCCGGGCTCGTGGGCTTTGGAGCCGCAGTCGCATGGTCCCGCCGATGACGGATTTCATGCGCCTGGACCTGCCCGCCTTGCTTGCCGCGATCCTGGCGGGTGGCACATGTGGCCTGCTCGGCTCCTTCCTGGTGCTGCGGCGCGAAAGTTTGCTGGGCGATGCGCTCTCCCACGCCATCCTGCCGGGCATCGTGGTGGGCTTTGCACTGACAGGGCTGCGCTCGGCAGGGCCGATGCTGCTGGGGGCGCTGGGTGCTGCGCTGCTGGCGACGCTGGCCATCGGATGGGTGAAGCGGCTCGCCAGGCTGGAGACCGGGGCAGCGACTGGCTTGGTATTCACAGGCTTCTTCGCCACAGGGCTTGTGCTGCTGGAGGTGACGGGTGCACGCAGCGCTGATTTGGACGTGGATTGCGTCCTGTTCGGCCAACTGGAGACGCTGGTCTGGCTGGAAGCGACAGGGCTGCCCTCACTGTTCGATCCCGCGGCGCTAGCCGCCTTGCCGCGTCAGTTGGGACTTCTGGCGGCGGTGGCGGCGGTGGCTGGGCTTGCAGTGGCGGTGTTCTGGCGGCCCTTGCAACTGATCGCCTTTGACCCCGAGTTTGCCGCCTCGCTGGGAATGCGGGTGGGGCGTTGGGAACTGGGGTTGAACCTGCTCATCGCCGCCGCTGCCGTGGCGGCGTTCGAATCCGTGGGGAGCATTTTGGTGGTGGCAATGCTGGTCTGCCCTGCCGTAGCCCTGCGGCTGATGACAGATCGCTACCGTGTGCAGGTGTTGGGCGGCGCGGTGCTCGGGGCCGTATTGGGGGCGCTGGGCGTCCTGCTTGCCGGCCCTGTTCCCGCGGCACTGGGGTTTTCCCTCTCCCTGAATGCGGCTGGGCTGATTGGCACACTGGCCGGACTAACGGTGGCTCTCTGCCTTGTGGTCCGCGCCATGCGCCTAAGCCCGGCTCGCCTGGCGCCAGCGGAGAGCCCCCAGACTTAACGCCCGGTCATGATCCGCTCGACCAATTCCTTCACGCTCGGCACGAAACCGTTCGAATAGAATGGGTCGGAGTGGAAGCGATAGGCGTTGTGTCCTGCAAACATGAGGTTGTTTTCCAGGCTGCCGTCATGCGCGATGTCCTGCAATGTTTTCTGGATGCAGAAGCTGCGCGGATCGGCCTTTTTACCTGTGGTGAAATCCGGTTCGGTTTGCGTCCAGTTGCTGAATCGGCAATGGCTCAGACAGCCCATGCAGGCCACCTGGTCGGCCACGATCTCCCGCGAATTTGCAGGGGTGACGAAGATGAGTGTGGTATCGGGCGTGCGCATCGCCTCAGTGAAGCCAGCTTTCGTCCATGCTTCGGCGCGCGCCCGGTCACCCGGCGTCAGCCAGACCAGGCGCTTGCGGGGGCCCACGCCGAATTCGGCCGTGTGTTCGCCAATAGGCTCGCTTGTATAGGCCACTTGGCGCTCACTGCGGGCTTCGAGGTCCCGAAGGAATTCATTGCGCACGGCCGAGGAGTAGAATCCGGTGGGCGAAAAAGGCTGCAATAGCACATCGCCTGATTGAAGCTGGATCAGCCGCTGCTTCCAGGCCTCGCTGATCGGGCTTTCGCGCGTCAGCAAGGGGCGGGTGCCAAACTGGAAGGCGATGGGACCAAGCTCAGGATTGTCGATCCAGTCCGACCATTCCTCCAGCCACCAGACGCCACCGGCCATGATGATGGGCGTGGCATCCAGGCCGAAGCTGCGCATCTGCTCGCGAAGCTTGCGCACGCGCTCATAGGGGGCTTCAGGCTTCTTGGGATCTTCACTGTTCGACAGGCCGTTATGACCGCCCGCCAGCCAGGGGTCTTCATAGACCACGCCACCCAGCCACTCGCTCACCTTGCCGTAACTGCGCTTCCACAGCGCCGAGAAAGCGCGAGCCGAGGAGACGATCGGATAGTAGTGCACGCTGAAATCCTTGGCGATCTCGGCCAGGCGATAGGGCATGCCTGCACCACAGGTCACGCCGTTGATCAGGCCCTTGGCGCCTTCCAGGATGCCGCGCGCCACGCGTTCGGCGCCGCCCATTTCCCAGAGGATATTTGCGTGAATACGCGCATTCGGCCCGCCCACTTCGCGTGCCTCGCGCGCCTGGGCAATACCGCCGGCGATACCAAAGGCCACGAGTTCCTCGTGTCGGTCGCGGCGCGTCTTGCCTTCGTAGATCTGCCGGATCGTCCGGCCTTCGCTATCATAGCTATCGGCATTTACAGCCGAGAAAGTGCCGACACCGCCGGCGGCCGCCCAGGAACCCGCCGTCAGTCCATTGCTGACCGCCACGCCTTTGCCGCCCTCGACAAGCGGCAGAACGTCCACGCCGCCCATACGGATACTGTTGATCGCCTTCACTGCCATTCCTGCCGTGCCAAAATGCCGCGGTTGTTACATCATGATGAAACCGCCCGGCGCAAGAAAGCACCGGACGGTTTCTTCGTTCAAGTCAGCCCTGGGAGGATTCCTCTCGGCCTGCTCAATCGTTGTAGGTGCGGCGCGGTGCGCGCTCCGGGCGCCCCTCGCGGCGGGGACGCTCCTCGGCCTCACCTTCGGCGCGGGGACGGCGCTCGCCCACCTGCTCAGAGATGTCCGCACCCGTCGTCTGATCGACCACGCGCATGGAGAGCTTCACCTTGCCACGATCATCGAAGCCGATGACCTTGACCTTCACCGCATCGCCATCCTTGACGATGTCGGTGGTGCGGTTCACGCGCTCATTGGCCAATTCGCTGATGTGAACCAGGCCATCCTTGGCACCCAGGAAGTTCACGAAGGCGCCGAATTCGGCGGTCTTCACGACCTTGCCGTTGTAGATCGCGCCGATCTCGGCCTCGGCCGTGATGCCGCGGATGCGGTCAATGGCGGCCTGTGTCGCCTCGGGGTTGCTCGACGCGATCTTGATCGTGCCGTCATCCTCGATGTCGATCTTGGTGCCGGTCTGCTCGACGATCTCACGGATCACCTTGCCGCCCGTGCCGATCACTTCGCGTATCTTGTCTTTGGGCACTTGGATCACGGTGATGCGCGGCGCGGTCGCCGCCATCTCACCGCGTGCGCCAGTCAGCGCCTTGGCCATTTCGCCGAGGATGTGGAAGCGGCCATCCTTGGCCTGATCCAGCGCGGTGCGCATGATGTCGAAGGTGATGGAGGTAATCTTGATGTCCATCTGAAGCGCGGTGATACCTGCCTCCGTGCCGGCCACCTTGAAATCCATGTCGCCGAGGTGATCCTCATCGCCCAGGATGTCACTGAGCACCGCGAAGCCGCGATCCTCCTTGATCAGGCCCATGGCAATGCCAGCCACCGGACGAACCAGCGGGCAACCGCTATCCATCAAGGCGAGCGAGGTGCCGCAGACCGTCGCCATCGAGGAGGAGCCATTGCTCTCCGTGATCTCGGACACAATGCGCATCGTGTACGGGAACTTGTCTTTCTCCGGCAGCACGGGATGGATCGCGCGCCAGGCGAGCTTGCCATGGCCGATCTCGCGCCGGCCGGGCGAGCCCATGCGGCCCGTCTCGTTCACCGAGTACGGAGGGAAGTTGTAGTGGAGCATGAAGTTCTCGCGGTAATCCCCCGAGAGAGCGTCAATCATCTGCTCATCCTGGCCGGTGCCCAGCGTGGCGACGCAGAGGGCCTGCGTTTCGCCACGGGTGAACAGCGCGGAGCCATGCGCGCGCGGCAGAACGCCGACTTCGGCGAGGATGGACCGGACGGTCTTGGTGTCGCGGCCATCAATGCGCAGGCCCGTATCCAGGATGGCGTTGCGGACAACGTCCGCTTCCAGCTCCTTCATCAGGCCCTTGGCGGCAGCAACGTCACCACCCTCGGCCTCAAGGGCGGCGATGACGCCCTTCTTGGCCTCACCCACGGCCTTCTGGCGCAAGAGCTTTTCGGTGATCTTGTAGGCCTCGGCCATTGGCGTGGTGCCGAGCGCCGAGATGCGCGTCTTCAGCGCGTCCTTAGCGGGATCGGCCAGCGCTACATCCCAGGGCTCCTTTGCGGCCACTTCGGCTAGCGCGATGATGCCCTGAATCACGGTCTGGAAAGCTTCGTGGCCAAACTTCACGGCACCCAGCATCACGTCTTCCGAAAGCTCCTTCGCTTCGGATTCGACCATCAGCACGCCCTCGGCCGTGCCGGCGACGACGAGGTCCAGCGCGCTCAGCTTGCGCTGTGCGGCCGTCGGGTTGAGCACGTAGCCGCCGTCGATATAGCCGACGCGCGCCGCGCCCACGGGGCCAAAGAAGGGAATGCCGGACAGCGTCAGTGCGGCCGAGCAGCCGACCAGCGCCACGATGTCAGGATCGTTCTCCAGATCATGCGAGAGAACGGTGGCGATGACCTGCACTTCGTTGCGGAAGCCCTCGGGGAAGAGGGGGCGTAGCGGGCGGTCGATCAGGCGGCAGATCAGGGTTTCGCTCTCGCTCGGGCGACCCTCACGGCGGAAGAAACCGCCGGGGATCTTGCCGGCCGCGAAGGCCTTTTCCTGGTAGTTGACCGTGAGGGGGAAGAAATCCTGTCCCGGCTTCACGCTGCGGGCACCGACCACGGTGCACAGCACAATGGTATCACCCAAGCGGGCCATCACGGCCCCATCGGCTTGGCGGGCAACCTTGCCCGTCTCCAGCGTCAGAATCTGTCCGCCCCAGGAAATATCCTTGCGGAAGTAATTGTCGAACATGCGTCATCCTTCTGGCCCCCGATCGGGGGCGGG
>Ga0335395_10001321_pt1 | contig 15717 bp, 16 predicted proteins | sample MAT02_FD_205744 | JGI IMG/M metagenome (GOLD analysis project Ga0335395, IMG submission 205744) | Freshwater microbial communities from Lake Fryxell liftoff mats and glacier meltwater in Antarctica - MAT-02 (spades assembly) (version 2) ...
CATCCAATTTTTTGGCCATATCTTCGGATATGTCCTCAAAATTAGCTGATAAATCTGCGCAAAAATTGGCCGTTTTAATGAGCAAAGCGAATTTCGAAAGAAGTCTATTGTAGTGCGCTAGCATCTCTATAAGAAAAACTTACTTTTTTTGTGCGAAATATTCGTCTAAATTTCCTTGAAAAACATGAATGCCGTCTTCTTCAAAAGCAATAAGTTTAGTTGCTACTGTAGAAATAAGATCTCTATCATGGCTAGCAACGACGACAGTCTCTTTATATTCTGACAGTCCCCAAGCTAATGCAGAAACAGCTTCAAGATCAAGATGACCATTAGGTTCATCAAGAATTAAAACATTATGATCAGACAAAAGCATTCCAGCTAAAATTAAGCGTGCTGTTTCTCCCCCAGATAGGGCAGTCACTGATTTAAACGCATCATCTCCACCAAAGAGCATTTTCCCCATTACACTGCGAATGTCTTGATCGTAGATGCCAGGGCGTCTTTCTTTCAGCCAATCAAAAGCCGTTGTGCCTGGAACTTTTTCTACAGTATCGGCATGATTTTGTGGAAAATAAGAAATCAGCGCTTGATGGCCTAATTCAATTTTTCCTTGATCCGGTTGTAAAGCGTTGGCGAGCATTTTTAAAAGAGTTGTTTTTCCCCGGCCGTTATTACCGATTACGCCAATCTTATCTCCACGCACGATTTCAAGAGTGAAATTTTTAATAACTCGTAAATCATCATAGCCTTTATGAATTTCTTCAATTTTTAAAACGATCTTGCCTGGGGGTTTTTCAGTAGGAATAAAACGAATATAAGGACGTTGAATGTTAGATTTTTTAAGGTCTTGTGGTTGTAAACGTCCAATCTCACGCAATCTTGACTGCACTTGACTAGCACGCGTACCCGCACCAAAACGCGAAACAAATTCACGTAATTGAGCAATTTTCTTTTCTTTAGACTTAGAATCCGCCTCAGCACGGCCACGTACAGAAGTTTTTGCCATGAACATGTCATCATAATTGCCGGGATAAATAATAATCGTGTCATAATCAATATCGGCTATATGTGTAGTGACAGAGTTAAGAAAGTGGCGGTCATGACTGATGACGATTAACGTCCCTTTATAGGTATGTAAAAAAGTTTCAAGCCATCCGATAGATTCCAAATCTAAATGGTTAGTTGGCTCATCAAGCAGGAGAGCCTGGGGTTCGCCAAATAGGGCTTGGCACAATAAGACTCTAAATTGAACATCTGTAGGAATCGCATGCATCGTTTGTTCAAAGTATTCTGAAGAAATACCCATCCCTGAAAGAATAACTTCAGCATCTGAATCAGCAGAATACCCATTCTCTTCCGCAATCACCCCTTCAAGATCTCCAAGTTGCATACCCACTTCATCAGTCATTTCAACTTCATAAAGTACATCTCGTTGTTTTAAGGCTTGCCATAAACGACGATTTCCCATAATGACAACATCTAAGACTCTTTCGTTGTGATAATCTTCAATATTTTGCCGTAATATTCCTACATGGTCTGGTAAGGTCACAGTTCCGGATGTCGGCTCTTCAATTCCCATGATAATTTTTAATAATGTTGTTTTACCTGCTCCATTAGGACCAGTCAAACCATAGCGATTGCCTGCATTAAAAGTGATGGTGACATCATCAAATAATACCTTACTGCCAAAGCTTTTTGAAATTTTATTGAGTGTAATCATGTAAAAGCCTAATTTTTTTTGTTATAAAATATCATAGATTGGAATTTTAAAGCAGACTAAATTTGTCTCGTTTTAAAAAGCGGGTAGTACAGCTCCCTGATATTTTTCTTCGATAAATTTTTTTGTTGATTGTGAAGTTAAAGCATTTTTTAATTCTTGTAAGTTTGCTTGGTCTACTTCTCCTTGACGTACAACAACAATATTTGTAAACACAGAGTCTTCATTTTCTAAGGCAAGTGCATCTGCATGCGGAGATAAACCTGCTTGTAAGGCAAAATTTGTTGTAATTACAGCTAAATCCACATCGTCTAATGTACGCGAGGAAAGTGCAGAATCGATTTCTAAAAATTGAAAGGGAGAGTTAACGATATCTAAAACACTTACACTGATGTCATGCTTTTTTAACTGAATTAACCCTTGAGCGTCTAATAAAAGTAAGGCACGCGCTTGATTTGTTGGATCATTAGGGATGGCTACAGTTGCATTAGGTTTTAGTTCTGCAAATGTTTTAATTCTTTTTGAGTAAACTCCCATGGGTTCGATATGAACTCCAACTAATTTTTCTAAAGTATAACCAAAATCTGCCATTTGAGCTTGAAGAAAAGGGAGATGTTGAAAATAATTTGCATCCACTTCATGATCTTGCAAAGCGCGATTTGGGGTATTGTAGTCTTCGACAACCAAAATATTTAGATCAATTCCTTTTTCTTTGATTAGCGGTTTGACATGTTCTAAAATTTCCGCATGAGGAATAGATGTCGCTGCAATTTTAAGCTCATTTTCAGATTTTTTTTCACAACCAACTAATAGCACTCCTGCGCATAATAAACTTGTAAATATAGTGAATAATTTTTTCATGCGTGAAATCCTCTTCTACGTTTTTGAATAATTTTTTTGAATAACCAGTGACCTGTTCCCTGAATAACTTGCACTAATACGATAAGTACAATGACGGTAATTAACATTAAAATAGGATTAAAACGTTGATAGCCATACTGAATGGCGACTTTTCCTAAGCCCCCACCTCCCATTGTACCAGCCATTGCACTATAACCAATCAAGTTGATAATCATAGAAGTATAGCCTAAAATCAGAGTAGGCGCAGCCTCGGGTAACATCACTTTGTGAATAATTTGCCAAGGGGTGGATCCCATCACTACGGCAGCTTCAATCATTCCGCCATCAATCTCTTTTAATGCGGCTTCAACCACACGCGCAACGAATGGAATTGCAGCAATAGTTAAAGGGATAATAGAAGCGGTTGTTCCTAAACTTGTGCCGACAAGCCAGCGCGTTAATGGGATTAAAGCGACCATTAAAATGGCAAAAGGAAAAGATCGTCCTACATTAACAATAAATCCTAAAAAACGATGCAGAGCATGCTGTTCTTTTATGTGCCCTTTGGCGGTAATCGTTAAGATAACTCCTAAAGGCAATCCAAAAAAAATAGCTAATACAGCAGAACAAGCCACCATATAAATGGTGTTCCATAGTTCTAAGGGAATAAGATTCCAAGCGAGTAAAAGTTGGCTTTCGATCACGATAATACCTCATAATGAACATTTTCTTGTTTGAGGTATAAAAGAGCTTTTTCTAAATTCTCCACTTCTCCTGAAAATTCAACTAGCAAAGAACCTACTAAAGTTTGTTGTAGATACTCTAACCCACCCCCTAAAATATTCACTTCTAAGTCAAATTTTTTGATTAAATGAGAAATCACAGGCTGTTTAGCTTTTTCACCTTCAAAACCTAATTTAACTAGACGATTTGAATCCGTCTGTCTAGCAAGAACATCTTGAGGAATTTCCATGCTTTGCAGGTGAAGAAGTTGCTTGGTTATGGTAGATTTGGGATGCAAAAAAACCTCTTTTACACTGCCTTCTTCAATAATTTTTCCTTGCGATAAAACTCCGACAAAATCACAAATCTGTTTGATGGTCTCTAGTTGATGAGTAATCATCACAATAGTTAAGCCAAGCTCTTGATTAAGTTTTTGCAGAAGTAATAGAATAGAGCGTGTTGTTTTAGTATCTAAAGCAGAAGTTGGTTCATCGCAAAGTAATAAACTCGGGTGGTGGGCCAAAGCGCGCGCAATGCCTACACGTTGTTTTTCACCTCCACTCAGTTGACTGGGAAAGTGAAATTTTTTATGATCAAGTCCAACTAGGTGAATCAATTCTTCTACTCGCGCTTCGCGCTTATCTAAGGAAAATCCTCGAATTTCCAAGGGATAAGCAATATTATTAAAAACATTACGTGAAGAAAAAAGTTGAAAGTGTTGAAAAATCATTCCCATTTCTTGACGTAAAGTATGCAAACTAGAAGGTAAAATTTCTTGGTTCTTTAAATAAATGGCCCCTTTAGAAGGGGTTTCTAAACCTGTCAAACATCTGAGCAGTGTGGATTTGCCTGCACCGCTTAATCCAATAATTCCGTAGATTGACCCTTCAGGAATAGATAAATTTAAATCTTTTAAAGCTGTGTTTTTGCCAAAGTTTTTTGTTAATTGCTTTATTTCAATGAGAGGATTTTGCATGTAAAATCTATTTTAAGATAAAGGTTAAAAATTTGGCTAATAGAGTCAGTTAAATAAATAATAATAAATCAATAAAAGTTAGATTTAGTTTATAAATGAATTGAGCTTTTTAGGAAAAATAACAAAAAAATTATTCTCAATCAATCAGTTTTTAAAGAGATGAATTTTTTGGAGAAAAAACACACACAGAAAGCTAATCTTTTAATAAAAATCCAATACAATAACTAAATTCTAAAAAGTTAATAAATCATAATCAGGTAGTGATAAAGATGTCATGCTAACAGGAACTTTTGTTTGACTTTTTTGGTATTTTAAAGTTTTCTATGAGTTTTAATTTTTAGAGACTTGAATCAATTTAATTTGTCATGACTATACAACTGAACAACCATTTAAAAAAATGCTAAGAAATGACACCATTTGCTTCTTAAGTCTATTGAGTTTTCTGTCGCTGCTAGCCGCAGCTCGCATGCTATTTGATTAGTCACCCGCTTTCCACTGCGTTTCAAACGGGGCACGATCATGGCTACCGCCATTTAGGGCATGTATGTGTGCTGAGTTTAATAGCTAGAACACTGTTAGGGTTGCCACCATTTAAGATTTTAGGATTATTGATTTATTTTATTTTAAATGGTAATTATTTACTCTTCCGTCATGGCTTCTTTTCTTTATTTATTGTTTCACCCCGTGAGTCAAAACTCTGGACTTTCAGTCCAAGGAGTTAACTTTCAGTTAATGAATTCAAACTATGGACTTCAGTCCATATGTCGTTGATATTGGGTTTAATAGAATTTCATTCTATTATTTTAATAACATTGAAACGAACTGTCAAGTTAATTTAATGTTAAAATATTTTTTAAATTATTGGATTGGTTATATAATTCTTATTAGTGAAGCTAATATTAATTATTGGTGATATATGGTTAGAAAATATAGAAAAACATCACATTCAAAATATGAATTGAAAGTACACCTAATTTGGGTGACAAAATATCGTTACAAAGTCCTTATAAAGGACATCAAATATAGAATTAGGGAATTAATTAGACAATGTTGTGATGCACAAGACATCCATATAATACGCGGACATGTAAGCGCAGATCATGTGCATCTATACATCTCGTATCCTCCACAATTATCAATTACAGACATAGTAAAATCTATTAAAGGTCGAACATCTAGACGTATTCAAGAAGAATTCCCTAAACTTGGCAAAAAATATTGGGGACAACATTTTTGGTCAATAGGATATGCAGCATTTAGTGCAGGTGATATTAACGACGAAATAATTAAAGAATATGTCAAGAACCACCAAGATAAAGATTTTGGGGAATTTACAGTCGATAATTAGAGGAAGAAGACTTTCAGTCTGTCTTTTAATCGACTTTTAGTCGAAATCTTTCAGTCGACTTCAGTCGAAACTCGACTTTTAGTCGTTAAAGCAATCTATGGACTTCAGTCCATAGTGGTTGAATTCAAATATCAATCTTTAGATCACATGCAAAGCATATTTTTTATATTTTCAGGTACGACGGCTAAGTTGAATCGACTATAATCTTTTTTAACAAAAACTAATCCCAAAATCTGGGATTGGATGGGTCATTGTGACGAACTATTGGTAAACGACCTGTTTGCTCTAAAATTTCCGCTGCATCTTCATGCCCGTTTGCTGTAGCAGCACTAAGCCATATTAATTTATCTTTTTCTTCCGGAGAATATAAATACATCTTAAATTGTGCTTCCGGATCGCCCAAACTAGCCATAGGAAAAAAATCACGAAAAATTTTTTCTCTTATTTCCACTAGTTTGTTTGTTTTCTGTTTCACTTCTTGACTCCCTTGGATTGCAGAAGAAAAAACCCGAAAGCTTCGATAATCGATCATTTTTTCCCTTTTGGCATTTTCCCATTTCAGTTGATCCTTCTCTATTTCGTTGCGACACTCTTTTAATTTTTGGAAATACGAATCGATGTCCGGATTCATATAAAAACACATCTCTGTAATCACAGCAGCAATTGTATTTTCCTCTGGTTGAAGCTCATGCTCTTGCTTCCATTTTTGATAAGTGACCCTAGGCGAAATAGGTTGATAGTAATAAAGATTCGGTCGCTGTGGATCATGTCGATAGTAGATTTGATTCAAAGCAAGAGCTAATGCCCAGATATCAAACTTCAATGCTTGAATATCGACAGGTAATTTTCTAAATGAATAATGAAAATGAGCACGGGCTTCAGCCAATATCCAAGTAATAGGATCGATTCGACAGCACATTCTATCAAAATCAACAATAACAGCTTCGACACTCTCGGGGTCGTCAAAATCGAAATTTGCACGCATATTATCTAATTTCAAATCAAAATGAACATCACCCTTTGCATGAATTGTTTTAATCCCTTGCACAATTTGAAGAATCATATTGTAACGATGCATCGGAGAAACACTCGTTTCCTGAATGATGGACTTTAAATTGTAAGCATAAAATTTTAGATGAATAGCTGCTTTCTTTGTTTTAAAGTCGATTGTCGACAAGAGATTGGGTAAACCTGTCGCGTTATTATATTTTGATAATATTGAATTTCTTTTTCAATATCATATTGATGAAGTGATTCCTTTCTTTTTGTAAGTCTAGAGATTATATTTCCGGATAAAGGGAGATAAAACAAACAGCTTTTTTTGCATCGTCCAATTCCATTCCTTCCTAAAGCTAGCATGACATCCATTTTGCTTGTGGTTTTAATCAAATATACAGAAAAGGGAAATGTGTTTGTCTTTTTTGAAAGAAATAACTCGGCTTCTAATGAATGGGTGTCAAACCAAGCTTTCATAAATTGTTGGAGTTTATCAAGATTTTGGATGACTTTATCAAATAATTGTTCATCATTATCCATTCTCAATTTATTTAGCCCATTCAATCGTTCTATTTGTTCAAGAGAATTTAAGGTAATTGTAGTATGGGGAATCATAAAAAACCCTTGTTTGGATGAATTTTAAAAGTCGAGATAAATTGTCTTTTTATTCTTCAATTAATTGCAACAAAAAAATAAGTGATGAGATTTTAAGCTCGCGGGTGAGTTTTGTCGTAAACTTTCTTTTTAAGTTTTGTAGACACCTGCGTATAAATCGTCGTTGTTGTCGGCGAGCTATGACCTAAAAGCAATTGAATTGTTTTTAAATCCATGCCATTTTCTAGCCAATGGGTGGCAATACTATGTCTTAAGGTGTGAGGAGTGATTTTTCCCGCTAGGCCACTGCGACTTAAATGCTGATCAAATAAACGGTCAATTGAGCGCGTAGTGAGTCGGTAACCGTGTTTGTTTAAAAAGATGGCTTCTTCATCTATTTGTGGAGCGTGAATTTCCGTTTTCATATGTCTTTCTGCATGGTTTAAATAGGATTGCATCCAAGCAGCTGCATTTTTTGTAATCGGTACAATACGCTCTTTTTTGCCTTTTCCACGCAATTTCACTGTTAAATTGGGAAAATCACAATCTAATCGATTCAATCCAGCGAGCTCACTTAAGCGTAATCCGGAACTATAAAAAAGCTCCATCATCGTTCGGTCGCGATATCCTAAATAGGTTTCAATGTCTGGCTGATTAAAAAATTGTTGAATTTGTTCATAGGAGATAGAAACGGGGAGTTGTTTATCTAATTTGGGATTATCAATTTCTTCAATAGGATTAGCGCTGACAATTTTTTGATTTTGTAAATATCTAAAAAAACTTCGCAGAGAAGATAAGCGCCGTGCTAATGTTTTCTTATTTAATCCTTGACTATGCAACCATGCTAAATAGCCACGAATCGTTTTTCGATCAATGGCTTCAATTTTAACATCAACTTTTTCTACAACGAAATAAGCTTCAAAAGAACGTAAATCAATACCATAATTGCGGATCGTATGTTCAGATGAATTTTTAATGACGCGTAGATATTCTAGAAAACGTGTAGAAAGATCTTTGATAATTGTGTTTTCTAGAAATGAGGAGTCATTCATACATTTATCTTTTTTAAATTACTTTTTTTCACAGGATATAACCGGCCGAGTTTTCGGAAAAGGAAAAGTCACTAAATCATCTGCTGCATAACTCTCGGGAAAAATCATACGTGCTTCACTTTCAAACTTTTTTAAACTTTGATAACGCGCCGAAAAATGTGTTAAAATAAGCTTTTCGACACCTGCTTCTTTGGCAATCGTTGCAGCTTGCTTTGCGGTCATATGTTTATGTTGTAAAGCTAAATTCGCATGCTCTTCTAAATAAGTGCTTTCGCAAAGTAAAAGATTAGCACCTTGGGCAATATCAATCGCATTTTGACAAAAAAGTGTATCTAAGACAACAGCAAAGCTATCACCTTTTCGAATCCAACTGACATCATCAATATTGATCATTTGATTATCAATTAGAATAGAACCTTTGTTTTCCAATTCTTTAATGATTGGGCCTCTAATACGATAAAGATTGAGTTTATCAATATCGAACTTTCGAGTATCAGTTTCAGATATCTTCCAGCCAATATTTTCCACACCATGCTCTAAAAAAGTAGCTTCAATTTTGAATTTCCCATCATCCTCTACTAAACCTGCTTGTGAGACGGGATGTTCGATAACATTGAGCATTTCGTGGTACATGGCGCAGTATCTTAAGCGGTCAAAGTATTTTTTTCCACTGGCCGGATAATAACAATGAATCGGGTGAGTGACCTTATCTAAATTCAGACGCATTAAAATAGAGCCTAAACCTAAGCAATGGTCACCATGAAAATGGGAGATAAAAATGCGACTAATGCAAGTTGGAGCGACATTTGCAAAAATGAATTGGCGTTGGGTGCCTTCTCCTGGATCAAACAACATGCCCTCATCGTTCCATCGCATTAAATACGCGCCATGATTGCGAAAACGAGTCGGTTGTTGACTTGAGCATCCTAAAATAACTAAATCTCTTACACTCATTTAGGACTGCCTCCAGCTGAAGAGAGTTGTCTTCCCCATAATATATCCTAAAAGTGCTCCACTTAAATGAGCGGTATTGGCAACGTTTGGAGAAAAATTCATATTAAATGATTTTTCCATAAAAAATGAAAATAATTGAATGCTTGCCATTCCATAAATAAAAACCATCATAAAAAGGTAAGTCATCCGATTTAATTCGTATCCTTCCCACGGAGCAATTTTTTCTCTTTCCCACATGAAAGTCAGCATGCCGCATAAGATGCCGGAAAAGCCAACAAAATTTGGTCCAGTTGCTAAATATTGCATAGTGTTTGAAAAAATGCCTAAGAGAAGCAAGAAAAAAAGATATTTACTAGTCGTTAAACGCTGCTCGATTTGTTTACCTAAAACAACGAACCATAGCATATTAAAAAAAAGATGAAAAATATCCCCGTGTAATAATGCAGGACTAAATAAACGCCAAATTTGACCTTCTCTGATTTTTTCAAAAAGCGTTGGCGTTTGTGTTGTTTGTTGCTCAGAAGTCGATTTAGCTATTAATAAACTATAGATACCCTGCCAAGAGGGAGTTTCATTAATTTCTTTTAATAAATTTTGTGTCGTTGCCGGTAAATCAGGCTTAGCCGTGTCATTTTCATTAAGTTGTAGGTATTGATCAATTAATTCATAGTGATAAGGATAATCATAAAGTAGACTTTTATTAACGGGTGAAATAAAAAGAGCGACTTGTTTGGCATCAATTCCAGAATTAACTGTTGGTATAAGCATTTCCGATAAAAGAAGAAGTAACGAACAAATAATAATTAAAGTGCGAGTGATTTTCCCGATTGCTTGCTTGTCCCAAGGAATGGCTTGATTCATAAGTGGTTCCTTTAAAGGATGAGGTAAATCAGAAATTTGCAAAGGAGAGTCTAATAAGAGAGCAGGTGAGTCAGAAACAGTTTTTATCTGAGATTCAAAAATTGTATCTTGAGGATTAGCTTTAAACAAACCCAGCCATTTTATGGCTTCAGCCACTTGGTCCTCATCTCGAATCCAAATGTGACATTCAACAATTCCATAATCATCGTTTGCCCAATCTTGATTCGCTTGCACTTCAATTTGATGATCAATTCCTTGTTTATTCAAAAAATTGGAAAAAATTGTTCCTTGCGCTGGATGATGGATGGAGCCAATCAGCCGCATGAGTTATCCCTCACTTTGGATTTTTTTCAATATTGCAGAAGTGGATAAGCCTGGTATGAGTGGGACAATATGTAGCTGACCCCCATTTTTCTTTACAATATCTGCTTCAATGCAATTGACTCCATATTCAGCACCGTTAACATGTACATCAGGTTGAATAATCTCCAATATTTTACAAGGATTCAACTCATCAAACCAGGTAACAAAATCTACAAAGCCTAAGGCAGCCATCATTTGAAGACGATACTCCAGAGGAATAATCGGGCGCGTAGGACTTTTATAAGCTTGAATCGAGCTGTCCGTATTTAAAGCTAATATTAAAATATCGCCTTGTTGCGCAGCTTCATAAATCATATGCAAATGGCCTGCGTGCATTAAATCAAAAGAGCCATTTAAGGTGGTGATTTTTTTGTTCTGTTTTTTCAATGCTGTCACTGTTTCTGCTAATTTTTCAGGTAAAATAATTTTGCGTTTATAAGCTTCATTCCACGTATTTGCACAAGATGTCATCACTCAGCTCTCTTTAAATTAAAAGTAAAATACAGCTTAAAATTATTTAAATGCAATTTTAAAGACATCATCATAATGTTTTACAAAATGAATGGTTAAGCCTTTTTTTATGTACTCTGGCAATTCATCATAATCGCGACGATTATCTTCTGGCATAATCACCGTTTGTAAACCGGAACGGCGGGCGGCCACTAACTTTTCTTTTACACCACCAATCGGAAGAACTTTTCCAGTCAAGGTCAATTCTCCAGTCATTCCTAAATTAGCTAATACCGGTACATTTATCAACAATGACAACAATGAAGTCACCATTGTGATACCTGCAGAAGGACCATCTTTTGGAGTCGCACCTTCAGGTATATGGACATGCACTTGACATTTTTCGAAAAACGTAAAACCATTGGCATATTTGTGAAGCGCACTATGCAGGTATGTCCAAGCGATTTCAGCTGACTCTTTCATGACATCACCCGCTTGGCCTGTCAGTTTCATAGCTGTTTTTTCACCTGGAACTTTAATCGATTCGATATATAATGTCGCTCCGCCCATTGCAGTCCATGCTAATCCCATAGAAACACCGATAGGAGGACGATCATAGAAGCGATCTGTTGTGAAAATCGGCTTGCCTAGATAATCTTGTAAGTTTTTACCGGAAATGGAATATTTTGTTTCAGGAAGTAGTTTTTTCTTTGAACCTTTTTTCTTTAAAGCCTGAGTTTTGTTGAAATCTTGTTTTTTACGCACGATACGAATAGCTAATTTGCGCAAAACCTTCTTGATTAAGTTTTCTAAATTACGTACGCCGGCTTCACGTGCATAGCCATTAATCATTGTGCGTAAAGCTTCATCTGAGAAGATCACTTGACTAGATTTTAAGCCCATTTTTTTGCGATTACGTGGAATCAAATATTTTTTAGCAATTTGAATTTTTTCCTGCATGATGTAGCCAGATAGGCGTAAGATCTCCATGCGATCTTTTAATGGTTCAGGTATCGTATCTAAAACGTTTGCAGTGACAATAAATAAAACATTGGAAAGATCACAGCGGATGTCTAAATAGTGATCTAAAAATTCCGAATTTTGTTCTGGATCTAAAACTTCGAGTAAAGCTGAAGCGGGATCACCTTGAAAGCTTTTGCCCATTTTATCTACTTCATCCAGTAAAATCACAGGATTCATCGTTTGACAATATTTTAACGCTTGTACCATTTTTCCTGGCATAGCTCCCACATAAGTGCGGCGATGGCCTTTAATTTCTGCTTCATCTCGCATCCCTCCAACAGAAAAGCGGTAAAATTTGCGGTTTAAAGCACGTGCAATGCTTTTACCAATACTTGTTTTACCTACACCTGGCGGACCAACAAGGCAAATAATATTCCCGCGTACACCACCTGTCAATTGACCGACACTGATGAACTCCAGAATTCTTTCTTTAATGTCTTCAAGACCATAATGATCATTATTTAAGACTTTTTCAGCTTCTTCTAAATCATTATGTTCCACACTATTAATTCCCCAAGGAATGATTGTTAGCCAATCTAAATAGTTTCTGACAACACCATATTCGGCAGATTGAACTTCTAATACGCCGAGTTTATCTAATTCATCTTGGATGGTTTTTAAAATCGCTGGAGGAACAGTACGCTCTTTTAAACGCTCTTCAAATTTAGTACGATCCAAGGATTTATCATCCTTTTCCATCCCCAATTCTCTTCTTATCGTTTTAAGCTGTTCCCTTAAAAAATAATCCTTTTGACTTTTGTTGATTGTCGCTTCAATTTTTTGATTGATGTTGAATTGTAAAAGACTAATATCTAGCTCTTTTTTTAGTAAGATAAGAGCTTTTGTAATGCGTCGTTGGATATCAAAAGTTTCGAGAACTTCTTGCAACTCAGTACGGGTTGCTGTCGTCAAAGCTACTGCAAAATCTGCAATTTTACCAGGATCCGTAAAGTCTGAATGCCCTAAAAATATTTGTAATTCTTCTTTAAAAAGAGGATTGAGTTTTAACAGTTCTTTGATGGTAGAAATAATACTGATAGCAAACGCTTTTAATTCCAGAGTGATAATAGGGCTATCTTCATAATAGCCTACTTTGGCAATTAACGAAGGCTTTTCCTTAATCGCTTCCACTACAGTAATGCGCTTTTCCATGTTCATAATGACTTGTGCTCCGCCCTGTTCCATGGGAATAATGCGGAGAATGCGCGCCAGAACCCCTACTTGGTAAAGATCGTCAAATTTTACCTTATAAATATTGGCATCTTCTTGCTTTGTTAGTAGAAGACCTACAAATTTATTTTCAGATTTAGCTACAACTTTGAGAACTTCATAAAAAGGTCCGGGTTCAATGACAATAGGAGCGGCCATCCCAGGAAAAAAAGGTCGACGCAATACAGGAAAAATTTGAATTTGATCGGGAATTGGACTGTCTTTTTTTGGAGTGGGACTTTCGTCTAATGAATCGATCACAGCATCTTCCAACTCAAGGTCACCAAAATTATCATCATTTTCAAGATCGAGCATCTAATATCCTTTTTTCTTAGAATCATACAATTGGTTTACGTCGAGAGATTATATCTGGGTAAGAAAAATTATTCAATCTCCATTATTAAAGTGTTCAAAATGTGTAAAATAATTTTTCTTACTTTTTAACTTTTACAACTGGCGAGTTTTTTATTTTTTTATTAATTAATGGATTCTAATGAGGTATTTTATCTATTATGATTGATTAACTTACAACTACCCAATATATAGTTATGTGCAAAAATTCTTCATTCAATGTTTTAGCTGAATATCGTCAACGTGCGGAAAATAAAGAAAAAGAGTGGTTATTTCATCAAGCCGCTTTTTCTAAAGATCACGTACGCTTAAATGGTGCGGAAGATGATCATCGCATGCCTTATAAAAGGGATGTCGATCGAATTTTGCATTCTAAAGCCTATGCACGTTACATAGACAAAACTCAAGTTGTTTATTTGATTGATAATGATCATATCACTCATCGTGGGTTACATGTACAACTAGTCAGTAGTTTTGCCAGGGGAATTGCTGAAATTTTACAATTGAATCTAGCATTAGTTGAAGCTGTTGGGTTAGGTCACGACGTTGGCCATTCACCTTTTGGGCATGAGGGAGAAGGCTATCTATCTGAGCTATCTATAGAGTATAATGGACTCCCTTTCAGTCATCCTGTACAATCCTGTCGCCTGTTCTCTTTAATCGAGCCATTAAACTTAGGGTTAGCTGTCTATGATGGGTTTTTATGTCATGACGGGGGAATGTCTACACCCCAATTATTTCCTAAATTTGGCAAGACTTGGCAAGATCACCTGGATGAAAGAGAAATAAAGAAGCAAACACCGCAAGAAAATATTATGCCTGGAACTCTTGAAGGATGTTTAGTCAAGCTATGTGATACAATCAGTTATTTGGGGCGCGATATTGAAGATGCGATTAATCTAGGTATTATTAGTCGTGAAGATGTTCCCCAAACTTCTTTAGGAATAACCAATCGCGAAATTTTAGGTGCGCTGGCAGCAGATATCATTGAACATAGCTATCGACAAGAATATATTGCTTTATCTGAGCAATCTTTTGAAGACTTAAAAATTCTGCGCCGTTTTAATTTTCAAGCGATTTACCACCACCCAAAATTGAAAGTTGAATCTACAAAAATCAAAGCAAGTTATCGTTATCTTTTTGAGTGGCTTCTTAAAAATTACAAGGAAAATCCACAAGCAAGTTATTTGTGGAAATATTTTCTAAAAAATAAAAATGAAAATTATTTGCAGCAAACCAATTCCGAACAATTTGTTATCGATTACATTGCCGGAATGACAGATAGTTTTTTTGTAAGAACATTAGAAAAAATTATGATTCCAAAAAAAATTGAATGGGAATAATCAAATGTATCAGTTAATTATCGAAAATAGTACTGATCGAGGGTTGATCGTCTGCACAAAAGATGAAAACATCATTTACTGCAGAGAATTTTTTTGTGGGCAGAATCAAGCAAAATTACTGATGCCTTATTTAAGTGAGTGTTTAGAAAGTTGTAAAATACAAGTTTCAAATTTAGCGTGTATTGGTATTGGAGTAGGCCCAGGTTCTTATACCGGCATTCGCGTAGGTGTAGCTGTCGCTCAAGCATTGGCATTTGGTCACCATATTCCCTTAGTAGAAATATCCAGTTTAAGTGGATATCTACCTGAGCAAAAGCAAGTAAAATATGCCGCAATCATCGATGCGCGTATTGCAGGTGCCTATGTGCAACGGGGTGTTGATCTAAACCAAAAACAACAACTATTGCCACAGCCAGAAATTTGCACGTTAGAAAATTTACCTGAATGGTTAGGTGATGTCGAGTATCTAGTTTCACCGAATAGCCAATTGCTGCAAGCAAAATTAAAACGTATTTATCCTGATAAAAGTTGGCAATGGGAAGAACGGTTTCCCTGTGCTAAAGCCTTGTCAAAATTTGTCAATCAAGCCTATCAATTAGGCCAAGTTAAGCAAGCGGGACAACTTCATTTGCTTTATTTAAAAGAAACTTTGGCAGAAAGACAAAAAGATTTAAAGTTGGCACTGTTAACAAAGTAAAAAAAAGGTAAAATAGATAGAGACAGGAGGTGATTTATGAAAGATCGTTTTTTTCCTATATCAGAAAAATTTTTTGAAAATACTGCTATTCCTCATATTTACTCTCATCATCAAACAAAAAGATAGAAAGAACAGATAAGATTGGAGCTGGCAAATCGAACATAAGATAACCTTTAATTTGTGATAGAAAAAAAAGTTAACTTATAAAGATTTGCCTTTT
>Ga0335395_10001322_pt1 | contig 15711 bp, 16 predicted proteins | sample MAT02_FD_205744 | JGI IMG/M metagenome (GOLD analysis project Ga0335395, IMG submission 205744) | Freshwater microbial communities from Lake Fryxell liftoff mats and glacier meltwater in Antarctica - MAT-02 (spades assembly) (version 2) ...
TGTTTAAACGAGCTGCCTAAATAAATCTATAAATCTAGAAAATGCGATTTATAAAAAATTAGCCTAAAAATGGGCAGGCTCGTGATCGTCCTGTGTTACCCGATTTTGACTGTTTTTGAACCAGGCCTAATTTTGCCATAAACGAGTTGGGGATAAGGTGCATCTGAAAGCGTATACATTGAATCCTCAATTTCACTTTTTTTGTAAACACTGAGTAATAAATTTTTCAGCATTTAGGCTTGCAAAAGCAAGTAATTGATTTTCAGAAAGTCCAATCATCTTTTGTATTTTACTTAACAATTTTTGGTAACAGGCTGCGCTATCAAATTCAGAAAAATAGGGCTGAAGTTTTGTCATTACAATAGAAGACAAATCCCCTTCATAAAAAAAATCAGCACCTAAACTAATCGCATGTTCACCGCCTAATTCAAGCCAATGTTCCACATGTCGAATCATATCGTCCTCATGTTCTCCAATAAAATTTTTGTAGAAATTTAAACCAATTACCCCTTTTCTTTTGATAATTTCTTTAGCCAAGGTATCTGGTAAATTACGAGGATGTGGGCAAATTTCACGCGCATTAGAATGACTGGCTAAAATTGGAATAGTGAGGTTTTTATATTCGATATAATCCAATATTCCATCTGCTAATGCATCTGAGGTATGGCTTAAATCGATTGCTATGTTTTGTTGATTCAATTCCTCTAATAAGCGTTTGCCATCCTCTTTCAAACCCACTTTGCTTGAATTTCCCCCACCAAATCGGTTTTCTGTGTGCCAGGTCATTCCAATATAAAGAGGCCTGTAATTTGATTGAAAGAGAGCATGCAAACGCTTTAATCCTAATGAAAAAGAATCCTGCTCATCCCATAGACCGGAGGCATTTTCAATCGCTAATAACGTTTGGATTTGCGGGCAAGTTTTTGATTGATAGGGTTGAAAATCCCCCACATAGTTTTGATCTAATTTTTTGTAAATATCTATTTGCTTTTGCGCACTTTCTACTGAATTTTGACCCGTTTGAGTAAACACAGCCATGACTTGCAGTTTTACATTTCCTTCCTTTAATTGTGGAATAGAACAATGCACCACACGATCAAATGCAGAACGTTTCTCAGAAATTTCCAAGTAGGATAACAGATCACAATGCAAATCAATAACAGGCCACTTCATATAATTCTCTTGAATGATTAAATAAATACATTAAAATCTCATTTCTATGATATCAGTAGAATGAAAATTTAAAAAGGAATTAAAAGAATGAACGAAAAAGATCCCTTTATAGTGAATTTAGAACAACTCATTGAACACCATCAAGATGAATGGCTTGCAGATTATAAAACTTTTTTAAGTTTTCCTAGTGTAAGCTCAGAGATAGAGTCAAAACCTGCTATGCAAGCCTGTTTAGATTGGCTAGTCAATTATCTAAAGGAGATACAATTTCATGTTGAAGTTTGGCCTACAAGCGGGCACCCAGTCATTTTTGCTTCTTACTTGCAAGCAGGCCCCGAATACCCCACTTTACTTATTTATAATCATTATGATGTGCAACCTGTTGATCCTTTAGAACTTTGGAAGACACCGCCTTTTGAACCCACAATTCGCGATGGGGAAATTTATGCTAGAGGGGCGCAAGATAATAAAGGCCAATGTTTTTATGTGCTTCAAGCGTTGAAATTACTTATCAAACAGACAGGAACACTTCCTATCAATATTAAATTATGCATTGAAGGTGAAGAAGAAGTGGGAAGTCACGGCCTGAGTCAACTATTAACAGCAAAAAAGCAAGAACTCAAAGCAGACTACTTAGCCATAGTAGACGTTGGTCTGGATGATCCCCATATTCCGGCAATTACTTTAGGGACACGTGGAATTATTACAATGGATGTGCAACTTACAACAGCTCATACGGATGTCCACTCCGGTTTTCATGGCGGACTCATTTCAAATCCTCTTCATGCTTTAATTAGACTGCTAGATAGCTTGAGAGATGAAACTGGTAAAATAACAGTACCCGGTTTTTATGACCAAGTTGAAATCCTGTCTGACGAAGACCGGGCACTGCTTTCATTTGATTTCGATGCGATAGAATATCATAAAATCACCGGAGCTTACCCCAATGGAGGGGAAAAGGAATTTACGGCCTTAGAACGAGCAAGGATAAGACCCTCTTTAGAGATTAATGGAATGTGGGGAGGATATACAGGCTCTGGTTTTAAAACGGTTATTCCCGCAAAAGCACACGCTAAGATCTCTTGCCGTCTTGTCCCTCATCAAGATCCGCAAAAAATTGGTGATCTAGTTGAGAAATTTTTAAAAGATAATGTTCCAGTAGGAGCTGAAATTTCTATAAAACGCCATCCTGGAGAAGGAAAAGCGGTTAGAATTAGTCCAACTGCTCGTGTTGTCAAAGTGTTTGCACAAGCTTACGAAGCTGTCTTCGGGATTCCTTGTCAGTATTTATTACAAGGAGGCTCGATACCTATCGTGCCAGAATTACAAGAAGCGAGTGAAGCCGAAGTCATCTTAATGGGGTTAGGTCTTGTGACAGATCAAATTCACGCACCCAATGAACATTTTGGTTTAGATCGAATCAAAAAAGGAATTTTAATTATGGCTAAAGCAATAGAATTGTTTCGCGAAAAGTAAAGAGTCAGTCGAGCAAAATTCAGAATAACTACTAGTAAATAGTTATTCTGAAAAAACTTATTTAATGCTCGCCTAAGCTTTTAATTGCTTATGACCACTGCGATTTAAATTTTTGATGAATAGAATCATCGTAAATTTTATTGACAGCAAGACTTAAAGCAACTGCATCTTTTGTGTCGTTTTCTTTTGCAATTGAATGTTGTACTTGTAAGTACACACTATAACTAGCAGCAGTCAGTAATAAGCTACCACCTGCTAACGCCAAAGCAACCGATGCCACTACCCCACTCGTAATCAATAAAGTGCCTGCCAATATTGTTAACGCTAACGAAGAAATGATTTTTGTTAAATGGTTTTTATGACGGTATAAAATAGTGTTTGTTAAGTCGATCACTTCTTCAATAGAATTTCTATATTCTGGTACACCAACAAAAGCTCCAACATTTTTATCCCAATTCTGTACTGTAGAATTAAAATTTTTCATTTTACCTTCTAAATTTTCATTACGTTTTGTGTAATGCACAAGTCTTGATATACCAAAAACTAAAGAATAAAGACCTATGATAATCAAATTTTGTCTTCTACCCCCCCCACTAACTACCCAAGTTGTTCTATGTCGGCTCGTATGTTTATTTGGGACTGGATATAAAATAGCCTCTGAAACTTCATTGGCTTGTCTAAGTAATTTTGTCACAAAACCATAGGTGGCTTGATCCAAAACAGCTGTTTTATCTAGAGGTTGACCACTAGTAGGCGTCTCTTGCGTAGGAGCTGCAGAATAAAATTGACTGAAAACATTGGCATTCACGTCAGATGTAGAAACTGGAGAGACCATAATATGTCCTTTTTTATTATATTTATAATGTAGCCAAACTTAAAGCAAGACAATAAATTATTAATAAACCTTCTATAAAGAAAAGATTAAGTTTTCGATCGTTTGAATTTTTAACACTAGCACATGATTTATTGATTAAAATAAAGTCACTATTTTTCAATAAACAAATTATTAAGCTCAACTAATCTTTTAAAGATCACTTATAGAGCTAATAACTCATATAAAATTTCATCTATTATCACTTAAAAAAATTTTCTTGCAAATTTATTTTCTTCAATTTTTATAATTTTTCTGCTGCACCTTGACAAACCAAGTCAGGCATTGTAATAATATATTTTTACATCAAATAGGAGACATGGATGAAAAATTCTTCACTTTTTCACAAAAGAAATATTGCAGTTATTGCCGGCATGGCTTTTATAGCGTTCTCATTTACTGCTTTAGAAAATTCAAATAATCAAACAGCAAAAATTGCCGAAGACAAATCGGAGACCAAATATGTAGTAGCAGATTTTACAGTAGTTGCTAAAAAGGCAGTCCCTGCTGTTGTCTCTATTCAGGTGCAAAATAAACAAAAAGCGATAGGGATTGGCAGTAAGAGTTCGAAAGATTCTTACGATTTTTTTAGTAATGATGAACTTTGGGAGCTTTTTGGATTACCCAAAAAAAACTCAGCTCAATCTCAGCCAGCTATAGGTCAAGCTTCAGGGGTTATAGTCAGCCCAGAAGGATACATTCTTACAAATAGCCATGTTGTTCATAACATGGATAATATTACTGTACTCATGCATGATGGCCGTGAACTCACTGCGAAGGTGTTAGGTGATGACCCAAACACAGATTTAGCCCTTGTAAAGATTGAAGCAACTAATCTTCCTTATTTGGAACTTGGAAATTCAGATGCATTAGAAGTCGGTCAGTGGGTAGCAGCTGTGGGAAATCCTTTTGGTATGCAAGCGACGATGACTTCAGGTATTGTTAGCGCCAAAAATAGAAATAACTTAGATATTGCTCACTACGAAGACTTCATCCAAACAGATGCTGCTATCAATCGAGGTAACTCTGGTGGTCCCCTCATTACTTTAAATGGAGAAGTTGTGGGAATTAATACAGCCATTGCTACAAATGCATCTGCAGGTTATATGGGAATTGGCTTTGCAATACCTAGCAATGTGGCTAAGCACATTATGGAAGAAATCTTATCAGATGGCAAAGTCTCTCATGGATTTTTAGGAATTTCTTTACAAACTATCGACTATAATCTTGCACAAGCCTTTAATTTAGAAAAAGTTGGTGGAGCTTTAGTGACAAGCGTAATCAAAGGTTCACCTGCTGAAAAAGGTGGTATGAAAGTTGAAGATATCGTCATGAAAATTAACAACAAGGACATAACAAGCGCTGCAGCTTTAAGAAATTCAGTCTACATTCTGAAACCAAATACAAACATACAATTGACAATTCTTCGGGATGATAAATTACTCGAATTGCCTATTACTATTACAGATTTTAAAGAATCTGCAACGGTAGCGAGCGTCTCTCAAAAAACAGAGCTTGGGATAGAAGTGGATAGTTTGACATCAGAAGTCGCTCGCTCCCTCGGTTATGTAGATGAAAGCGGAGTCGTGATTACAAAGGTTGATCCAGGCAGCGCAGCAGCTCTTGCCGGCTTAAAAAAAGGAGCGCTTATCCTTAGCATCAATCGCGAAAAAATTGACAGTTTACCACAGTTTACTGCAGCTATTGCTACGTCTCCAAAAGGCCGACCTATATTATTCCAAATCAAACAAGGAAGCAGTTATTTATATCTTTCACTTCGAACTGAATAAAGCAAACTTTTTCGATTAAAGTGCTGCTTTCTATTCTACGCAGGGCGTTTTTCCTGTGTAGAATAAAAGTCTAAAAACTCTGCTCTAAATCTGTAAAAAAAAGTGAAAGTGAAGTGCATACTCTTCTGGATAATTCAATCAATTATAAATGATTCAACGAATTTGTGTAAAATTTTTGTGTTAAACTTTTCTTCAGGTGCTAAGTAGAAAAGGTGATAAAGTTTGTCGTTATGGACAATCGCCACTCCTTTCATCAATTGTTGCACGTGCTTATCTTCATAAGTAAATTCAAATGACAAAACAGCTAAATCTTCAAGTTTCTGCAACTTACTTGAGTACGTTTGTTGATTTTTGAAAATCTGAGGCTCATTAAAAAAGTAATTGACCAAATAAGAAGTAAAATTCTCTTTAAATTGTTTTTTATCTAAACACTTATCTGTGATGTAGGGAGACTTTAAAATACTAAAAACTAATAAACCTTCTTCTTTTTCAAGAGGTGTCGAATAGATGTGAAGCTTACCGCTTTCAGAAGTGTTTTTAAAAGGCACATTAAATTTCAACTCAAAGGGTTTCTGCGGAAATGAAATTTGAGTGACTTCACTATCATAAGTAATATCTATCCACTTTGTCTCAATTATTGATTTTGTGAAAGCAGCCATGGGCGCAACTCCTACAATGATACTTGTTAAACAAAAACCTAAAACAGTACGAATAATAGATACTTTCATAAGAACCTCACTTTAAACTTTTGGAAAATGAATGTCCACAATGTAAAGTTTAGTTTAATGAAAGTATAGTAAAATAATTATTATACACTTATATTAAGTAAGTTAGGGAAAAATTATTTTATAATATGAGTTTTTTATATTGCACAACGTTGTCTAAACAATTATGCTGTTGAACCTATCTCATGTAAGAAAACCATTATTTTTTTCTGACAAGATTGTTGAATATTCTCTTTCAATTTTTTATGGAATTCAAATGAAGCGCGTTTTCTATCCTTTCAAGTATTTATTATTTTTAGCAGTTATTGGTTTAAGCGCAAGTGGATGTGACACACGGTTAGAGCTGCCTGAGCACCCCTGTCCTGTACCTGAATGTGCTCCCTTAACAGAAGTGCGACTTGCTTTGGTTTTAGGGGGAGGGGGAGCTCGTGGGCTTTCGCATTTAGGAGTTTTAGAAGAGTTTGAAAAAGCTAATATCCCCATTGATGCCATTGTTGGCTGTAGCGCTGGGAGCATTGTAGGCGCTCTTTATGCAGATTGTCGAAATTTAGGCTCCATCATGAAGCTGATGAAAACATTAAGAAAATGGGATGTTCTAGACATTCATATTTGTAAATGTCGTTATGGTTTTGTGCAAGGACTTTCATTAGAAAGATTTCTGATTAATAATCTAAAAAGCCGAAGCTTTGAAGAGTTACATATCCCTTTTTACGCAGTTGCTACAGATTTAATAGCCGGTGAACTTGTCACAATTGGCTCTGGGCCTTTAATTCCAGCCGTGCGTGCTTCAGCTGCCGTACCTTTAATTTTCAAACCAATTTTTTTGTATGAACGCATGTTGGTGGATGGAGGAGTAGCAGATCCCGTGCCAGTTAGATCAGCAAAGGCACTGGGTGCGCAAATTATTGTTGCAGTGGATTTAAGCGAATTGCTTCCTCAGACGTGCCCAACAAACTTATTTGGTATAGCAGCTCGTTCTGCAGAACTTAAGCTTTTGTTGCAAAGTGATAGTTGTGTACAAGGTGCAGATGTAATTATAAGACCAGAATTAGGTTGCTTGAGCATGTTTGATACAGATCACTACGATTTTGCTTACAGAGCAGGCAAAGAAGCTGCTAAACAAGCCATTCCCCAAATTTTAGAACTTCTTTCCCAAAAAGGTTTAATGCAAGAGTGTACAGGCGAAGCTTCATCAGATTAAGAGCGCAAGATTTTAATATTTTTTTTTGCGCTCTCAAGTGCCATTAAACTAGAATAATTTTTTTGTTAAATTCTGTGCTAATCGCTCTCAATTGGGGCTCTTTTAAAGTACGAAAAAAGAAATTTATTCCAGGGAGAGTAATCAAAATCAATTTAATTTGTACCCATAAGCGACTTAAAATCGAATTAGAAACAGGTATGACATGAATTTGGAAATGAGGAATACCCATCCCATTTTTTTCATAAACAATTGAAGTATTTGTATTAAACACTCCTTGATAGATGTTGTTTATTTTTTTAAAAACTTCATACAGATCATAATCTTCTCTTTTTGTGAGCGTAAACCTATTTAAAGTATGACGAATGGGCGTAATAATAAAATGTCCTTTAGTAATTGGCTTATGCTCTAAAAGAACATGAAAATATTTGGTCGTAAAAACTAATTGTTTTTCTACAACTGATTTTCCAAGCGGATTATCTATACAAAAAACACATGTTGATATGCTTGTGGCATTTGATGGAACGGGTGCTGTCATTATTTTCTCCTAAGATTAATAATTTTTTGAAGAGGATAAAATATGACCAATAACTAATTTATTTACAATCTAAAATTAAATAATCATTTGAATGACAAAACAGATCATAAAGTTTTAATCCAGGACTGAAATTCCTGAGATTGTCTTACAGAGTCGAATTCTCTTCTTGAAATTACCGATTGGATATTAGGGAAGCCCTGTTGAACAAGACATCTTAACCAACCCACGCATTCTTTTGCTTGCCCCATGATCGCATAAGCCATTGCATTGATTAAGGCAACATCTTTAGAAGGTTGTTTTTGATAGGCAAGTGTTCCGATCTGTGCTGCATGTTCCCACTCTTCCACCCGATAAGCTAAGTTTTGTAATAGCACTAAGTACTCTATTGAAAGCTTATTCCTAATAGGCGCCAATAGTTCATACGCTTGCTTATAGTTCCCCTGCTTGATATAAATTCGCGCAATCTCTTGCGTGGCTGACGTAAACAAAATACCACTTTGCATTTGCTCTCTAATTGCAAAGAGTTTTAACAAGGCGACCTCATTATTACCTTCCTCAGCATCTCTTAAAGCCCCTTGATAATCACTCTGAATTTGTGGATTAACATCTTGTGAAGTGACTGAAGCCACTTCTGTCCAAGCGCGGTAGCTTTCAAAGCCAAACATAAAAAAGATAGCCCCCATAAACAATTGACCGATAAGAATAAAATATCCCCCTAATATAGCTGCTAAAAGCACACTAATCACGATAGAAATTTTCATACCTCTAAATCCAAAAACGCTTTCTAAAAGAATTCGCAAAAGATGTCCCCCATCTAAAGGCAAAATTGGCAAAAGATTTAAAAGCGTCCAGAATAAGTTCACCTCAATCCCCACCTTGATGCCATATCTAAAATAGGGGTTCCAAGTCGCAACAAGTGGTTGGAGTTGGAACAATATGAAAAACAATAAAAGACCTGCAAAAGGTCCGTTAAAAACGATTAAAAACTCTTTCCAAGAACTTGTAGATGCTCCTTGACGGGTAGTGACACCACCAAGGCCTACTAGACTAATTTCTGCTTCTTGTCCAAAAACACGGGCAGTTAAAGCATGGCCAAATTCATGGACAATAATAGAAATTAAAATCACGATTGCCCAAATGATAGTTCCAGGAATCGTATTAGTATTTAACCATCCGATCATAAAAATAAGAATCCAAAAAAAGGGATGAATATGAATAGGAATTCTGCCTGGAATAGTTGTCATAATAAGTTATCTACCTAATAAATTTTTCACAGTTTGCCCCATATCGGCCGGCGTTTCGGCGATAGCAACACCCGCTTTTTTTAATTTTTCTATTTTTCCTAAAGCTGTTCCCATCCCACCTGAAATAATTGCTCCTGCATGTCCCATACGTCTACCGACAGGAGCAGTTTGACCTGCGATAAATGCAGCAACAGGTTTACTACACTGTTGTTTAATCCAATCGGCAGCTTCTTCTTCTGCTTGTCCACCAATTTCACCAATTAAAAGAATGGCATCTGTATGTGGATCATTTTCAAACATTTTTAGGATATCTACAAAGTTTGTCCCATTTAAAGGGTCGCCACCAATTCCCACGCAAGTGGATTGCCCTAGCATCAATTGAGTCGTTTGCCAGACAGCTTCGTAGGTCAATGTGCCAGAACGAGAAACAATTCCCACATTTCCTTTTCGATGAATATAGCCGGGCATAATCCCCATTTTACATTCCCCGGGAGTGATCACACCTGGACAATTGGGGCCAATTAGGCGACTTGTTTTGCTGTCACGTAGGACGCGGCTAACTTCTAACATATCTCTGACAGGTATCCCTTCTGTGATACAGACAATAAGTTCTATTCCTGCATCTTCAGCCTCTAAAATAGCATCTGCTGCAAAATTTGGAGGAACAAAAATTAAAGAGGCGTTACAATTTGTGGCTAATTTAGCTTCTCTTACCGTATCAAAAACGGGTAATTCCAGTATGTGTTCACCACCTTTACCGGGGGTGACTCCGCCCACATAAGTCGGTGCATAGATCATTCCTTGTTCCGTATGAAAACGCCCTGCTTTACCTGTGATGCCTTGCGTAATAATACGCGTTTGTTTGTTAACCAAGATTGACATGATTTTTATCTCCTGTGGTTAATTGCACAACTGTTTGAGCTGCATCAGCCAAGTTATCCGCTATATGCACATTTTGCAAGTCTGATTCGGCTAACAATTTTCTACCTTTTTCAACATTTGTGCCTTCAATTCTGACAACTAAGGGCACATTCACTTGTAGTTCTTTGGCTGCTGCGATCACGCCGGCTGCGACAGTATCGCAGCTCATAATGCCACCAAAAATGTTTACTAAGATCGCTTTGACTTGTGGATCTGATAAAATGATTTTAAATCCTTCAGCTACTTTTTCTTGCGTCGCACCCCCCCCCACATCTAAAAAATTGGCAGGCTTTCCTCCATAATGATGAATGATATCCATTGTCGCCATGGCTAATCCTGCGCCATTTACCATGCATCCAATTTCTCCATCCAATGCCACATAGGCTAACTCCTCTTGCTGCGCTTTAGCTTCGTAGGAAGAGACTTGTGTAGGATCAAAAAAAGCTTTAATTTCCGGCTGTCTAAAAAGTGCATTATCGTCTACGACAAGTTTGGCATCCAAAGCCAATAATCTTCCCTCTTCGGTCAAAACCAAAGGATTAATCTCGAGCAAAGAAGCATCCGTTTCAACAAATGCACGTATCAGACGATTAATGAGTTCCATCGCTTGCTTAAAAAGTGGGGGTTTCCATCCCATAAATTTAATGATGCGCAACAATTCGAATGTATGAAAGCTTCCTTTAGCTGGAATAGGTAGAATGAGAACTTTTTCAGGTTCATGATGGGCGACATTTTCGATATCTACTCCCCCAACTGGTGAAGCGATTAATACACCTTGAGCAAGTTCACGGTTAATGACAGCTCCTAAATAATATTCGTGAGATATCGCCACTGTGGGAGAAAGTAAAATTTTATGTGAAACCATGCCATCGGGGCCTGTTTGATTATTCACAATTTTTTTACCTAATAACTCTTGACCCGCTTGCAATATTTCTTGTTTATTTCTGGCTATTTTTACGCCACCCGCTTTGCCTCTTCCGCCAGCATGCACTTGCACTTTAACAACTGCGGAGGGCCAATCCAGAGTAGTTAAAAGAGTTTTTAGTTCTTCAATTGAAGAAATAACTAGAAAATCTGGTTGAGGAATCAGATATTTCTGTAATATTTTTTTTGCTTGATACTCGTGTATATTCATAATGATTCCTTCTGAATAAATCTTCGCCTTTTTTGCTTTTATGTGCTAAGCTTTTTTTCTATGCATAACATTTAACCAAAAAAATTCCTATGGTATTTCAATTTTTTAAATCTAGCTATGCGAAAGTCAAATCTGCACTCTCTCGAACACGTTCGTTTTTTGGAGAGACTTTGGGTCATTTGTTTCAACGTCCGATTAATGAAGAGACATTAGAACAACTAGAAAAGTTGCTTTATGAAGCTGATTTCGGAGTAAAAACTGCTCAAGAGCTTACAGAAAAAATTCGAAAATTACATCGCACAAATCCGTCTTCTCAAACAGGGGATTACCTGAAATTATTACGGGATGATTTAACAACTATTTTAACTCAATACCCCTCTGAATTAGTCTCCATCCCACAAGAACAGCTTCCTTTAGTTATTTTAGTCGTTGGAGTCAATGGAAATGGCAAAACGACAACTTTAGCTAAACTTGCTAATATGTTTCATTTAAGTGGCAAAAAAACATTAGTCGGTGCAGCTGACACTTTTCGCGCAGCAGCAATCGAACAATTAGACACATGGGCTAAACGCGCAAATGTGGATATTGTAAAAGGAATGCCTAATAGTGATCCGGCAGCTGTGGCTTTTGATGCTGTCTATGCGGGTAAATCACGCGGATGTGATGTGGTTTTGGTCGACACAGCCGGAAGATTGCACAATAAAATTCCTTTAATGCAAGAGTTAGCTAAAATTTGCCGTTCTTGCCAAAAAGCTTCCGGCTCGGGTCCGCATGAAACTCTTTTGGTGCTGGATGCGACAACAGGACAAAATGCCATTGAGCAAGCAAAACAATTTCACAAATTTACTCCCATTACAGGGCTTGTTTTAACTAAACTCGATGGCACTGCTAAAGGTGGAATCATCGTGGCTATTCAACGGGAATTAGCCATACCAGTCAAATTTATTGGCACGGGTGAAGGACTCGACGATTTGCAACCATTTGATGCAAAATCTTTTGTCGATAACTTATTCGAAGCCAATTGATTTTTTGCCTAGCAAAGAAATGAAGCAAGTGAGTTAACTTATTGCTTCATTTCAAAGAAAAATTTCTAAGACAGTTTTTTTTGCTCAATCCCTTACCGGAAGCTGTTTCTCTAAAATTTTCTTGCATTTTTCGATAGGGGGCGCTCTGCCTCTACAAATAAATGAAAAGCCGATTCCAACTCAAAGCACACACTTAAATGATTATTTTCTAAATTTAAGTATTTCAAATGAAAAAATTGTATAAAATTTTTAATGTCTTGCACTGACTTGTGCTCAAACATTTAATATTCTTGCTTGCACATTAAATCCATAAACATTTTCGCATTACGTGATAAAGCCCGCGTTTTTGAGAAAATGGCTAGAACTCGATAAGGAATAAGAGGCAATAAATGATTCGCTAAAACTAACTGACGTTTTCCTACCATGTAGTCCGGCAAAAAACCTATTCCCAAACCTTGTTCAGTCAAACTTGCAATGACCTCCCAACTTGAAATTTCCATCATAGAGTTCATTTTCAAATGATTATCGCTATAATATTGTTTTAACAGTGCAACCTCTTTTCTTTCTTCACTTAAAATATATCGAGGATCATGAGAATTAATTAAATCTTTTGATTGATACAAGTGATAGTGCCCATGAGTGATTTCTCGCGTATGAAAAGCACTGAAATCTTCATTATCTAGCACAATTCCAAAATCAACATCACCTTTTTTAACCCAGTCAATAATTGTTCCCGTATGTCCTAATCTTAAAGTTGGCTCAATTTGGTTAAAACTTTGCGAAAGCTCTTTTAAATATACAGGCAACAGGGAAAGCGCAAAGCTATGGGTACAGGCAAAATATAATTTTCCTTTGAATACGCCCTCAGTCTCATTGAAAACATCTTCAATTTCTGCAAAAACAGAGAAAAGTTGTTTACACTTTTTCATCAGTAGCATTCCTTCTGATGTAAGCTGAAAACGATTTTTTTCATGTGTAATTAATTTTTTCCCTAGATTTATCTCTAACTTACGAATGGCTTGACTAATTGCCGATTGACTTACAAAGTTTGCTTGAGCTGCCTTTGAAACACTTTTAAGTTGTCCTGCGCTAAAAAAATAACGTAAAAATGCAATATTTGGTTCAAATTTCATTAGTCTTCCTTATAAGTATTACTTATACAAAGTATCATTTTAAATAATTTTTAATTAAGTAAATTATTGATTATTCTTGCTCTACTATAAAACGTATTAAGGAGAAATTGATGAATCAAACAAGTGAACAAGAGTTTAATGGATGGCGAAAATTATTTTGGCCTATTCATTCCTATGAAGTAAAAAAGTTTTTACCTATGGGAATGATGATGTTTTGTATTTTATTTATTTATACAGTTTTGCGAGACACAAAAGACGCCATGCTCGTCAATGCTCCTGGTGCCGGTGCAGAGAGCTTAGCATTTGTGAAAGGGATAGGCGTCACTTTGTCGGCAATTATTTTTATGATGCTTTATACTAAGCCGGCGAATTTATTTAAAAGAGAAGGATTGTTTTACGCGACAGCGATACCATTTTTACTTTTTTTTGGTTTATATCCTTATTGTATTTATCCTTTTGTGGATTCTTTGCATTTAAATTTAGACACTATTCAAAATTATCAACAAATGTATCCCTCTATTAAATGGTTAGTTCCTTTAATCGGTAATTGGACTTATACACTGTTTTATATCTTATCTGAGCTGTGGGGAAGTGCAATTATCTCTCTTTTATTTTGGCAATTTGCTAATGACATCACACCTGTTAAAGAAGCACGACGCTTTTATGGCATGTTTGGGTTTCTAGGTAATTTTGGGCTATTATTATCAGGTCCGACCATTATTTATATTTCCCATTCTATTCACAATTTAGGTTTAGATCGAACTGCGGCCACAGCAATGATGTTACAATATTTGATGGGTTTTGTAATTATTGCAGGAGTTATTTTACTTTCCACATTTTATTGGATGAATCGCTATGTTTTGACAGATAAACGTTATTATAATCCTGAAGTAATAGGCGAAAAAAAGGTAAAAAAACCTAAACTTTCCATGCTTGAAAGTTTTAAATATATCTTACACTCTCCTTATTTAGGCTTAATTGCACTACTTGTTCTGGCTTATGGAGTTTCAATCAATTTATTTGAAGGTATTTGGAAAGGACAGATTGCAATTGCTTACCCAACAGAAGTTGAATACAATCGTGTCATGGGTGGCTCATCCACAGTTACAGGAGGCATGGCAGTTTTATTAATGTTAGTAGGTAGCAATTTTCTAAGACGCTTTAGTTGGAAAACTTGTGCACTAATTACACCTTTAGTCTTAATTACAGGCAGTTTGATCTTTTTTGGCGTCATTTACTACAACAACAGTTTACTTCCTGAAGGCATGAAAATTGTGGATGCCATCAAGCAAGGAGTAATCAGCAAAGAGTTAATCGTGTTTGCCGTCACTCTAGGAGTGTTCATTAATGCTTTTGCTAAAGCTGTAAAATATTCTCTTTTTGATCCAACAAAAGAAATGGCCTATATTCCTTTAGATCCTGAATTAAAAGTTAAAGGAAAAGCAGCTGTAGATGTTATTGGCGGGCGTGGAGGAAAATCTGTAGGGTCATATATCCAGATGAGTTTACTTACTTTATCGTCAGGAAGCGCACTTTATCAACTTGTGCCATTCATCGCTCCCATAGCTATTGGAGTAGTATTTTTATGGATCTTATCGATTTTTGGATTAAGCACTCGCTTTAAATCGCTGACTAATCAGCCTGACAATTCAAAATTAGAGCAAAGTTCTGCTCTCAGTTAATGTCAAGCAGCTAAAAAAAAAGTAGGATGACCTAGACCTAGGAATTCTGTCACTAGTACCGCAATTTATAGGTTTAGTCAATTGCAAGTATTAGTGACAAATCATTTAGCTTTGTACAGTTAATAGTGTTGTTTCAACCCTTTTAACTACGTGAAACGACAAAGGCAACTTTAACTTTTTGAAATACTTTTATAAATGAGCTGCATGGTTGAGTTGTGATTGTAAAAGGCCTCATATTCTTTAGCAAATGCATTGACGGCTTTTTCAACTTCTTGCCGTTTACTTTTTCTAAACACACCAAAAAAGCCATTTTCTCCGTTCATATCTCGCAAAGCATTACGAAGATTGACTGTTGATTCACTTAAAGGATAAAGATGTTCATGGCAGGCCTCGTTGTAATCAACTATTTTGTAGAGATCGCCTTGTTTATACGTTGTATCTGTACTTTGAAAATACGGAGAAATTTTTCGTGGGTCAAAAACGTCGGACGTAACAACAGAAATATTCTGCTCTAAAGGACATTGATGTAAAAACACTCTCAAATTTTCTATTGGATCATTTTTGAAATAAAAGTTTTTCTTTTGCTTGTTAAAAAGATAGAAGAGTTTTTCTACTTGTTTGTTAAATTTTTCCCATTCTTTTTCATCCAGAGAATTAGATAATTTAGATTCACTAATTGCACATTTCATGATTGGTTTTTTCTTAGAGCTTGTTTTCAAATTAAAAAAACAGATTTTAGATATTACCTAGAGCACAAAAGTTCTTTTTGCGGGCATTATTTCTAACATCTCTATCAATTC
>Ga0335395_10001325_pt1 | contig 15706 bp, 13 predicted proteins | sample MAT02_FD_205744 | JGI IMG/M metagenome (GOLD analysis project Ga0335395, IMG submission 205744) | Freshwater microbial communities from Lake Fryxell liftoff mats and glacier meltwater in Antarctica - MAT-02 (spades assembly) (version 2) ...
AGGCGGCGGGTGAGGTCAGCAGCCGAAGCAGGGCCTTTGCCAGCGCATCAGCATCGGCGTGCTGCGTCAGCACACCGGCGGCCAGCGCCTCGACGCCGGGGTACTCAATGCCCCAGATGCTCGGCCCCACCATCACCGGCTTCTTGAGCGCCAGCGGCTCGATCACGTTGTGCGCGCCGGTGTCCACAAACGAACCACCCACCACCACCACCTGCGACAGGGCCAGGTAGAAATACATCTCACCCAGGGAATCGCCCAGCAGCACATCGATCCGGTCCATCGGTGTGCCGGCGATTGGCGCGAGTGCGGCGTCCAGGCACTCACTGCGTCGCGCCACGCGCAGACCCGCCTGCGTCAGCAGCCGTTCGCTGTCATCGAAGCGCTGCGGGCTGCGCGGCACATAGATGAAAAGTGGCCGTGGCCCAGACGCTTCATCAAGCGCTTGCCACACGGTCTGCATCGCCCTCACGAAGGTCGCGTCTTCGCCGACCACCACGCTGGCAAAACACACCACTGGTCGGCCGCTCGACTGGTCCGTGGCCAAGCCCCATTGCCGGATCAGTCGGTCGGCTGCGACCAGCTGTTGCGGCGAGACCGGGAGATCGAACCGCGTTTCTCCAGCCACCACCACGCGTTGGCAACCCAAGGCCCGAAAGCGCTGGGCGTGGGTTTGCGACTTGCACAGCACCAGCTCGTAGGCGGTGAACAGCGCGGCGCGAAAGCCCCACCAGCGCTGGCGGTCGCGCTCGAAGCTCTGCTTCGGGTACTGCGCGTTGGCAATGCACAGCGGCACACCCTCTGCGCGGATCGTGGCCACCAGCACCGGCCAGGTGTCGATCTCGGTCATCAGGGCCGCGCGCGGGCGCACCTGGCGGATGAAGCGCCGCACCGCGTAGCCCAGTTCCAGTGGCACATAGGCCACCTGGGCGCGCCCGGCCGCGATGTCGTCGGCCAAAAGGGTTTGCGCGGCGGTTCTGCCGGCCGGCGTGAGCGTGGTCACAAGCACCGGATAGCCGGCAGCGAGCAGCGCGCGCACCAGCGGCGCGGCGCCACGGATTTCGCCCATTGACGCGGAGTGCACCCACAGTGGACGATCCAATTGCGTGGTGGTGCGCCCGAAGCGTTCGTCCCAGAAGCGGCGGTACAAAGGCTCGCGGCGGCCGCGTCGCCACAGGAACAGCAGCACCACCGGAAGCAGCAGCAGCCAAGCCACGCGGTAGAGCGCTAGCAGTGCCCGAAACGGGCCTCCAGGCGGCCAGACACGGGGGGCAGCGGGTGGGGCGGTGGGGGTGTCTGACATGCGGGCGGCGGAACTCGGGCCAGTATAGTAACGACCTTTACCGGGTCCCTGAGCACGCCTTCGTCTTCGCTCCCCGCGCGTTTTTCCCTTCCCCACCCCATCCTGTCCCCCATGCACGTTCTGGTCGTCGGCACCGGCTCCATCGGCAAGCGCCACATCGCCAACCTGCTGGCGCTGGGCGCGCGCGTCAGCGCCTTCAGCTACCGCGCAGCGGCGGGTGCCGAGTTGCCAAATTCGGTGTTCGACGATCCCCGCGTGCAGCGCGCGCCCGATCTCGCGCAAGAGCTCGCCGGTGATGTGAGCGCAGTGGTAGTCGCCAACCGAACCGACCAGCACCTGGACGTGGCGCTGCAAGCGGGGCGCCTGGGCAAACACCTGTTTCTGGAAAAGCCGCTGGCGGCGTCGCTGGCGGGTGTCTCCGAATTGCAGCGCCTGGTGGCGCAGCAGGGGCTGGTGGTCGAGGCTGGCTTCATGCTGCGATGCCACCCCAATCTGCTGTGGGTGCAGCAGCATCTCGCGTCGGGCGCCCTGGGAGAGCTGTTTCATACCCGCGCCGCCGTCGGTCAGTGGCTGCCCGACTGGCGCCCGGGCACCGACCACCGCCAGGGCTACGGCGCGTTTCGCGGGCAGGGCGGTGGTGTGGTGTTTGACCTGATCCACGAGCTCGACCTGGTGCACTGGCTGCTCGGGCCGGTGGCCGATTTGAGCGCAATGACGCGCGTCGTGCAAAGTCTGGAGATCGAGACCGAGGCGGTGGCGCAGATCAGTTTGCGAATGGACTCGGGCGTGCTGGCCCAGGTGCATCTGGACTATGTGCGCCCCGGTTACGGGCGCGACATGGAGCTTGTTGCGCGCCACGGCGTGCTGGCCTGGGATTACCCTGCGGGCACCGTGTCGCTGGAGCGCGCGGGCGCAGCGCCCGAGATCGTGCACCAGGTGCCCGCCAGCTTCGAGCGCAACACCCTATTTCGCGAACACATGGCGCATTTCCTGCAGCGCATCCAGACGCCCTCGCTGCCCGCCGTCTCCTCGCTGGCCGATGCCGAGGCGGTGCTGCGCCTGGCGCTGGCCACCCACCTGTCGTCCGTCGAGCGGCGTCACGTGCGGCCTGCCGAGCTCAGCGCTTGAAATTTGAAAGTCATCACCCCATGAACATCACCTGTGTCATTGGCGCGCGCGGCGGCTCCAAAGGTGTGGCCGGCAAAAATTTCCGGCCCCTGCTGGGCAAGCCGCTGATCGCCTGGAGCATCGAGCAAGCACTGGCCTGCCCGGACATCAAGCGCGTGGTTGTGTCCACCGACAGCGAGGCGATCGCCGAGGTGTCGCGCGCTGCTGGGGCCTTGGTGCCCTTCATGCGCCCCGCCGAGCTGGCCAACGACACCGCCGGCAAATGGGAGGTGTGGCAACACGCGCTGGCCGCCACCGATGCCCACTTTGCCGGTGACCCGATCGACCTCTTCGTGGACCTCGACTGCACCTCTCCACTGCGCGATGTAGACGACATATCCAAGGCCATCGTCCAGTTCCGCGCCACCGATAAAGACGCGGTGTTCACCGTCTGCGAAGCGCGCAAAAATCCCTACTTCAACATGTTGGAACTGGACGATAGCGGCAACCTGCGCATCTGCAAGCAACTGCCCAAACCCATCGTGCGTCGGCAAGACGCGCCCAGGGTGGTTGAGCATGTGGCATCGATCTATGTGCTCTCGCCCGACTACCTGCGCCGTGGAACTGGCCTGCTCTCGGGCCGCACCGAGGGCTACGACATTGGCTCTGCCAAGAGCCTGGATATCGACAGCGAATTCGACTTTGAACTGGTGGAGTACCTGATGCGCAAGCGCCTCGGCCTGCCTACCTGAAACACACCGCACAAGGAACACACATGACACAACGCTTCGATCTCACCGGCAAGGTGGTGGTGGTCACCGGCGGCACCGGCCTGCTCGGCTCGGCCTACTGCCAGGGCCTGGCCGACCAGGGCGCGCAGGTGGTGATGGCCGATCTGGCCGCCGCCGACCCGGTGGGCAAGGCAAAGGCGGTGAAAACGCCCGATGGCCGCCCAGCCTTCGGCATCGCGTGCGATGTCGGGGTTGAAGCGGACGTGATCCACCTGTTCGAGCAGGTGATGGACCAGTTTGGCCGGGTCAACGTGGTGCTCAACAACGCGGCGGCCACCGGCGAACACCTGATGCGCCAGGGCGCCGTTTTCACCAGTTTTGAAGAGTCGACGTTGGCCGTGTGGGAGCAGGCGATTCGCGTCAACCTCACCGGCGTGTACTTGGTGGCCCGTGAGGGCGGCAAAGCCATGCTCAAGAGCGGTGGCGGCAGCATAGTCAATGTGTCCAGCACCTACGGCGTGGTTGGCCCCGACCACCGCATCTACGACGGCATGGCATTCAACTCCCTGCCCAGCTACGCGGCAGCCAAGGCCGGCGTGCATGGCCTCACCCGCTGGCTCGCCACCTACTGGGGCGACAAGGGCATCCGCGTCAACACGCTCGTTCCCGGTGGCGTGGAGAACAACCACGACCCCGAGTTCGTGCGCCGCTACACCGCGCGCGTGCCGCTGGGGCGCATGGCCAAGCGCGAAGACATGGTGGGCATGATGATTTACCTGGCTTCCGACGCGTCGGCGTATTCGACTGGGCAACAGTTTTTTGTCGACGGCGGCTGGACCGCGGTCTGACCCCCTAACGAGAGATACCCATGAAAATCGCCCACCGCGAAATCGGTCTCCAACACCCACCGCTGGTCATCGCCGAGATCGGCATCAACCACGGCGGCAGCCTGGACGTTGCTAAAGGCATGGTCAACGCAGCGCACAGCGCCGGTTGCGAGATGGTCAAGCACCAGACGCATTTCGTCGAAGACGAGATGACCCACGAGGCAAAGCAGATCTTCCCGCCCAACGCCGATGTGTCGATCTGGGAGGTGATGGAACGCTGCGCCTTGTCGAAAGACGACGAGATCGCGCTTAAGAAGCACGCCGAATCGCTCGGCATGATCTACATCTCCACCCCGTTCTCGCGCGCCGCCGCCGATTTCCTGAACGACATTGGTGTGACAGCCTACAAAATCGGCTCGGGCGAGTGCAACCACCTGCCGCTGATCCGCCACATCGCCAGCTTCGGCAAGCCCATCATCATGAGCACCGGCATGCAGACGGTCGACACGATGCGGCCGTCGGTGCAGGTGCTGGACGACGCGGGCATTGATTACGCGCTGCTCGAATGCACCAACCTCTACCCGTCACCGCCCGAAATCGTGAGCCTGCAAGGCATCGCGGACTTGCGCGTAGCCTTCCCACGCGCTGTGATCGGCTTCTCCGATCACAGCATCGGCCCCTCCATGGCGCTCGCCTCGGTGGCGCTGGGCGCCTGCATTCTGGAGCGCCATTTCACCGACACGCGGTACCGCAAAGGCCCAGACATTTCCTGCTCCATGGATCCAGCCGAACTCAGGTTCCTGATCGACCGCTCGCGCGAAATCCAGATCGCGTTGAACAACCCCAAGCAGCGCACCGGGCCCGAGGAAGACGTGTACCGCTTTGCCCGTGGCTCGGTGGTTGCTGATACCGATTTGCCTGCTGGGCATGTGATCACCGCCGTTGACATCTGGGCGCGCCGTCCCGGATCGGGGGAGATCTCGGTGCAGCATTTCGACCGCCTGATCGGCGCCACGCTCACCCGGGCCGTCAAGCGCAACCAGCAGTTGCTGTGGAGCGATCTGGACGGCGTGACGCCAAGGGCGAACGACTGATGGATAAGAGCGCCGTCACCGGCAAACGCCTGCTGTTCGTCACCGGCACGCGGGCCGATTACGGCAAGCTCGAACCGCTGGCCGTGGCCGCGCAGCAGGCGGGGTTTGTCGTCAGCTTCTTCATCACCGGCATGCACATGATGCGTCGCTACGGCGAGACGCGGCTGGAGGTAAAGCGCTTTCCGAAAGCCGAATTCTTCGAGTTTGTTAACCAGCGCGAGGGCGATGCACAGGAGTTCATCCTTTCAAAGACGCTGCTGGGTTTTTCGGACTTCGTGCACGAGCATCGGCCCGATTTGGTGGTGATTCATGGCGACCGGGTCGAGGCGCTAGCCGCGTCCATCGTCTGCGCTATGAAATACATCCCTTCAGCGCACATTGAAGGCGGCGAGGTGTCGGGCACCATCGACGAGAGCATCCGCCACTGCAACACCAAGCTCTGCGCCACGCATTTCGTGAGCTCCGAAGCCGCGAAAGCCCGTGTGCTCGCGCTGGGCGAGTCAGCCGATAGCGTCTACAACATCGGCTCGCCCGAGCTCGACACCCACGCCCGTCCGTCCGGCGTCAGCATCGAAGAAGTGAAGGCGCGCTACGCGATTCCCTTTGACGATTACGGTATCGTCATCTTCCATCCGGTTACCTCGGAGGCCGATACCATGGGCGCGCAGGCCCGCGCTTTGTTCGACCGATTGGTGGCCAGCGGCAAGCATTTTGTGGTGATCTTGCCCAACAACGACCCAGGCACCGAGAGCATCATGGACGTGCTCGCCACGCTGCCCACTAAGCGTTTCCGGCTGATCCCCTCCATGCGTTTCAACTACTTTTCCGAGCTGATGAAACACGCCGCTGTGCTGGTGGGCAACAGCAGCGCGGGCGTGCGCGAAGCGCCGTTTCTCGGGCTGCCGAGTCTGGATGTGGGTACGCGGCAGAGCCAGCGGGCCAGCGCACCGTCCATCGTGGCCAGCGACGCGCACGACGCCGATCGCGTCGACCGGTTTTTGCAAACGCAGTGGTGGAAGCGCCATGCGGCCGACGACAGCTTTGGCACCGGCAGCACCGCGCAGCAGTTTGTGGCGGTGCTGCAGACGGCTGCTTACTGGAACCGGCCGATTCAGAAGCAGTTCGCGGTATGACGTCCACTCCCTTGTATCTGCCCGGGCTCAAGGTTGTTCTGATCAACCTGCCGCGCTCGCGCGATCGACGCGAAACCATGCAGCAGCGCCTTAAAGAGCTGGGCCTGGCCTACACGCTGTTCGCCGCCGTGGACGGGCGTGCAGAGCAGGCCCGCTTGTTTGAGCAGGTCGATGTGCCCGCATTCCAGCGCAACGTGGGCCGCGATGTCTTGCCCGGCGAAATCGGCTGCTACTTCTCTCACATCACCGTGTGGCAGCAGTTTGTGGACAGCGGTGAAGATGTGTTGCTGGTGCTGGAAGACGATGTGGTGTTCGGGCCCGACCTCATCGACGCCTTGCGCGAGGCCTTGCGGGTGCGCGCGCATTGGGACTTTCTAAAGCTCAACAAGATCCGCGCCGAGCAGCCGATCAGCCAGGGGCGGGTGGGTCCGTACCGGCTCAACGCATACCTTGGCACCGCCACCGGATTTGGCGCTTACCTGATCCAGCGCGAGACCGCGCTGCGTCTGCTGCCCGCGATGATGCCGATCACCCGCCCGATCGACCACGAGCTGGACCGCATCCATGTTCACCGCCTGCGCCATTTCGGCCTGGAGCCTTTTCCCAGCCAGGTGCGCGACGACAACCAGAGCACCATCACTGGCCAGGCGTTCAACGCCGTGAAAAAATACGCCTGGCGCGCCCGCCTGCCGGTCTACAGCCTGCGCTGGCGCAACTTCTGGGGCCGCTGCTTCTACCTGCTGAACGCCGGGCGCCTGCTGCCCAGAAACACCCTGCTGTGAACCACAAGGCCCACCCATGACCGAACGTGTTGTGCTCTGCATGAAATGGGGCACGCTCTACCCCGCCGAATACGTCAACGTGCTCTACAGCGCTTGCCGCCAACACATCAGCGGCGACTTCCGCATTGTCTGTCTCACCAACGAAGCCGAAGGCATCCGATCCGAGGTTCAGGTGCATTCAATTCCCGACATCAGGCTGGACGAATGGCACTATCACAACGGCGCCTGGCCCAAGATCGGGGTGTTCCTGTCGGATTTGTATGGCCTGAAAGGGCGGGCCCTGTTCATCGATCTGGACGCCATGTTGCTGGGCAACATTGACGCTTTGTTCGAGCAACCAGGGGATTTGGTGGCCATCGATTCCAGGCCGTGGCGATTCAAGACCGGCGAGCCGCGCACCATGTCGTCGTTCTTTGCCTTCAAACTTGGCTCGCTCGGCCAAGTGGTCGACACCTTGATGGCCGATCGCGATGCGTTGGTGGCGCGTTATCACATCGAACAGGACTACCTACATGACGCGGTGCAAGGCATTTGCTACTGGCCGCAGGAATGGGTGGTCAGCTTCAAATACCACGTGCGCCAGCCGCTCATCATCGATCGTTTCGTAGGTCCCAAGCGACCCGCCTCACCGGCCAAGGTGCTGGTGTTCCATGGCAAGCCAAGGCCGATCGATCTCGCCCGGCCTTTCAAAGGCAACTGGGACCGCTTCCCCCATCACGGTTCGGGCGTTGTCGGCTGGATGCGGGACTATTGGAACGAACACAGCCAGATCGGTGCCAGCGCATGACCCAACTCATCATTTCGCTGACCTCCATTCCACCAAGGTTCCCCTACCTGCAGGAAACCCTGGCCTCGCTGGTGAACCAGCAGGCTGATGTGGCAGCGGTCAACATCTACATTCCCAGAAAATACCGGCGCTTTGAGTTTTCACCCGAACAGGTGCTCAGCTTTATCCCTGGCGTCAACGTGCGCCTGATCAATACCGATTACGGCCCCGCCACCAAAGTGCTGCCCGCTGCCCGCGAATACCGCGGCCAGGATGTTCGCATCCTGTTTTGCGACGACGACAAGGTGTATGACCCGCAATGGGCGCAGCGCTTTGTTGAATGCAGCGACCGCCATCCTGACTGCTGCATCGTGGAAGAGGGGGGCGACGTCTCCAACTACTCAAACCACAACTTCAGTGGCGCCCGCCAACCACGCTCGGGCCGCATCACCAAAGACCTGGGTTATCGATTCAAGCGAGCGCTTTCGCTGGGGACCTGGAAGCCCCGCAAAAACGTGGGCAGCGGCTTTGTGGACATGCTGGAAGGCTGGGGTGGTGTGCTAGTACGGCCCGAGTTTTTCACCGATGTCGCGTTCGATATCCCCGAGATCCTCTGGATGGTAGACGACATCTGGCTTTCGGGCCAACTGGCGGTCAACGGTGTCCCAATCTGGCTCAATGGGGAAGACAAAATACGCACCAAAGGCAATTCCAACGAGGTGAAAGAGGCTGCGCTGCGCAAGCTGGTGCATGATGGTTACGGGCGCACCGAAGCCAATCAAGCGTGTGTTGATTACTTCCGAGAAACCTATGGTGTGTGGAGTGGACGATTAATAGAAAAAGGTGTTGCATGAAGATTGGCAACCGGTCAGGCAGAGATGCCAAGAATGAAATCAGTTATGATGCTATTTCCTTTCAGCACGATTGGCTTTTGGAGCGATTGCATTGATACCGAAAACTATCCATCAAACGATTTCTAATAAGTACAGCCCCAATCAATTGTCTTTTGATTTCGGCCTGTGGACGCTGCGGTTGATCGGGCTTTTGATTGAACGCGAGCTGAAGGTCAAACTCAGCTTGCCTACTTTGGGCAAGGTCATGCACACCTTGGGTTTTAGCCCCCAGCGTCCCTTGCACCGCGCGTGGGAACAAGACGCTGCATTGGTGCAGGCCTGGCGTAGCGAAGTCTTGCCCGGCCTGCTGGCCCGCGCTAAGCGCACCGGAGCACAGCTGTACTTCGCTGATGAAGCAGGTGTTCGTAGCGACTACCACACCGGCACCACTTGGGGCCCTGTTGGTTGTACGCCCGTTGTGCGCAAAATGGGATCTCGCGTAAGCGTGCAAATGATCTCTGCCATTAGCACGACCGGCTCCATGCAGTTCATGATTCATGAAGGCTTGGGCAATGCCGAGGTGTTCGTCCGGTTTCTGCGTCAACTAATGGTGGGGGTGCAGCACCCCATTATTTTGGTGGTTGATGGGCACAGTATTCACAAGACCAAACTGGTCAAAGCGTACGTAGAGGAAACCGCTGGTCTGCTGGAGTTGGTGTATTTGCCACCTTATTCGCCACAGCTTAATCCTGATGAGCAGGTTTGGAAGCATGTCAAAGCTGAAATCGCAAAGAAGCCTATAGCCAACAAGTTTGATTTTCGACTGGCGGTCGACGCAGCGCTACTTCGATTGCAGTCCATGAAAGAGACTGTTGCAGCATTTTTTCGGCATTCTGAGTGTGGCTTCGTGTGAATCAACTTACTTTACGGCTTAGTAAATCAAAGACTCATGAAGTTCACCGAGTGAAGCAGCTTACCTGACGGCTTAGTATCTGGATATAAAGTCTACTGCGCTACAACCACGGTCTTCAGTGATTTCGGAGCAGACAGAGTACCTGATTTCAAGATGGCGAAATGGACCGGGTGAGCCAGATGGTGGTGCCGGAAAACATCCCAAGTACGGCGTTGACGATGAATTTCAACAATGGTTTATCGTTGCCACGCAAAGGCATCCATTTTTAAGGGCAGTTGTTGACCGAGTGGCGCACAATATTTTAAACTATGATGCATTGCGCGGCGGGGTTGGTGCAAGTGGAGTTCTGCGAACGACAGGTGCGATCGCCTATACCTTGGCCATTCAGCCGATTCTTGATCAGTATGCGCATCAGGTGGTCGATATTCAGGCCTGCAGAGCGATGGCAGGCATGATTTGCATCGAAAAATAATTCCAAGCTATCGAGAAATACGGTTTCCAGTGGTGGAGACCGAGCGAGGCGATACTTTCAGTATGTACGCGTACTACTGGCTTTCCGTTTTCATTGCCTATTTGCACGAGGCGAGCAAGTGGGGAGGTGTTCGACAAAAATTAGTTGATTTAAAGAAAAGAATGCGATTAACCAGATGAATTCAAGCGGGAATTGGCAGTAGCAATAATAAGCCCTGCTACTGCTATAAAAACAAACACTTGGTCATTCATCTGCAAGCCCGAATCAAAGTTTGAATGAATCGTAAACAAAGTAATAAAAGCCACCGAGAACGCCCTTAGGAATTTTTCCTTTTTTGCAGGTGCGAAAGCACTCATAGCCAGCAGCGCAGCCAAAATCAAGAGGCCAAACGTTCCTTGTTCAACCAGAGTAAGCACATATTGGTTGTGGGGTTGATCGCAGGTCGCACTCGGACAGCCGCCGATGTCCTTTGCATACTGGGTATGCATCAAGTGCCGGTAAGCGCCAGCACCTTTACCGAGAAAAGGCGATTCGCTCCAGATGCTTATTCCTGTTTTCCATGCATGCAGGCGCAGCCCAACCGAGGTATTTTTCTCTGTCGATGCAATTTTTATGTCGCTAACGGCTGTTTCAAACCGACTCGTGAAGTTGTTCGATGAAAGAGCCATTGCAGCGAAGATCAGGATCAATGTCGCGGTAGCGATCCATCGAATCTGTCGTGGAGCGCTTAGGAAAGAGAATGACATCACACCGCCAAGCAAGGCCAATTGAGCTCCGCGTCCCGGATTAAAATTTATGGTGGCGATGGCAGCTGAGAATGCCAATGCGATAAAAATCCAAGCCCTCAAGGAATTTTTATTTGGACTCTCTGACCAAAAATAAATTCCCAATACTGACAGTACTGCAAATTGTAAGCCTTGCACAATGGTGTTGTTAAAAACACCAACATTGCCATCTCTCGCACTATGAGAGCCAGGAATTTCAATCCAGAAGTCTGCAATAAAGAGTGCTAGCAGAAGAAAAAGCCCAGACGTGATCGCTACCCAGCCTCGACGAATCCATTGTTCATCTCTTAATAGGCCAACCATAACGGGTATGTAAAGCAGTTTGCTGTAAGTGGAAACCTGCGCCCATCTATCGGCGGTTGGCGCTATACTATAGCTGACACTTACCAGCACCGCCAAAAAGAAAGCAACACACATCAGCAAAGCTGGCTGCTTAAAAAGATCTTCGTTCAAACTCCTGTATCGGCCTGCCAACACCCAGCTGGTTATCATGATCAGCGCACATACATTAAAGACAGCACGCGATATGGGCATGGATGCCATCATGCCTATCGCTGCCATTTGACCAGCATTGGACCAAAAATTCTGGAACCCCACGGAACTTTCCGAGAGCTGAGATTTTGATACCTTAGCGAACAGTTCTTGCATTGTAATTGTCTGACTGCGGGACTTTGCTACTTCGAAGCGCAGTGGCATGCCAGATTTCGGATTCGCGCAATTTCCATGTACATGGATGCAATACCGGGATGGAAAATGCAATAGCCAAGCGGCGGTTACGGCTTTAGCAACGCATTCACCGGCAGCAAATCCCCAGCCACCAGCTGCCCACTCGCCTGCCTCAGCCGCAGCCCAGTGAGCAACACGTTATATCTAGCCGCCGCCAAATCGCGCTTTGTCTGGAACAGCTGGCTTTGGGCGTTAAGCACGTCGATGTTGATGCGCACGCCCACCTGGTAGCCCAGCTGGTTGGCGTCCAGGGCGCTCTGGCTGGAGGCTTCGGCGGCTTCCAGGGCTTTGACTTGACTTTGTCCGGAGAGCACGCCGAAGTAGGCCGTGCGGGTGGCCTGGGCTACGGCGCGGCGGGCGGCTTCGAGGTCGGTGCGGGATTTTTCTTCCAGTGCCAGGGTTTCTTTCACCCGGTTCTGGATCGCGTAACCGGCGAACAGCGGCATATTGAACTGCACGCCAACGGTGGCGTTGTTGTTGCGGATCGTGCCGGGGATCACCGGTGTGCCCGACGGGCCTCGCGCGACTTGGTACTGGCCGACCAGATCGACCGTGGGCAGGTGGCCGGTCTCGGCTTTGCGGGTTTCCAGTTGCGCAATTTCCAGCGCTCTCTGCGCTTGCAACACGTTGAGGTTGCGGGCTTGGGCTTCCCTCACCCACAGCTGCGGGTCGGCGGGGGACACCGGCGGCAACACCAGCGGTGCGGCCAGCGGTTGGGGCGCCACGTTGGTTGTGCCCACCAGCTGATCGAGCGCCAGTTTCTTCACCAGCAGGTCGTTCTCGGCCGCGATCTCCTGCGCGGTGGTGAGATCGAAGCGGGCCTGGGCTTCGCGCGAATCGGTGATGGTGCTGGTGCCGACCTCGAAGTTGCGCTTGGCGGAAGCCAGCTGCTCAGATACGGCGGTTTTTTGGGCGCGCACAAAGGTCAGCGTGTCTTGGGCCGCGAGCACGTCGAAGTAGGACTGGGTGGTGCGCACGATCAGGTCTTGCTCGGCCTGCAGCAGCTGGGCTCGGGCAATCGCCACCGAGAGCTGGCCTTGGTCGTTGGTGATTTTGTTGGCCGGGCGGTAGAGCGGCTGGCTGGCCGAGAGCGTCACCGCCTGGCTGTTGGTGGTGCCGTCCAGCGCGGCCACCGAGCTGTTGCGGTTGGTCCAGTTGGCGCCAGCGCCCAGGCCCACCTGCGGCAACAAACCAGCTTTGGCCTGATCGGCGCGGGCCACGCTGGCGTCGAACTGCGAGCGGGCTGAGAGGTAGGTGGCGTCGAAGCCGCGCGCAGACTCGTATACCTGGACCAGGCTTTGCGCCTGCGCGCCTGTGGCCAGTCCCAGCAGCGCCAGGGCTGCTGCGCTTGCGAGCTGGCTGAGACGTTGGCCGATGGCGGCGTGTGAGTGTGGATGGGGAGATCTCATGTGGGTTCCTTGGGCTGCTGTTGGTGCCCGGTGGTGGTCAGTAGGTCGGGACCGACGGGTCGCGCTGCGCTGACCAGGCGTCGATGCCGCCGTGGATGTTGACCACCTGCTCGAAGCCGTGGTTGGTGAGAAAGTGCGCCACCTGCGCGCTGCGCATGCCGTGGTGGCACAGGCAGGCGATGGGCTGGCTGCGGTTGAGTTCGATGTAGCGCTCGGGCACGCTGCGCATCGGGATGGCCAGCAGCTCGAAGCCTTCGGGCTTGACCGACGCGGTTTGCAGCTCCCAGGGTTCGCGCACGTCGAGCACGATCGGCTTCGCATCCGGCGATGCCGCACGGGCCTTCGCAATCCATTCGTCGATCTGGGCGGGGTGGATGGATTCCATGGCGATCAATCAGCGGGCTGTCAAAAACGGAAGCGCGACGGCTCGGGGAAGTGGCGCAGGCGCGGCGCCACGCTGTCCCAGGGTTGCGCGGTGGCATAGGTGGCGTCGCCTGTGCGGGTGATGATGGTGGCGCGCATCATCGGCTCCTGGCCGACGATGGCTGCCAGTCGGCCACCGGGGGCCAGCAGCGAGAGCAGGGCGCTTGGCACCTCAGCCACCGAACCGCTGAGCACGATCACATCCCACGGTGCTTCGCCGCGGCAGGCGGCGAAGTCTTGCGCGCAGGCATCGGCCTGGTGGATCGAGGCGTTGGCAATACCGGCGTGCTGCAGGTTCTCGCGCGCGGTGCGCGCCAGCGCCTCGTCGATTTCCAGCGAGACCACGCGCTGCCCGAGCCCTGCGATCAGCGCCGCCATGTGGCCGCTGCCTGCGCCCACTTCAAGCACCTTGTCGGTCGGCTTAATGGCCAGGTCTTGCAGCAGACGCGCTTCGACGCGCGGCGCGAGCATCACCTGCCCGTCCACCGCCGGGTGGGTGAGCGGCAACTCCATGTCGGCGAAGGCCAGCGCGCGGTGCGCCTGGGGCACGAAGTCTTCGCGGCGCACCTGGGCCAGCCGCGCCAGCACCCGCGCGTCCAGCACCTCCCAGGGGCGGATCTGCTGCTCGATCATGTTAAATCGCGCGAGGTCGAACGACTCGGGCGCGGCGGGGTTCGGGGACGTCATGCTTGGTACTCCAGGGGGTATGCTAACCGATGTGCAACAGCGGTCGAATCGAAGGGGTGAGTTTACCGATCGGCCCTTGCTGCAACGCTGACGGGCACGCCATCGTCTGCCGGGGGAAGACCGAACAGGCGGCGGAACCATTGCGCCAGGTCGTCCATATAGCAATACACCACCGGCACCACCACCAGCGTGAGCACCGAGCTGGTGATCACACCGCCGATGACAGCCTGGCCCATCGGGGCGCGCTGCTCCGAGCCTTCGGTGATGGCAAAGGCCAGCGGCACCATGCCGAACACCATCGCCAGCGTGGTCATGAGAATGGGGCGCAGCCGCACCTTGGCGGCCAGCAGCAGGGCGCTTTCGCGGTCCAGCGGCGCGGCGCCGTCCAAGCCTCGGCGGGCGCGGATGGCGAAGTCCACCAGCAAAATCGCGTTTTTCGTCACCAAGCCCATCAGCAGCACGATGCCGATCACCGAGAACATGCTCATGGCCGAGCCAAACATCAGCAGCGCCAGCTCCACACCAATCAGCGTGAGCGGCAGCGCGGTCATGAGTGCCAGCGGCTGCAGGAAGCTCTGGAATTGGCTGGCCAAGATCATGTAGATGAAGATCACCGCCAGCGCCAGCGCTGAGAGCGCGTAGCCGAACGACTCTTCCATGTTCTTGGTGGAGCCGCCGAACTCGTAGCGGTAGCCGGGCGGGAAGCTCATGGTCTCCAACACTTGGCGGATGGCGGTGGACACCTCACCGGCCGAGCGACCGTACACGTTGGCGCTGATCGCCACCTCGCGGTTCAGGTTGCGGCGGTTGATCTGGTTCGGCCCGGTGCCCTCGACCACCTCGGCCACCTGGGCGAGGCGCACCACGCGCGCCGTGCCATCGGCCGCCATGCCGACCACCAGCGGCAGCTGCGCCAGATCGCGGGTGCGCTCGCGCTGCTCGGGTGCGAGGCGCACGTTGACGTCGTAGCTCTCGCCGTCGGCGGCGCGCCAGTTGCCCACCGTTTGCCCGGCCACCAGGGTGCGCAGGTTGCTGGCCACCACGCCCGGGTTGAGCCCGGCATCAGACGCGATGTCGCGTTTGAGCCGCACGTCTACCGTGGGCTTGTCGGGCTTCACGCTGGCGTCCAGATCGACCAAGCCGACGATCGGGCGGATGCGCTCCATCACCAAGTTGGTTAGACGCTCCAGCTCTGCCAGGTCGTCGCCCTGCAAGGAAAATTCCACCTGCTTGTTGCCGCCCACCGCGTCGAGCAGGCCGACATGGGTCACGCTGATGCCGGGAATGCTGCGCAAGCGCTCACGCAGCTTGGCTGACATGTCGTCCACGCTGAGCGTGCGATCTTTGCGGTCGGTCAGGCGCACATAGATGCTGGCGTACATGCTGCCCTGGGCGGTCCCGGTGTTGATGGTGGTCAGCGTGTAGCGCACCTCGGGAAATTCGCGCAGCACCGCCTCCACCTGCTTGGCCTTGGCTTCGGTGGCCTGCAGCGACGAGCCCACCGGGGTGTTGAAGCTGAGCGTGGTCTCCGAAAAATCGGCCTTGGGCACAAACTCGGTGCCCAGCAGCGGCACCAGAAACAGGCTGCCGATGAAGGTGGACAGCGCCAGCAGCAGCGTGATCAGCTTGTGCTTGAGCGACCAGCGCAGCGCGCTTTGGTAGGTGTCGGACAGATCGTCTTGCACCCGGTCGAACCAGCCGGTGACGCGGCCGATGGT
>Ga0335395_10001327_pt1 | contig 15693 bp, 8 predicted proteins | sample MAT02_FD_205744 | JGI IMG/M metagenome (GOLD analysis project Ga0335395, IMG submission 205744) | Freshwater microbial communities from Lake Fryxell liftoff mats and glacier meltwater in Antarctica - MAT-02 (spades assembly) (version 2) ...
TCAACTTTGCCGACTATTCCGCGACCGATTTTTGCTTGTACGTCGATCGCGCTTGACAACGGTAACTTTTGCTGCTGGGCGGCTTGGACAATTGCTTGGGCGATCGCGTGTTCGGAATGAGTTTCGAGGGCCGCAGCCAATTGCAGAACTTCTGTTTCAGTATATCGGGCTGCTGGTACAATTTTGACAACTTCAGGTTTTCCCGTGGTGAGAGTTCCGGTTTTGTCAAAGGCGATCGCCCGAACTTTACCAATTATCTCCAATTGCGCGCCGCTTTTAAACAAAATTCCCTGTTTCGCGCCGTTAGCCATACCCGAAAGCAGCGCCGGCATAATCGAAGCCATCAGCGCGCAGGGGGATGCGACTACTAGAAAAATCAGCGCCCGATAGATTGTATCTTCCCAACTCCAGCCTAGAACAAAGGGCGGCAAAATTGCCAGCAGCAAGCCTAAACCGACAATTAATTTAGCATAACCGCGCTCGAACTTTTCCACAAATTGCTGAGAAGGAGGCGCTTCTGTTTGCGCTTGTTGTACCAGCCGAATCACTCGCTGAATCAAACTGCTTTCGGGAGTTTTGTGAACTTCCAATTGTAGCGCGCCGGCACCGTTAATCGTGCCTGCATAGACTTCATCGCCGGCGGTTTTTTCGACTGGCATCGATTCGCCGGTAATCGAGGCTTGATCGATCGCACTGTAGCCTTCAGTAATTATCGCATCTGTGGGGATGATTTCTCCGGGCTTGACTAAAAGCCGATCGCCAATTGCCAATTTGTCGATCGCCACCAACTGTTCCCCATCGTACATTATCACCCTAGCAGTATCCGCCGTCAAACTCATCAAACTGCGAATACTGCGTTCAGTCCGCTGCATAGCATAACCTTCCAGCGCGCCGCTAATAGCAAAGATTAAAATTAGCACCGCACCGTCCACAATTAAATGATATTCTTGCCGCCACAGCCCCAAACCAGCCGCGCCCAAAGCAGCAACAATCATCAATAAATCTACATCTAATTCATGTTCTTGAAAAAGCGTAGTCAAGCCTTCGCGGGTGCTGGAATAGCCGCCGATCACGTAAGCAGCGGGCAATATTAACACGGCTAAGCCCAGCCAACCGAGTTGTAGGGCGATCGAACCCAAAATTACTAGAATTCCGCACAGGGCGGCTGTCAAAGCGTCTGGGTGTTCTTCGGCGAGGCGCGAGAGGCGCGAGGTGGAGAGGGAATTGGGAGTCATTGGGAAAATTTGACTTGGTAGAATGACTCCTGCATCGTAAACCTTGACATTAGTGTCAATGTCAAGCTTTTGGTCTAAATTCCCTCTGGGTAGGGAAACGGCAATGCCGTTTCCTGTATTTCGGGCGATCGCAAACCGCGATAAACTGTCGCTAAATCTGGTAAGAAAACGGCATTGCCATGTCCTGGACAAACAAACATAGTCCTGGACGCATCAAGCCAAAGAAACCCGATTTTTTACCGAATCTGTCGGCTACAATCAAGTATTTTCGTAAAAACCCGGTTTCTGACCACCCGTGCGTCCAAGACTATATCTATCCCAATCGGGAAATCAATTCATCAGCCGATAACTGAGGCAATTGTTCCAACAACAATGTCAACTCTGCGACAGGTAAAGCCAACAAATTAGCAACCAGTGCAGGCAAACTATCGGTAAATTCATTTAACCGCAGTGCCAAGACATTTTCTGCTAACAACCTCACCGCTTCTTGCCTGCCCGCTGCATCCACCGTGAGCATAGATATTCCCAGTAAAATCACCGTAAACTCGGCAGCAGGTATCCTGGAAACTGGAGAGAGAAACGCAATCATCAACGAGTCTAGTTCTCCAAATCTCACTCGCAGAAAGTTCTCTAAAATTAAGCGCTGTTGTTCTTGTCTTCCTTGTTCTAATCCTTGTTCTAATCCTTGTTCTAATCCTTGCTCTAATCCTTGTTCCTGTGCTGCTTGTAACTGTTCTTGAAAGAGAGGTGCGATAGTCATAATTAACTCCCGGTCTTCTGTTTCTATGGGCTGTTGTAAATCTGCTACTAAGTTTGATTGCAGTCGATACAGCAATTCTAACGCATTAGTTCGCAGGGGGTTGTCTGTAGCCAAGGCGATCAACTGGGCAACTGCTCTTTCCTGCACCTTTCCTCTGCCCAAAATCCTCAGCCACAAGGTTTCGGGAGTTTTTGGCAACTGATGGATTACCACAATTGCCGATCGCAAATATTCCCCCAAAAAATAAATCCCCGGCATCCAATTGGGTTCGTCTGGTTGTGCGCGAAACCCGTTTAACAGCGATTCTGACGCTGTGGGAGTGAGAATCCACAATTTCGGAAAATCATTTTCGTTAAGTCGAATATTGTCTCTTCTGGCTTCTCGCTCTAATTCGCTCTGAATATCAAACAATTTGCTGATGCAACCGACAACTTCCCTGATAGTTACCGGGTTGCGGAACGGTTCAAAGATTGCCGTCGAACTTGCTAGTCTTCCCAACAATCCTAAGTTTTCGATATGTTCTGGGACTGTGGCTTCATGAGTAAAGTAAACATCGATTTCGCGCACTTCGGAAGTGACATCGCGACCGATCTCGACTTTCCCTACTGGAGACAGCATCTCTTCTAGGTATTCTTTGGCAAAGCGATCGTGAATTAATCGAGTCATTCGATTTTAGATTTTGGATTTTAGATTTTGGATTCACTGCATCAGTTAATTTTATCATGCTTGAAGGCGATAACTTGAATTTCCTGTCATTGCGAGGCACGAAGCAATCGCAAAAACTTAGATTGCTTCGTGCCTCGCAATGACACTTGTGGAAGTTGATCTTTGTCAAAAATTAAACGCTATTCGATAAAAATGTTAATTATAAAAATAGAGTCCCGCGCCGGACAAGGCAATGCCGTTTCCCTACAGATATCGGGTACAATTTAGAAGATTTAGTCCTAGTTTTCGGAATTGGTATGATGCAGCAACAATACCTGACAATCAAACAACTTACAGACGCGGTAAAAGGCACAATTACGCCTCGGATGGTGCGGCATTATCACGCTTTGGGGCTGCTATCTCCGGCCGTGCGATCGACTTCTAACTACAGACTGTACACCCGCAGCGACGTGCAAAGACTTCAAAGAATAGTCGCACTCAAGCAACAAGGCTTTCAACTGTCTCACATCCGCAAATTGTTAGAAACTGATGCGGATGCTTCCCCTGACGCGCTGGTGGCGGCTTTGCAACAGCAATATCTGTCGGTAATTCAGCAGATTGTTCGCCTCCGAGAAACGGCTTGTGCCCTCGAAGGATTGCTGGGGCGGGATCTTTCGTGTCAAGCGGTGCAAGCGGGCGCACTGGCGCAATTGAGGCTGTTGCAGGCGCAAACTGACGGGGAGTTGGGACAGTTGGAACAACTTTGGGATGGTTGGGATGCGGGGGCGCACACTCACCCGGAGGCGTTTGGGGAGTCGTTGCAGCATTTGTTGCCGGATTTGAGCGATCGCTCGGAAATTGAGGTAGACTTGCTTTCTAAACTGGTGTTAGCCTGCGGTGATTGTTCGCTGCTGCCGTTTGTGAAGTTGAGCGAAACGGCGATTAAATCGGCGCGGGAAGCTTTGAAAAATCAATGTCAAATTGTCGCTGACGTGCCGCCTGTGTTTGCGGCTTTGGATAACACAAGATTGGCGCATTTAGGAACAAGTATTGCAACTTTAATTGACGATCCGCACATCAATGCTGCGGCGGAAGCTGAACAGGAATTCTGGGCTGAACGTGAGTGGTTTGAAAAGTTGTTGAAATTGGAAAAGAAATGTATATTGGTGATAGGATATGCGCCTTCTGTGCTGATGGCGGTTTGTGAGGCGATCGAGAACGGGCAACTGCAACCGGCTTTGGTGATTGGAATGCCGATCGGTTTTAGTCATTCTCCTGTGGCGAAACGGCGGTTAGTGCGATCGGGCATTCCTTATATTACGACTGTGGGGACTTTTGGCGGTGGGTTGTTGGCGGCGGTTGCATTGAATGCTTTGGTTGAGTCTTTGATTGCTAAACCGAATTGTCACTGTCATCTTAGAGCAGTTGACAGTTGACAGTTGACAGTTGACAGTTGACAGTTGACAGTTGACAGTTGACAGTTGACAGTTGACAGTTGACAGTTGACAGTTGACAGTTGACAGTTACATCCTACAAGAATCAAACTGTTTATTGATAGTGAGTAAGCGAGTCTGTTTATGAAGTTATTAATGTCCTCACCGATGTGGCAGTTGCTCTAAGTGAAGATGGGATTTAGGTTGAAATTCCCTGACGCATTTATGCCAAAAAAACCGGGTTTTTACCTAATCTGCAGGCTGTGATGAAATATTTTCATAAAAAACCCGGTTTCTGACTACTTATACCAATTTCATAAAGTAGCGCTAGATATTACCCCCCCAACCCCCCCGCGAGTTCGGGGGGGCTAAGACTTCATCTATAGCATATCTTTAGAAAAATGGTATTACCCAACCTCGGCGGGTTGCAAAATCTCATTAACCGGCCTCCCTCGTTTCAGTTCGACCCAGTTAGATTCAATCGGTTGATAAGCACAATAACATACTGCGATTTCCTGGTTAGTTTCCTGAGACGAGAAATGGTTGATGCGAGTCACAATCCAGTCGCCATCTTTACCGTGAGTGATGCCATTATCGGGGTCTTGCAGATTGGCGTATTCCCGCACGCGATCGCCAATTTGGGGCAATTTGCCGGAAAAATCCCATTCTTCTGTCAGCATTTCGGTTAAACCGCCGGAGGGCATTAATTTGCGTTCTCTCCAGCCTTCGGCGCTCATTGATTCGACTTTGTAAACAATCCAGGTTTCCTTGTTAGTCATTATTACCTCACTCTTGGTTGTCCTGCCAAAGATCTTGAAAAGAAGTCTGTTCGCCGTGAAAGATGCAATCGACTTCGAGTGGCAAATCCTTGTTTATTTTAATTCGCTTGAGTTTCCAACCATATCGGCTCTCCATTTCCCGGCATTTCTCCGGATCTGTGGCACTGTGTACGTTTTCTGGTTCTGACTGTTCTTGTTCCACTAACTTAATTACTCTTTTGACGCTGATGGGGGTTTGTTGTCAGCCAGCCATGCTTTCATGGCTTGTTCTATCAAGAGGTTCGACAAATTGCTGACCGTTCTCTTTTCCTCTTTCGCTCTCTCCTGTAAAGCCTCAAAAAGTTCTGGCTCTAAATATATGGTGGTTCTTGGCTTTTGGGTTGGCACGTCGGTAGCGTCTGTTCTAATGGGTATTGTTCATTATTCTCCCTCTCAAGACTCTCTTTGTCATTTAAGTACATTACCTGTTGATATAGTACATTACTTGTAGAGATGGTGACAACTAGGAGCGCAAAAAAACAAATTGAAGCCTTAAATCAAATCACCACTTCCCCAGAGCCCCCCAAACAGTACCGGAAATTACCCCCCAAATCGCCCCCAAACCAGCCCCCACGATCGCACCTGCGACAGGCGCAAACTGCACCGGCACCGCAGCGCCCAAGGCCGGAAACATCGCAGACACCCCGGCGCCCAACACAGCACCCGCAAAAGTCCCCAAAAAACTTCCCCAAATCGCCCCCAAAGTTCCGCCCCTCAAACCCGAAGGCTGAAACGACACCGGCAGCTTCGGCGAAAACCCGCAAACACCCAATAAACTACCAGAAACCACGCCCCCAACAGCACCCACACCCGCCGCCACGATCGCCACAGCCAGCAACAAACTCGCAAACTCGTTTATCGGCAGCATCTGCCCGTTATATTGCTGCCAAACCACCAGGCCAGCCCCCAGCAAAATACCAGCCACAGTACCCGCAAACGCTCCCCAAACCGCTCCCAAATACGCTCCCCGCCGGCCCCAAGCCCTCCCCACAGGCATCGCCAGAGGAGGCTTGCAAACAGCCCAAACAAAGCCCCACACGATACCAACCCCCGCGCCGGACAAAATCCCCTGCCCGATCGCCGGATTTTCACTCATCGCCCCAAACACCGCACCGCCGATCGCAGCCAACAAGAAAGCCCCCCACAGAGTCCCCACCAAAACTCCCCCCCACTTCCGCCAAACCTGGTTCGGCGACAAAGTAAAAATCCCCCACATCATCCCAAAAAAACTGCCCCAAATCGAACCGACAAAAATCGCCCCCAAAATCGCGCCTCCGCCCTCAGCGATCGCCGAAAAAACCCCCGCCGCCGCCGCCAAACACAAAGTTCCCCAAACACCGCCCCAAGCAGCATCCCGAACAATGCGCTCCAACTTGCTAGGGGGAATCCGAGGCACCGGAGTCCGACTCCGAGAAGGTATCGGTAGCATCGGCAGTTGATAGTTGCCCATTTGGCGTCGCAGCCCCGTTGAGGCGTATTGACGGCGCGGTGCGGGCTCCCTCACGGGCGCTGTGGGTTGGGGCTTTTTACGCTTGGTTTTGGCGGGCTGCAAGTGCAATCCGTTGTTGACTGCTTGCCGCGAAGGAAACGGATCGCGACCTTTGAGGAGTTTTGCCCGATCGCACCAAGGACACCGACTCAGATGATTTCCGTATTTATGCTGAGTGTTTTTGCTGCAAGTAATGAGAGAATCTTCCGCTTCCCGAATCGCATTCACCCAAGTTTTCGCATCCGGGCGCGCCGCCGGATTGAGGTGTCCTTCCTCAAAACAGCGGATAAACATCTGCCGCAGCCTGGGCTGCAGCATATCGAAGGGCGGCGCTGCGGGCATCGGGCGGTAGGGTATCCGTTTCGTACCGTTGGGGAAATGGCCCGATCGAATTCTCGCCTCCATAGACGGCGGTTCGTCGGTACCGAGATAAACTCCCGCAAACGGGTGCGTACCTTCCATCAGCAATTGAAAAATTAGCACCGCTAAACCGAACAAATCGTGCTCTGGGGCTCGATCGACATCGCGAAAAGTCTGTCCCTGCAATTCCGGCGGCGTAAACTCCGGTTTCCCCACGGGACACCGATACACGTAACCCGTATAAGGATCGCGCACTTGAAACGAATCGGTGTCTACCAGCGTTACCAAAGCCGTATCCGTCACCAAAATGTTCGACTCGTTCACGTCGCCGATGACGTAACCCCTGACGTGGAGGGCGTTGACAGCCGAGGCGAGATTTCGGGCGGTGCGGTGGAGGTAAAGATAGCTAAATAGCGGTTTTTGTTCGCGCCTGGTTTTGGGAGTGTAGAAAGTGTGTACCGGCAGCACTTTCTTGACGCGCGGCATCACAAAACCGACGATTTTTTCGCGCCCGCCGACAGTATGCAGCAAATCGATCGGCCAAGCTATTGAGGCGTGTCCCGGTTCCGCGATCGGCGCATCCGGCGGCATACTGAACATGACTGTGAGTTTGTCGCCGTCTTCGTCTGTCGGTTTGTGGTAGATTTTTGCTACTAGGGATGGATCTTGGGCGATCGGGTAGATGCGACCTTCACCGCCGCTGGCGATCGCGCTGTTGCTGTCGATCGCAATCAGTTGTCCGCTAAATTGGCGCTGCAACTGCATAGAATTCCGTTAGGGGATAGAGGATTAGTCGATTTTAGATTTTAGATTTTAGATTTTAGATTTACGGTAGTGGTGCAGAAGCGTCCTTGGATGCGGACTGAAGTCCGAACGATCGAACCAATTTTATTATGGTTGTTCGTGGGAAGGGTGTCTCGCCCCTCCCATGCAAATTAGACGTGAATCAGCTTCAAATCCACGGACAATAACATCTTATCCTCAATTTTTTGTTTGACGGCGGGTGTCACCTGACAATTATCGGTGTTAAGGCATTCCACCAGCAAGTTGTAGGCGTAGTAATACTGTTTCAGCAAAGTTTTTTGTTGGGGGCGAAAATCTAAATTGTAGCCGATCGCGCTCTTAAATTTTGCCAGCCAACTTTGGCCGCACTCTTTCCGCCACTTTTTCCAACTTTGCAAATCCGGCATCTGATGCTGAAATTGTTGCAGCAGTTGTTTGAGTTCCGGTTCAATATTCAGCCCCAATATCCCCACCAAGACACCAGTCAAATCCTCGTCAAATTCCAGTTTTCCCATCTTGCTAACATCCGCAATTTTCACATTTTGGCCTGCTTTTGCCAAACAATTTCGCAACTTGCAAACTTGCGATTTATCAAAATCCAGACTCGGCGCGAGGACGTGAGTCAAAGTCAAATCTAGGACACAAACCAAGGCTACATAAAAAGCCCGAATTTCCCCCTTTGTGAAATTATTTTCCACTGACACCGACTTTTGATTTGCCCAGATTAGCAACTGCTGCAAAGTTTCATCTTTAGCTACCATACTGTCAATTTTTTCTTGCATCAGCAGCACAAGTTCGTCAGCAGGTTGCAAAATGCTGGCGACTCTCAAAAATTCATTTTTCCACTTTTTGTCTGCAATCCGGCTGACCAATATTGGCAGCGATTCCGGGTTGGCATTGTCAATCAAATATTCTGGTTGAGTGTCGGTTTCCTCTATTAGTTCGTCAACTGCGGTTTTGATAAAGTTATCCACCAACCAGTCGCGGGTACGCGAGAAATTGCTGTCCAATTCCAAGTAATGACTGCCTAATTTTGCCTTAAAGTCTTTGGGGAAAATTTCTTTGGCCGCTAACAGATTTTTCCAGCGAGTTAGCTGGCTGCTGTTGCGTTCGGGAAAGCGGTTGTACAGATAGTCGATCGCGATCGCCTCTAAAATCGCCGCACCAAGGATTTCCCGCCGTTTGAGTTCGTTTTCCGGCGCACTTTCCGGCCGCTGAGTTAGGTCGATATGCTGGCTGAGTGTTGTTTCGATTGATCGCTCAATCAGCCATTTACCCGCACGGAAAAAATTGCGATCGAACTCCAAGTAAATCGCCCCAAACAATGCCTTAAAAGTCTGAGACAAAAAATTATTGTACTCGCCATTGTCTATTTCTTTGCAGCTACCGACAGGCTGACCAAATTCGCTCAATTTTAAGGTTTGTGCTAATTCGGCAATTTTTTTTTGGTCTGCTAAATGACAAGTTAGGGTTGCTAGATAATCGCAGTTCAGATCGGGATAGGTGCGGTACAGGTGATCGGTAACAACAGCATCAAAAATCGCTCCGCCTAGGAGTGACAGCCGTTCCTGCTTCACCTCTTTCCCCATTTGGCGATCGCACTTGTTGCCTAGCTGCCAGCGGCTAGTCAAGGCAATTTCCAGCAGTTCGGTTTGCCCGAAGTCCTGCAGGTCGATAGCTGCTTTGACTGCTTCAACATCTACCTTTTTAATTTTTATCTGTTTTAATTCTTTTTCACATTCATCCCATTTTTCCAACCAATCACCGCCTGCATCTTCCACGTACAAATCAACAAAATCCACCCCGCAATCCATCCAATCATCCTGCATTTTCCTGGCTGCTTCCAGTTCTTCCAAGACTTTTTGCAAGTTGCTTTCAACGGTGCTTGTACCTTGTACTGTCATAGTATTGATTTTGATGTAATTTGATTTTATTTCCAACAATTTCACTGCGATACAATCAAATCTCTATCTTTATTAGGGTGCGAATTGGGAACCTTACCGCTATTGATTGCTGCGGTAAATCTTCCCGTTGCTTAGCATTCGTATCGATCGCCTGTTGCCCTTCATGATGTCAACAATCGCTTAAAAACCTTTCTATTTTTCGTTTATACCCGAATCTCGATCCCCATCAATCCCCCTTAAGAAGGGGACGCAATTAAAAACTCTTGTCCCCCCAAGAGATTGGAGGGGCCAGGGCGATCCAAGGCCTAATAATCAAACAGCAGACGCATACTAAGTTTGACATTAAATTGACAGCTATGCCTGTGGCCGCAGTCTGGCAGAATACCCCTCCCGGAAACAGAAAATGGGAGGAAAAATCTTGGCGCAGTCTTCCCGGACAAGAGAAGCGGACTGAGACTTAGATTTTGACCGTCGAGAGTTGTGGAATATAGGAGGCAATTCAAAATTTCTTCTTCACCGAGTTTTTAGGAGTCGAACTATTCTCAGCAGCAGATTTGGTGGATTTACGGGAACTTCAGGTAACGACCTGGGGGCAAATTATCACTATTATATAATGCAATGTTAACTAACTGGTTCAGGAAATTTGCATCGTTTTTATCATAACTTAAAAATAATCCTCTGTCAATCCCCCAATCTTGAAGAGTTTGTTGCCATTTGTGATATTTTTGTTCAGAAAACTCATCAGAAAGTGTAGTGACTTGAATGCAGAGGGGCTGCTGTTGCCGGTTGCTAACGATCGAATCAGTTGCCATAGAAAGATCGGCAACATAGCGATACAAAAAACTGCCTTGGCGTTCGACAATCCGGGATGCGATCGCGCGAATCACGATATCGTCAGCCGGATCGAATTCACCAGCCTTGAGTTTTTGTTTCCAGATGTAAAATTTGCGATCGGATTCCTTCAGCCATTTAGGAAATAAATAACCGTACCAATACCTTTCTCCCGGAGTCATTAACTCAAACGCCGCTTGCTTTTCTATGTCCGAAGGTAGAGATTGAACCGCCAGCCAAACCTGAGAATCTCGGATAAGCTGCAGCAAAAAAGCCATCACAAATTTCTTAGCAGTTAGCGAACCGGGTTTAAGATCTTTCACCCAGCGATTGATTTCATCCAATCTTCTCGCCAAACTCGGATCTATTCGATCTGCTGCGCTAATTAGGGAGTTGAGCTTATCCTTAATATCTTGTGCTTGCAAGTGACGACCTACTGTACAGATTAAACCAGAATTGTGTGACACCTCGATTTTATTATAGAACCGTGCCCAATTTTCGCCGCTGATTCGGTTGAACAGATTAGACTTGTTGCAAAATTCAGAATCGGGAAGTTTTAACCGCAGATGCAACGCGGATTTACGCAGATGGATCTGGGCTTTCGCAAAATATCTATTTTGAATTGTCCAGTGCCTCGGAGCCCCAAAAAGTTGCTAACAATAATGTTAAGTCATCATCGGTGCGTTGGGAAACTCTGGGCGATCGCAAAAATGACTCTAACTGCTCTTTTGCATCCGACTCTTCTTTCGCTTCGCCAGAAAACCGAAACAACGGCGTAAAAAACGGCTTGTGGGGCGTACCTTCGGGGATTTTGAGAGCTAGCATTTGCAAGCCGTCGGAAAACACGGCCAAGTGCCGCAGCGGTTGCCGCATTACCTGAAATTGCGCTGTTTCGATCGCATTTGGCGAAACTAAAAAGATGGTTTCGTTGATATATTCGCCGCAGGGAGGTACAGTAAGGGCGATCGCATTTCCCTCACTGTCGCCCGCAACCGCCGCACCGTCGCCAATTTGAGCAACTGCGATTAATTCCGGCGTCGCCACAACCGCAATTAAAGTGCAAGCCAAATCCCTCGCCGGCACTTCCCGCACAGCCGCTTCTGCTTCCACCTGCGCCCGCGCGACTTGCAGCGATGCTGTCAAAAATACCTGCCATTCGCCGTCATTTTCAGGCTGCAAATCCTGTTGACAAATCATATCGACAACCGCTTCTACAGCAATTTTTGCCCCAACTTCTGCCAGTGCAGCCGAGCCCGCGCCGTCTGCAACTGCTGCTACTAAAACACCGTTAGGCAAGACGCGCCAGCAGTGGGCATCTTGACAGGGCTGCGATCGTTTTTCGTGGCTAGTACCAGTCACGGATGCCGCTACAACCTGCCAATTAAATGATGAATTCTCCATTAATAACTCTTTAATTCAAAACTTGGTAAATTCAAAAGCACGGCGCATTTTACTGCTTACATGGGGAGAGGGCGGGTTTTGCCATTTGTTTAGTCATTTGTATCATAGCTCCTTAGCTAAACCCGCCCCTACAAAATGCTAATGACTAATGACTAATGACCAATAACTAATGACTAATCACTAAACAGTTCCCCATCCGGGCGGCGGCAGTGCTACTTGTTCGTCAATTTTTGAGTGAGAAACTCTCTGCATACTAGCCGACAGCCAAATGAACATCTCTCGAAAGTCTAATCCTTTCAATTTTACAGGAGTGCGATCGACAATTTCCGCGAGACGGGAGATATTAGCACCTTCAACTCCGACAGCAAAAAATGCCACGCGCTTGTTCGTTTCTTCCTCTTTAATCCGCTGTGCTGCTATTTCTACAACATCATCTGATTCGCCTTGAGGTTCGCCGTCGGTAATCATAAATACCCACGGGCGGTAATAGGTAATGCCGTTGTTGCGGTATTCGGATTTGCGGGCGGCAATGGTATCTAGTGCGAGCTGAATGCCCGCGCCCATGTGGGTTTGTCCTTGGGCTGTCAGCAGCGGTGTCTCGAACTGGTCGGCGGTCACGAAGTCTTGCACGACTTTGATATTATTGTCAAAGGAAATAATCGCGACTTCGACTCGCTTTTTAGCTAGTTCGTCTTTAATTAGGTCATTCCTAAAAACTTCCAGCCCCTCATTCAAGGCATCTATGGCTGCGCCTTGCATGGAGCCGGAGGTGTCCAACAGCAAAACGCAGGGACAGCGCGGCTCTGGGTTTTCGGCAAATTCTACGGCTTCGTCTAGTCTCATGGTTCGGGGTTGACCTTGGAGTGGCTCGGTTTCTAGGTTTGTTACTTTATAGCAGAAGGAAGAAGGAAGAGTTGACAGTTGACAGTTGACAGTTGACAGTTGACCGAAGTCATTAGTCATTAGTCATTAGTCATCAGGAAGAAGGCTTTAGTTATCTAGGAGATTGGGAAAAAGCCACCGCATGGGTTTGGATCGTTAATAACGTCCTCATCGTCTCGATCGCATTTTACCATTTCCGTCAAAAATTAACTGTCAAATATCAGCTAGGGCAGATCGATATTTGCTTCATCCGCGTGCATCCGCGTGCATCCGCGTGCATCTGCGGTCAAAAAACAGAAATTCGCTGCTTACCGTGGTACGATCGACAAATCGCCTGATTGCGAAATAAGGTTGTGTCGGGCGATCGCACAAATCACCCAAAAACTCACGTTTGACCAATTCCTTTACGATCTAATTAACCTAAGTTAAAAAATATGAAATCCGGTTCCGAAAAAACAGCTATTAGTGCTTGGGATTACAAACCTTGGTGGTGTCAGCCTTGGTCGATTCTTTTGACTGGCACGAGTCTAATTTCCGGTAGTTGGTTTTTGTTGAAAACTGTTTGGATAACTGTTTTAGTCGCGATTCCTTTATTGGCTTGGATGGGGTTTTTCTTGTTGGTTTGGCCGAAGTTGATGGTGTCTAGCGGTGCTTTAGATTCTCATTCAGATTAGGTTTTGGTGGTGCGCTGTTTGTGGGTGCTCCCATAATTACGCTAAATTTATAGCAAAGTCTCGATCCCCCTAAATCCCCCTTAAAAAGGGGAGTAGGGGGCGACTTTGAGCATTTCCTATCTCCCCTTCAATAAGAGAGACTTTGAGCATTTCTTGTCCCCCCCTTCTTAAGGGGGGCTAGGGGGGATCAATGGCCTAACTATCAAACAATGTTTCGCACCATACAATAACTCTACGCTTGCGGGTAATAGTCTTGAATTGCTTTCACTTTCATCGGGTTGGATTTGAGCGATCGAATTCCCGCTGCTGTGGCTTTGGCACCGGCTATTGTGGTAATAATCGGGATTTTGTAAGTCAAAGCTGTGCGGCGGATAAAGGTTCCGTCGGCGCGGGATTCTTCGCCAGAAGGTGTGGTGATAATTAGTTGGATTTTTTCATTCTTGATCGAATCCAACAAATTTGGCCGCCCTTCGTGCAGTTTCAATTCCAAATATACATCTAAACCTTGCTCTCGCAAAACCTTGCGCGTTCCGTGAGTTGCTACTACTTTGAAACCTAATTCTAAGAATTCCTTGACAACCGGTACAACTGCTAGTTTATCGCGATCGCGCATTGAAACCAGCACGACTCCGAACAAGGGCATCACTTGTCCCGCGCCGAGTTGAGCTTTGGCATATGCTTTGCCAAAATCTGTGTCAATCCCCATGACTTCGCCAGTCGATCGCATTTCTGGCCCTAACAAAGTATCAGTTCCCGGAAACTTAGCAAACGGTAGCACGGCTTCTTTCACAGAAACGTGAATTGGTATAATCTCTTTAGTAAAACCTAAAGCTTCTAAAGTTTGACCCGACATGACTCGCGACGCGATTTTTGCGAGGGGAACTCCGATCGCTTTTGAGACGAAAGGTACCGTTCGAGAAGCCCGTGGATTAGCTTCCAAAATGAAAACTTCCTCCCCTTGAACGGCAAATTGAATGTTCATCAACCCGATCACTTTCAGGGCTTTTGCTAGTTCTATTGTCTGGCGGCGAATTGTTTCCACCGCTTTCTCAGGAAGGGTTTGGTAAGGGATAGAACAAGCCGAGTCGCCGGAGTGAATACCCGCTTCCTCGATGTGCTCCATAATACCGCCGATCGTGACATTGCCGGTCATATCGGCGATCGCATCTACATCGACCTCGATCGCATTTTCCAAGAACTTGTCAATTAAAATCGGATGATCCGGTTCTACCAGCACCGCGTAGGTCATGTAACGTTCCAATTCCGTATCGGAATAAACAATTTCCATTGCTCGCCCGCCCAACACGTAACTGGGGCGCACCACCACCGGATAACCGATGCGTTGAGCTACGATTAAAGCATCCTCAAAACTGCGCGCCAAACCGTTAGCTGCTTGCTGAATATCCAACTTCCGCAGAATCTTTTCAAATCGCTCCCTGTCTTCAGCAGTATCAATGGAATCCGGCGAAGTTCCCCAGATTTTTGTTTGGACGTCGGGATGATTTTCCAGGGCTTTTTGTAAAGAAATCGCCAATTTGAGCGGGGTTTGTCCGCCAAATTGAATGATTACTCCCTCGGGATTTTCCGCCTCGATAATATTAAGAACATCCTCTTTAGTTAGCGGTTCAAAATACAGGCGATCGCTCGTATCATAATCCGTCGAAACTGTCTCCGGGTTCGAGTTAACCATAATTGTCTCAAACCCGTCTTCTCCCAGGGAATAGGAAGCGTGACAGCAACAATAGTCAAACTCAATCCCCTGTCCGATCCGGTTCGGCCCACCACCTAGAATCATCACTTTGCGTTTAGTAGAAGGCAAAACTTCCGACTCCGGCGCGAGACTGTGGCCAACGGGCGAAATCTTCTTTTCTTCATCGCCCAATTCCCAAATTGCCGCTCCCACTTCGTAGGTGGAATAATAATACGGTGTAAACGCTTCAAATTCAGCGGCACAGGTATCAACTGTTTTGTAAATTGGCACTACGCCCAATTCTTTGCGGTAGGCGCGGACTTGATCTTCCGATGTTTTGGTGGCGTAAGCAATTTGGCGATCGCTAAATCCCAACTGCTTTACTTCAAACATTGTCTCTTTTGTCAACTGCTTGAGCGTTGTTCGTTTCAAGAACTTCTCTGCTTCCAACAATTCCTGCATTTTATCCAAAAACCAGGGGTCAATTGCTGTGAGCTCGAAGACTTCTTCCACCGACATTCCCATCATCATCGCGTGGCGGACTGTAAAAATGCGATCGGGATTTGGTGTCCGCAATCCGGCGCGAATTTGTTCCAAACTCGGCAATTTTTCCGGTTTGTCGCACCCGAAGCCTGCGCGGCCGGTTTCTAATCCCCGCAGCGCTTTTTGGAAAGATTCGTTGAAGCTGCGCCCGATCGCCATTACCTCTCCCACTGACTTCATTTGCGTCGTCAGAGTCGGTTCGGAACCTGGAAACTTTTCAAAAGCAAATCGGGGAATCTTCGTCA
>Ga0335395_10001328_pt1 | contig 15680 bp, 10 predicted proteins | sample MAT02_FD_205744 | JGI IMG/M metagenome (GOLD analysis project Ga0335395, IMG submission 205744) | Freshwater microbial communities from Lake Fryxell liftoff mats and glacier meltwater in Antarctica - MAT-02 (spades assembly) (version 2) ...
GAATTGTTGACTTGGGCGGCTCTTGATTTGTCGAAGCTGGAAGCAACTTATTTGGTGACTCCGGCTTTTGGTGATTACTGGCGAGCTCTGAAGGCTTTCGGCGCGAAGGTGCTGGAATGTCCTTTGGGGCTTAAATCCTTGAATGCAGGGCCAGGAAACGGATTAGTAACGGATGATTTGTCGGTTTCTCGCCGTTCCCTGGTCTCCCCTTCTTTGTGTCTCCCGGTTCCTCTTGCTCTCGATGCCGGATTTCGAGGTTTGCTGCTGAATAATCCGCACAATCCTACGGGTTTGCTGTTCAGTCGGGAGGCGATTCGGCCTTATGTGGAGCAGTTGGCTCTGGTGGTGGTAGATGAGGCCTTTATGGACTTTCTACCGCCGGAACAACAGGAGAGTTTGATCGATGCTGTGGCGGAGTTTCCGAATTTGGTGATTTTACGATCGCTCACTAAATTCTATTCTCTGCCGGGACTGCGGTTGGGCTGTGCGATCGCCCATCCCGATCGCCTCCGTCGATGGCAGTTGCAGCGCGATCCTTGGCCTGTGAATGCTCTGGCTGCGGCTGCGGCGGCTGCTGTGGTGCAAGATGCTGTTTTTGAACGGCAAACCTGGGATTGGCTACCTATGGCTCGACAAGAGCTGTTTGAGGGTTTGGCTAGTTTACCGGGTTTGCGGCCGTTTCCTGGTGCGGCTAATTTTTTGTTGGTTGAGTCGTCGGTTTCGGTTTCTGCACTCCAAAAAAGTCTCCTGGAACGTCACCGAATTTTGATTCGGGACTGTCTGAGTTTTCCTGAATTGGGCGATCGCTTTTTTCGAGTTGCTGTGCGCGATCGGGCTGACAATATACGACTAATTTCTGCACTTAAAGAAGTCATTGGTCAACTGACAATTTATGATTGACTACGATTTAGTAATAATTGGTGGTACGACCGCCGGACGCTATGCTGCTTTAACCGCAACTGGTTTCCAAGCTCGTGTTGCTTTGGTGGAACCGTTCAGTAATTCGCAAAATTTGCCGACTGCGGGCCAAGATGCGATCGCCTTAAGTTCACAATACAACCAAATTTTGAGTGAGAGTGGTCGATTTGCTGAACAAATCAGCAGCCAGAAATTTGGTGTCCCTTGGGAAACAACTAATTCGGAAGTGCCGATCGAATTGCGGTTCGACGGGGTGATGAAGTGGGCCGAAGGTGTCGTTTCTAATTTGTCAGAAATCAATTCTCTCGGTGTTTTGGCGACTCGCGGGGTCGATGTTATTTTCGGTAATGGCGAGTTTGTGCTGAAACCTGATTTCGCTTTTGCAGTGAATGGCCGGCAATTGCGATCGCTCTCTTATCTCCTAGCTTGTCCTAGTGTGCCGGCGATTCCCAATATTGAAGGACTTTCATCTGTTGGCTATTTCACTTTGGAAACTGTTTGGCAATTAGCAAAACAGCAAAAATTGCCTAAAAGTTTGGCTGTCATCGGTGCAGATCCTAGCGGTGTCGAAGTGGCTCAAACTTTTGCTCGATTAGGGGTGGCTGTCACGGTTGTGGTGAAGGGTTCGCACATTTTGGCGAAAGAGGAGCGAGAGGCTGCTAGCTTGGTGCAAGCTGCAATGGAAGCCCAAGGGGTGCGGGTTTTGACGGCGACTGAGGTGACTCAAGCTAGGGTGATTGATGGGAAGAAGTGGATTCAAGCGGGGGATTTGGCGATCGAAGCTGAGGAGATTTTTGTCGCAGCGGGCCGCCGACTTAATTTTAAATCATTAAATCTAGAAGCGACTGGAATTAAATTTAATCACCAGGGATTGATTTTAAATGACAAACTGCAAACAACTAATTCTCGGATCTATGCTTGTGGTGATGTTGCTGGGGGTTATTCGTTCCCTCAAATTGCTAATTCCGAAGCTTTGGTTGCTGTGAAAAATGCTTTGTTTTTGCCTAGATCTAAAATAGATTATCGGGGGATTCCTTGGGCGATTTTTTCTGATCCGCAGTTAGCAAGAGTTGGCTTGACTGAGGCGCAAGCAATTCGTCGTTTTGGTGATGATATTATTGTGAGTCGGGAATATTTTAAGAATGTTGAAAAGGCTCAAATGTGCGGGGAGATAACGGGTTTTTGTAAGATTGTGGGACGGGGTAATGGGGAGATTTTGGGGGCTTGTATTGTTGGCCCGCAGGCTGCTGAGTTGATTCATGTTGTTGCTTTGGCTGTGCGTCAGGGAATGACTGTTGAGGCGATCGCGGAACTTCCGTTTATTTGTTCTACTTTTTCCGAAATCAATGGACAAACTGCTGCTGCTTGGCAATTACAGCGTTTCCGTAGCAATACTTTTATGCGTAATTTATGGGAAAATTTGTTTCATTGGCGTCGATATTGGAAAAGGTAGTTTTGGGAATTGGGGAATTGGGTATAGGGCATAGGTTTATTTGTTTGATGCGTCACGATTGTTTTTGAATGATTTAACCGCAGAGAGCGCAGAGAGCGCAGAGGAAGATAAGAGAGAGAAGCCTCTTGATTTACTGGCTGATTATGAATATGATAATCAGTATCAAAGGTTGAAATACAGTCAAGATACTACTAAACTACTATCCGAGGTTTGATTCATGGATTGCAAAACTGCTACTTTGGTTTACAAAACGGGAAATCCTTTGGACAGGATTCGGGAGATTTTTCCTGAAGCTTGGAGTTTTTTGTCGGCTCAAGCTTGGGCTTTTGTGGCTGGGAAGGAGGATGAGTTTGATGGGGAGATTAAAAAGGCGATCGGGCTAACGCCTTTTCGGTTTAGAATTACTCATCGTGATGATACTGAACAGTTAACAAAGGATATTTCTGAGTTGTTGGGTGATATTACTTCTCGGTTGCTTTTGGAACAGCATTTTTCTGAGGTTGTTGGTCGCCCTCTTTATTTTAGTACGATTTGTTGTTCGAGTCACATCACCACCGATCGCGAATTGACTCTGGATGAAGTTCTGCCAATTCAGCGGGCGGCTGTTGAACTTCAATAGACATCTGGTAAAAGCAGGTTTTGAACAGGCCGGATGCCTGTTCCACAATAATTATGCCAAATGTCTAATGATTAATGGCTACTGATGAAAGTGCCATACTGGATTTAACGATCGCGGGTACTATGCGATCGCACGCCATTCTCGCCCCTGACAGATTCCTGGCTGTTGGCCCTACTTGCAATGCTGCGAATGGCCCCGTCACAAACAATTCGCACCGTGGCCAACGCAGGTGTTTGTCTAATACTGGTAAACCTTTGACTGTTTCAATTGGATGAGTTTCTAGCATTTCTTGAAATAGCGGTTCGGTTGTAATGTCTAATTTTGTGCCGGTGGCTAGCCAAATGCGATCGACAAATAACTTTTCCCCATCATTACAATCAACACTCCATCTGTTATTTTCCCACTGGACACCTACGACTTCGCACTGTGCGTGAAATGTGAGCTTTTTGCTGTGCGAAAGCCTCCGCAACTTTGTCATGATTTCAGGTGTCATTGAACCGCCGTTGCGGGCTTGTTGAATAATTTGCCACCGCTTTTCTAAATCGGGTTCGGCATCAAATCCTTTGAGGTATTTTGGCCCTAACCAACCGGCATCGGCATCAAATAATTTTTCTTGGAATTGGCGACGGGTCATTAACAAAACTTTAGCACCTTTGGCTATTGCTCCTACTGCTAAATGTCCGCTGGTTAGTCCACCTCCAATAATTAATATTTCCTCTCCTTGCAATTGCAAATTAGGCAAATCTATCTGATGGGAATGGCGGATTTTTTCTGCGGGATGGGGGGTTTGAATTTGGTTTGTCCATGCTGGTAAATTCGGTTTTCCGCCACCGGTGGCGACAATTACTCTGCGGGCGATCGCACTTTTTCCGTTTTCTAAGCAAAGTTGAAAGCGGCCGGATTTAGGTTGAATGCGGGTGACATTGGCTGGGAAAACGCGATCGCCCAATTCCCACTTTTTAACTGTGTCAGCACAGAATTCCTCAAATAGCCGACTTCCGGGTAAGTCGTAGGGGGGAAACAATTCTGAGGATCTATTTTCGGCAAATCTCCGCAATTCGTAGGGGTTCGGGGCTGGGTGATGGACTGCGGGCGATCGCAAATGCTCAATTTCTAAGGCTGCAAATTGTCTGCGCCACTGACTCACCCATTCGCCACTCGGATCGAATGCTAACATTTTGTCTCGCAGGCTATTGCGTTTTTTCAAGATATGTGCTGCAACAGTTAGGGCGTGAGGCCCAGCACCGATTAATGCCAAATCAATTTGGGGCGGTAGGGCTGAGTCAGTGGCTTGCATGGAGAATTGCTGTTTTTGCGAATGATAACAATTCTCATTATAGTGCGATCGGGCCCTTTTTACCAGATTTGTAGGGGCGGGTTCGCTTAGATATTCGACACCAATCGACCAATTATAAAAATCCGCCCCAACCCCACCGACAAATTAACTATTTACTCTTTTTCACAATCTGTCCCAAATCATCAATACTCAAGCCAGCATTAGGAAAATCGCTTTTCGTCAGACGGCGAATCAACTTCACACTCCTAAAATCATCATCCAAAGAAGGAATACCCTGGCCATTAAGTGCGATCGGAATAATCTTACCAGACACAAAATCACCTTGCGGATTCATCTTCACATCCAAAATCAGAGATTGACCGAGTTCTGCTGCTGTTGATAAAGTGCGATAACCCATAAAATTGCCCAAAGAATAAGCAATCAATTTCCCCTTATAAAGTTCCATCGCTCTAGCAACGTGCGGCCCATGTCCCAAAATTAAATCCGCACCCGCATCAATCATTGTCCGCGAAAACAAAACCATATTCCCTCGATTTTCACCAGAAAAAAATTCGGTTTTATTTCTCACATTCAAAGCTCCCGTTCCTTCCGCTCCCGCATGAACTGATATCACTACAATATCAGCTTTTTGTTTAGCTTTTTTGACAACTTCCGCACCAGCCTTTAGTTCCAGTAAGGAGTTGTGAACTTCGCCGTAGTTGCTGAAACCAATAAAAGCAAAATTCACACCTTTGACATTTTTATAGACAATTTGGTCTCTTTTGCCAACTGCTTTCATGCCATTGCTGTCAATGTTTTTAATCGTGTCCTTAAATCCCTGCTCGTTAAAATCATAAGAATGATTGTTGGCAATACTCAAAATATTAAAACCAGCGTCTTTCAAAATCTTGGCATAACTCGGAGGTGTGCGAAACGCAAACAGCATACCTCCGCCTCTTCCTTTCGAGCTGTAAGGATAATCGGTCATCGTGCTTTCAAAATTGCCAAACAGAATATCAGCCCCTTTCAGATGCGGTTTGACTGACTCAAATAAAAGCTCCTTTTTTTGAGGTAATTTGTTGTAAGGAAAATTGGTGCCAGGGATAATATCGCCAACTGCTTTGATGCTGACAGTTGCGGGTGGAGTGACGGTTTTTTCGGGAGCTGGCGCGGGTACTTTTGGGGTTGTCTGCGCTTGGGGAGTTGGTGATGGGGAGGGAGAAAGGGTCGATCGCACTTCCGGCACCACAGGCTCTGGCGTTGCAGAATTAGTAGCCATGCTGCTTGAGGATTTGTAAAATTGAGCAGCTAGAACAATGCCAGATATGGGAACTAAAATCACACTCAACGCAGCGATGGAAAGCCAAGGTTTTTTACTTTTAGTTTTCTGGCCAACCAGCTTTCGTTCCTGCGGTTGATTGTTGGGTTTTTCAGTTGTAATTGTCAGTGGTTTTGGCGGAGATTTTTCGATTATTTGAGGCTCAGCAATTTTGACATTTTGAAGTGGTTCTACTTTTTGCAAAATCGCATTAATTCGGGAAGTTCCTGCACTCGCGGGTTGGGAATTCAAGGTTTTTTTTAATTCGATATTCTGAGTCCAAGCTGGTAATTGCTGGCCGTTTTGTCGGCCGTAAATTGTCAGCGAATAAATGTGATTTGGTTGCAGTCGCTGCAAGCCTTTGACTGCGACTCGGATGCAAGCATCTTGAGCGGGTAATTTTTCTCCCTCCAACAACAGGTGTAAGGTGTCGTTTTCGCTGCTGGCTTTAGCCGTGACTCCAAAGCTTTGGAGTGCTTGACCGATCAAAAATGCGATCGCCTTGGCATCGCCTTCTTTTGCTAAATTTACAATATCTTGTTGGCTCACAAATGCCTCTGCTCTCACACTAAAAGTTTAGGTCAATTTTATAATAAAATGACACCAGATAAGTAAATGAATATTAGTCGATCGCCCAAACGCTTCCATCCGGCATCATCGTCCCACTCAAACGAACATCAGTCAAATCTGCACCCTCCAGATTAGCACCTTGCAAATCTGCACCACTCAAATTAGCCTTAGTTAGAATAGCACATCTTAAATCAGCATTTTTCAACTGAGCCTCGCTCAAATCTGCACGGCTCAAATTAGCTTGATTTAACTTAACATCATTTAAAATTGCACCGACCAACTTAGCTTTCTTGAAACTAGCGCCGCTTAAATCAGCACTACTCAAATCAGCAATTATCAACCTTGCACCGTCTAGATTAGCATTTTTCAAATCAGCACCAACCAACTTAGAATTAACCAAATTAGCACGTTGCAAATTCGCGCCAGCCAAATCAGCACCAGCCAAATCTACACCCTGAAAATTTCTCCCTCCCGCTGCATATCTAGCCGCCAACTCTCCCGCATCTGTAACGCTAATATTTCTCTGATGATGCTGCTTCCAAGTAAAAGTAAAACTATCGCCACTCTGCATAACTCGCCACATTTCATCATACATCGGATAAGCACCAGTCCCGCTCAATTTTAGCCAACCTTTAGACCTAGTTAAAGCTACAAATAATTGATTTCGCAAACTCAAATTACTTTCATTTTTAGCAATGCAGTCAAAACCAATAACATAAACCATATCAGCTTCATTTCCCTTAGCGCGGTGAATCCGAGACACCGTTACTCCACCTTCGCACCAAAAGCGATCGGGCTGATAATTTTCTTTATTGACTTTCAAAAGATTGCAACTTGGGGTACTGGGAATATAAATATCCATTCCTTGCTTCATTAAAAAATTAGCAGTATAAGTTTCTAGTTCGATTGCTTCAAAACCAGAGCCTAAAACAATCACTAAGATTTCCCTAGATGGTCTCAAACCGTCCACTTTAAGATTGTATAAAATATCTTCAGCTAAAGCAGTTAATTCCTCTTGACGAGAGCGGTAAGCCTCAAACTCCAGAACCGGATTTACCCATAATTTAGGCACTAAATTCGGAGAGTTATCTGGAGGGCGATAAATAGTAACTTTTTTAGCTAATTGATATTGATTACTTTTGAATATTGCTGCATTTATTTTAGATTTTTCATCAACAACAACCTCATAGCCGATCGCCTTCCAATCTTCCACGCGAGTAATACCAGTCAGCATTCCCCCGCGCCGCAACAAACCCATGCCAATTCCGTGAGCCGCAGTCAAAATTGGGCCAGGAACACGGTAACATTTGTGCATAATTTCAGTCTTTTTAATGCCGTTGCTATACTCGCCACTGACCAAATGTCCTAACTCTTCACCAAATAATTTGCTGGCTGTTGGAATCTCCAAGCATTCCAAACTTTGCGCTTCATCATAAGCCCAAATTAAACGGCGTAAATCTCGACCTCCCCCAACCCCCCCTTGTAAAGGTGAGGAGAATTTCTCCAATGTTTTTAGCTCATTAGCCCCCGTTGGATTGTCCTGATTAGCCCCCCCTTGATAAGGGGGGGTTGGGGGGGTATTCACAAGGCGCAGAGCTTGATAAGCCATCCAAAAAAAAGGCTGTTTTCCTTGAAAATTAAATTCGTTGCTAACGATTAAATCTTGAGATTCGTCAATCAGAATTGCATCAAATATTTGGGGAATCTTCGCAGATTTGAGTAAGTGGCGACACACATAAGCTAAAGCTTGACTGGGTTCCTGAAAATCTGTGTCGCCAACAGTCAAGCGTCCGACTCCTGCGGCTCGACAAATTGTACTATAAAGTCCTGGCCGAGCTTGTGCACCCCAAGCATGGAGCGATCGCAATTTTTGGTTATTAGCATCATATCCAATTTCGCCATTGCTAAAACGGCGGAGCCATTTATCCAACAGTGCGACAATCTGTTCGTACAAACTGCGAGAAAAAAAGACCAATGCTATATCCCATTCTGGGTATTTTAAGTGCATGAGAGCGGCTTTTTGGCACAGCAAAACTGTTTTTCCAGAGCCGGCAATTCCCCGAATCCGCTGTGGCCCAGGAGGAATTTGTTTGCCGATGCGTTCTTGCTGCAAATCTAGTTGTGAAAATTGTTGCTGTAACTGAGCTAAAACTGCTGCACGAGTTGTATGATTTTGGATATGGGGAAGCAGAGATTTTTCTGGATTCGCTGCTTGCTTCTGGCTTAAATAAAATCGGCGCGGTCGTGGTTTTAAAATAGGGGTTCCGCCAATTACTGCTAGCAGTAATTGCCACTGTTCTTGATTTAATTTGGTTCCTTTAAGGACAGGAGTTGTATTTTTGATGAGTTCAATTAAAGTATGAGTATCTTCAGAATTGGGAGATGAAGAAATGGCAAAAATTTGTGATGCTCCTGGTTTCTCGATTCCCGCTATTTTTGTTTGTCCTGAATTTCCCCGGAGGTGGTTTTGAAAAATGAGCGGCGGATTGCTCGGAAGCTTGTTAAACTCTTTGTCATGCCACTGTTGTTGAGAAATCGACGGTAAGGCAACGATCGCCCGCCCGCTGACTTTGCCCCGCAAAACAGTTTCGCGATCGCAGTAACCCAGCATCGCGTATAGTTGATGCTCTGCTTGCTGATAGGGGTTGCCACCAGTAGTATAAAAATGTTGGAACTCCCACCTATGGCCAGATATTGCGACAATTTGATCGATCGCGATCGCCTTAACCTCGATAATAATTAAACCCAGTTCAAAATCAACAATGAGAATATCAGGCTCTTTCCGAAAATCACCCGATGAAGAAAAAATAGGATATCGCCAGTAAGCAATGCAGTCGCGATCGGCAAAAGCCTCGCAAACAGCATTCCAAACCCTTTCTTCAGCCGTTTCTCCACTTTTTCCTAGCGGCTCAGTAGCAATAAACTTTCTACATTCCGCTGCTTTATCCACGAGAGTCGCTGTACATTGTTTGCGCTAAATCCGAGAGATTGTTTCCTTGATTTGTATCGGTTGGTTGCTGACAGTTGATAATTTTATAATGGTTGAACTGATACAATATCTTTGAGCATAGTTTACTCGAAAGGGGCAAAGTGAGCTGATGTTTTTTGGGTTTCGATCTTTGTTGAGCCCATAGCAGTTAGGATCGAACTAGCTCAAGGTTACACTAAAGCCCGTCATGCGGCGTTGCCTCTCAAAAACCCGGTTGAGTCTTATGGCGAACTACCGATCGACTTTACTTTTATTTACCTGTATCGCCTGTCTGGGCGCAGCCTTCAGTCCAAATGCGGACGGACAGCACCAACACGCCCTCGATTTGTCCTACCGCGATTTTTCTCCAGAAATTGCTCAGGCGCAGTCCCCCTCGGGCGATCGCCCCAACTCCACTACTCCAAAACCATCTCCACCAACCGATAGAAGCAAATCTAAGCAGTCTCAAACCCAAAAATCTAATTCCAAAGCCCCCAAATCAATCTCCAATTTAATCGTCATGTTGTCTCGCCAGCGGGGGTTGTTAATCTTGGCTTTTGCAGCAGTTGTCATCACCGCAGCAGCAGTATTTATCATGCTCAAATTAGTTGGGAGTGACGAATCAAATAATTCTAAGCGAAGACGGGCCAGAGTCGATCGCCATCAGTCAAGAAATCCTCAATCCCAAAATCCCGACTCTCAAACAAACTTCAACCAAACTCAAAGACGAGGCGTTTCTTTTGGGACAGGCAAACCGCAACCAGCGTTGCCCCATACCTCTGATTTCTCGAAAATATACAATCTTGAGAGTGCAGAATCGGAGGAAACAGGAGTTGAGGGCGATCGCATCAATTCAGACATCTTATCTTTGGAAAATAACAGTAACGGCTTATACAGTGAAACAGATTTCAATGCTTCTCAAAAAAACCATCGGCCCGATTCCCTAGCAAATCTGACCCAAGATATTTTCATTCCAGAAGATGATGATAGACATAAAGTTGATATTATTGAAGCACTGATTGAAGATTTACAGCACCTAAATCCAGATCGGCGGCGTAAAGCAATCTGGGAACTCGGCCAGCAGGGAGATTCTAGGGCTGTTGAGCCGTTGCTCGATTTGCTAGCAAATTCTGACTCTAAGCAATACAGTTTAGTCTTGGCAAGTCTCTCGGAAATTGGCATTCGCACGCTCAAACCGATGAATAATGCTTGGTCAATTTCATTGCAAAATCACAACCCGGAAGTACGTAAAAATGCGATTCGGGATCTGACGCGAATCTATGAATTGGCGAATCAAATCACTCACTTATTGCACCGTGCTACTGACGATCCCGATCCAGAAGTTCAGGAAACTGCTCGTTGGGCAATCAATCAATTGAATTGCATCCGTCCTCATTCTAACAGGGATAGTTAATCATTAGTTGACTGTTGACTGTTGACTGTTGACTGTTGACTGTTGACTGTTGACTGTTCGCTGTTGGCTACACAACCAATAACTAATAACCAATGACAAATAACAAATTAAAAATATTATTTCTATCAACTTCTGTTGGCAAACTCGGTTCTGGGTTGGGAGGCGGAGTAGAACTGACGATGCTCAACATTGCGAAAGAATTGCAACGTCGCGGTCATAAAATAGAAGTTTTAGCACCTTTAGGTTCAGTTTTAGCATCAATTTCAGTCATCGAAATTACAGGTGATTTACAAATCACTGCCCAAACTCAAGATTACAACGATCCTATCGAAATGCCAGCCGATTCTGTGCTGGCAAATATGTGGGAATATGCTCGAAAAGTTGAGCAGGAATATGATGTTATTGTTAATTTTGCCTACGATTGGCTGCCGTTTTATTTGACTCCATTTTTTAAGATTCCGATCGCACATTTGATCAGCATGGGATCCCTTTCGGCATCCCTCGATCGCATTGCCGGTCAAATCGCAGTCCAGTTTCCTGGTACGATCGGAGTTCATACCGCTTCTCAAGCCAAAACATTCCCTTTTGCTGATAAATGTCAATTGTTGGGAAGCGGCATCGATTTATCGCTGTACCAATTTTGTGACAAACCGGAGTCAAAATTAGCTTGGCTAGGCCGCATCGCCCCGGAGAAAGGTCTAGAAGATGCCGTAGCAGCAGCGAAAATTACAGGCATTACCCTCAAAATTATGGGCAAAATGCAGGATGAGGATTATTGGCAAAAAATTTGTGCAGATTACCCGGATGCTCCGGTAGAATATTTAGGGTTTCTGACCACAACTCAAATGCAAGAGCAAGTCCGAGAGTGTCAAGCATTGTTGATGACACCGCGCTGGGTGGAAGCTTTCGGAAATGTCGCGATCGAGGCTTTAGCCTGCGGTGTGCCTGTGATTGCTTACGCGCGCGGGGGGCCAGTCGAAATTGTTCGAGACGGGCTGACGGGCTTTTTAGTCGAGCCTGATAGTGTAAATGGTTTAGTAGGCGCGATCGGGCAAATTGACAAAATTGACCGCAGCGCTTGCCGTAGCCAAGCAGAGGTAGAATACTCTTTAGTCGCTTTGGGCGATCGATTTGAGCACTGGTGCCAATCTATTCTAAAATTGAGTGAAATTAACTCTTAATTAACCACAAAAACAGCAAACAAAAATAACTATGGGAACCGAACGTTTAGTGCTTTTGTCAAGTAGAGAAATCGACAAAATGCGTCAAGCAGGCCGCTTAGCAGCCGAACTTCTGCTACACTTAGAACCAATGGTAAAACCCGGTGTCAGCACTCTCGCAATTAATGACGAAGCCGAACGCTGGACTTTAGCACATGGGGCAAAAAGTGCTCCATTAGGTTATAAAGGATTTCCTAAATCTCTGTGCGCTAGCGTCAATCAAGTAGTCTGTCATGGTATCCCAAATGCTAAACAAATTCTGAGAGAAGGTGACATTATTAATATTGATGTAACGCCTTTAGTTGATGGTTATCATGGCGATACTTCCAAAACTTTTTTTGTCGGGAAACCTTCGCCTGTAGCTAAAAAGTTAGTGGAAGTAACTGAGGAATGTCTCAGAAGAGGAATTGCTGAAGTTAAACCGGGTGCTCGTACCGGTGACATCGGTGCAGCAATTCAAGAATATGCCGAAGCACAGGGTTTTTCGGTAGTGCGAAATTTTGCAGGGCACGGGGTGCATCGAGTGTTTCATACGGAACCGGAAATTCTGCACTATGGGAAGCGGGGGACGGGAAAAAAGTTGAGACAAGGGATGGTTTTTACGATCGAGCCGATGATTAATGAGGGTACTTGGGAAGTGGATATTCTCGCCGATGGTTGGACTGCTGTGACTCAAGATGGAAAGCTTTCGGCTCAATTTGAACACACATTGGCGGTGACTGATTCTGGGGTGCAAATTCTGACTTTACCTTAGCGTAATCGATAGCGTAATCGATTATTTCGGGGTTGGGTGGGGGCGGGTTTGCGAGATTGTCTGTTTCAGTCAGAAATTGTCTGTAAAACCCGCCCCTACGGAATTACGATCAATTCACGAAACATTATGTCACCAATAACCAATAACCAATAACCAATGTTCTAGATTAGCCAGCTCTAACTGCATCCCGAAAAACTTTTAAAGCTTCTTTTTCTTCCGACATTTGCAGACATCTACCCAACAATTCTAGATCCAAATCTGGCAAAAGTACACTCCTCAAAATGCGATCGTAACCTTCCGAATTCAGTTGATAAATCGCAAACACTCCGTCTTCCCAAAACCAAACTTCCGCTACGTTAAATCTGCGGTAGTATTCCAGTTTGTTGATAGTTCCGCTAGTGAAAATAACTTCGATCGCCAAATCAGGCGTTTTTCGCTCCCGCCGGTCTTCCCCAAAGTAGTAAGATAAATCTGGTTCCTTGCTGCTACCTTTTGTTTCCCCTTGGAGTGTAGCGCTTCCCGTCGGTGTAAAGCTAATATCTTTTTCTAAGAAAAAGGTGATTAACAGTCCTGCCAGCAGGCATTTAATCGTTTCGTGTTCCGGCGAAAGTGTCATAATTTCTACATATCCATCCAGGTAAGACAAGCGAACGCTGCGAGTGTACTCTAGCAACGAATCCAGAGCTTTGAACTGCTCCCAACTCATGGATAGTGGCAAAATCAATCGCTGTTCTGAGAGTGCCGTCAATTTGGGGTGAGTGGCAATAGACATAAAAACTTTCCCCACGTTGGAGTTGCTCTTTCTATACTAGCCTAAAAAATATCTCAAGACAACTATTGTAATAGGAATTATGCTAAGTAGGGACACGGCAATACCCATTAGTGTCAACTTAAGCCGTCAGCCCGCCAAGTCTGCCTGTGGGCCCGTCAGTCCAACCGGGGTTGAAACCCCTGTCTAATAGCTAAAGTCCTCGCTATGAGGACTAATGAGTTGAAAATTCTTCTCTTCAGTCCTCTTTGAGAGGACTTGCGCTTTGAGGCAGGGGTTTCAACCCTTGCCGGACTATGGGTTGTACCTTAAGTTGACACCAATGGGCTCTTGGAGTGTCCCTACCCGGAACTAGCCCGATCGCCCCTTCAATCCACCTAAAACTACTAAGCCAAAAACTGAAACTGAGAACCATTAATTGCCAAAGCAAATGGACTCGCCGATTCAAATGAACCAGTAAGTTCAAAGTTATTCGTGTTTAAAACTATCCCCAAAATTCGTCCGTCACCCCGGTTTCTAATCACCATATCGTTGATAATTCTATCATTATCATAAGCGATGAGATTGTCGTCACTAAAAAGCAGATTTAATTCTGTTAAGCCGTCCGTCAGAGCAATGCGATCGCCCTGATCAAACTTAAAATCAGTAATGACATCAGCCTGATTGACTCCCAATCCTTCATCATTGCTTCTGACGAGAAAAATATCAGCACCAAACCCGCCAGTCAAAACATCAATTCCCCGATCGCCCGCCAGGAAATCATTGCCATCATTACCCTCTAAATCGTCGTCTCCCTGCCCTCCCCGCAGAATATCATTGCCAGGTCCTCCAAAGATCGCGTCGCTGCCTGCGTCCCCTCTAACTAGGTCATTACCCTCATTTCCATCCAGCCTATCGTTATCTTTGCCACCATAAATGATGTCATTTCCGCCACCACCTGCGATGACATCATCGCCGTTATTTCCTAACAGCCGTTCGTTACCATCCGACGAACCGACCAGCGTATCGTCGCCATCCAGTCCCCATACTCCCCAAGGAAAAAAAGATAAATTTCCTTCTTCTACATCAATGTCGTCTGCCGTGGCAAATCCCAAAAAACGCGCCCCACCGCCAGCCGATATAGGAAATCCTGTCGAATCGCCGATCAAGTTATTAATCCTTAAAACCATAAGTATCTCCTTTCACAACTGCTGATACTGACATTATATTATTCTGTAGGTTCGCTTTCTTCAATCCGAAATATAAAATTTAAAATTTAAAATTTAAAATTCACATGATCCGCTACGGTTTACCATTTATAATAAGTATAGCAGGCAATATGCTAACCAAGTTAATTTAACCCTGTAAAGTCCAGACAGAAAGGTTGCTTGTCAATAAAAGTCAAAGTTTATGAGGTGATCGTCCTGGGAAAAAGCCAGTTTTTAGATCTCCATACAAAAACTTTATATACAGATTGTAAGTTCTTCGCAAAGCCTTAAATGACCAATTCCTAACATTATTGGCAAAATCCACTGTTTTCAGGTGTTTTACTCATGTCTACCCCTAAATCGTCATCTCGTCAAACCAACAACAACTCCCTAAAATCACTGATGCCCCCAGATATAGACTTAACCGAGCAAGATAATCACAATTTGCAAAGCGAAGTTAACATGGAACAGCTACTGCAAGCTTTGGCCGCAGGAGTACCGAATGAATCTGGCGAAATTGAACGCTTGAAAACATGGAAACAAGACTTGCAGTGGGTGTTTCAATTTCTCGGCAACCGCCGCGTTTTAATAGCAATAATCGAGCCGGGAACTTTTGCCCTGCGCTACGCTAACGCCGCTTTCTGCCGTTTGGCTGGCTGGGAAGGAACGCCCCTGGGAAGTGGGCCGCTCGGCGGTTTGTTTGCAGGAATGGGCATTACTCTGCTGGAACTGTTCGAGGAGTGGGACGGCGAAACAGCGGAAAAGTTGTACCGCCGCCACCTTTTGCACTGGGTATTCAAGCAATCCTATCAAATTGACCTCGGAGTTTTGCGAGTGCTCGACGAACCCGTGATGGCTGCGGTAAAAAGTCGGGTACACCCAGAACCTAGATATGTCGAATTTTGGCTGGGTTCGGAACAGTTGAAAATTGCTCGGATCGACCCGAAAATAGATGAATTTGCAGATTTGCATTTGCAGTTAATGCCGATTTCGGAACGGGAAGCTTGGTTAATGCAGCCGAATCAATTGGGGGTTTTGGCCGATCGATTACAGTTGGAAAACTACCAAGTAGAAGGTTTGCTGGTACTAGAAGGTTTTGATGTCACCGTACAGGAGCAAATTCGGCGGCTGACGCAGCTATTAATCGATCGCGATTCCATGCTGCGCCCCGACAAATTTGAGAGAATAGACGGTTGTTTGCGATCGCTCTTTAA
>Ga0335395_10001329_pt1 | contig 15674 bp, 15 predicted proteins | sample MAT02_FD_205744 | JGI IMG/M metagenome (GOLD analysis project Ga0335395, IMG submission 205744) | Freshwater microbial communities from Lake Fryxell liftoff mats and glacier meltwater in Antarctica - MAT-02 (spades assembly) (version 2) ...
CCGATGTTCAGGGACGGGTAATTGGTTTTGGGGGCAGGACTTTGAGTGATGAAATGCCCAAATATCTTAATTCCCCAGATACGGAATTGTTTAATAAAGGTAAGACTCTCTTTGCTCTTGATCATGCCAAGTCTGCGATCGCTAAACAGGATCAGGCAGTGGTGGTAGAAGGCTATTTTGATGCGATCGCTCTCCACGCTGTAGGTATTCAGCAAACTGTTGCTTCTCTGGGGACGGCCTTAACGGGGGATCAGGTGAGATCCCTGTTGCGGTATACCGAATCTAAGCAAATTATTCTTAATTTCGATGCAGATAAAGCGGGAATTAATGCTGCTAGTCGGGCAATTAGTGCGATTCATCCCTTGGTTTATAGTGGGCAGGTGAGTTTGCGGGTTATCACCATGCCCGATGGTAAGGATGCTGATGAATTTCTCCGCCATAATCCAGTTACTAAATATCAAGAATTACTTACCAATGCTCCCCTATGGATTGATTGGCAGCTCCAGCAATTATTAGTAGGAATTGACCTGAAACAAGCAGATCAATTTCAACAAGTTAGTAATGAAATGGTGAAAGTTCTTAAGGAAATCACCGACCCAAATCAACGCACTGTCTATATTCAACAGTGTGCAACTCTACTTAGTCAAGGAGATGGTAAATTATTTCCTTTACTCTTAGAAAATCTGCTGACTCAATTGGGGGGAAATAGCCGGAGTGGATTAATGGCTCCTCAAACTAAAATCACTCAAGAAATTGCCAGAAGTTCTCCTAAAATCCCGGTTTTTAGTACTTCTAGCGATCGCAGCCTGTTAGAAAAATCAGAAACCTTGTTAATGCGGCTTTATCTCCATTGCCCCGAATATCGGGAGGTAATTATTACAGTTTTGGAGGAACGGGATTTAGTGTTTACGATCGCTGAATATAGATTTCTCTGGCAGCAAATTGTGGCGATCGAGCCGATTTTATCTAGTCAACAACCAGATCTAATTGCTAAACTCCAAGATGAATATCTCCAATTCCCAGAAAAACTTAACCAAATCTCCCATTTATTCCACCTCGATGAATTTACAGAAAGACAAATTGGGGTAGCTCCAGAGCTAATTAATGCGGCGGTTGCCTGTATGGAGCGGGTAATCTGTGAAAATTGTTCTCGCTATTATTTAGACCTCTGGAAAAATACCAGTTTTAAAGATAATCCCACCCTAGCAAATCAGTATTCCCAAGAACTAACTAGATCAAAGCAACGTATCAAAGAATTAGATGCAGAGTTACAGTTTTTATACTTTTATCGCTAAGAGGATGTCTGAGAAGTCTGGCGGTTAAAACCGCAACTATAAGAACAAAGTCCGCACTTCGACAAAGCTCAGTGACCACCGGCGCGGACTAAGAAAAATCTGGGACTTTCTGCAACCTGCGTAGGCAGGTTTTGCTCCTGTAGCTGCGACTTTAGTCGCCAAGCTAATCTTTTCAAACATCCTCTAAACTACTGCTGCAAAATCTTAATTACTTCTGTTCCTGAAAGCTTTCTTAATCTAGATATGCTCTAGCTGCAACTCCAAAGAAATCAAAATTGTAGGCTGTGGCATTAAGCCAAAATCAGCTAAATCTTCACCCTCTAGGTGTAAAGAAACTGCCTCTTTTAGATTGCTAACTACTTGATCAAGGCTTTGTCCTTGAGTTACTACTGCTATTTCTGTGCATTCTGCCACATAGCCCGATCGCTCATCATAACGAATTAAAGCATGAATATTTTGCTGTAATCTTATAGGTTTCAGTCCAATACGAAATTTTGACCGATCTAAATCTTCTTGGGTTACTTGAGGATATTCGTAGATAATATCTATTATACATATTTCGGTGCTGCTTAATCATGGCATGAAAATAGGTAACTTAAAAATCCAGAAACTTGACTTGCTTTAGAATTAGTTTTTAGATTAGCAATACTTACTAGATTTTGCTAAAAATATTGATCATTACGTTTTGTATTATATTCAATCAACTCAATCAACTCATTCAAGAAATAAAACAGTTCCTGAACATAGTTAGATCAGAAGCCAAGTTTGTTAGCTCGAATTTGGTAATTAATTCTCAAATTTAATCAATCTACGCAGGTACAAGATCATGAGTTTAGAAGATAGAGCAAAAGCAACTGCTAAAAACGTTGAAGGTAAAATTCAAGACGCAGTAGGTAATGTAACTGGTGATCCTAAAGATCAAGCTGAAGGAAAAGCAAAGCAAGCAGAAGCGAAAGTGCGTCATGCTACTGAAGATGTGAAAGATGAAGTTAAAAAAGCTATTGACTAGTTAGGTTATTAGTTGGGGCGATCGCTATCCAAATTAACTAACTAGTTTATTTTAGTAAGTTTGTGATGGCGATCGCTTTTAGTCGCTTTTTATCTTTAAATATGGTGAGGATACCTTATGTTACTACAGGACAAGAGAACTGGAAACTTAGTAGAAATAAAGGATTTTAACGCTTTAATTGACCCCTTTGAACAAGAAATTGTAATTCAGATACAAGCTGGGGAAGAAGAGCAAGATCCTGAATCTCTTCAGAAAAAAAACTTTATATTTCCCTCTGGTGAAGAACTGCCCCGTTGTTGGCTAGATGCAAATTATAAAGATAACTAAATACTTTTTTGGGAAATAAATTGTTTGCCATAAGTCTAGCAAATAATTTCTATAAAAAGTCTATTAAATGACTCGTGAGGATTAAAAAATGACTTCACTTCGACAAATTCGTAATTTTTTAATTACTATGTCCCTAGCTGTAGTGCTGACTATAGCTTTTAATTTTGGAACTTCTAGTGGCTGGGCAGCTACTTTATTGCCGAGTCAAATGCTAGGACAAATACCTACTACCCCAACTTTGTCGGGTACTATTGTGGAACCTACTACGTTATTTTCTGGTAATTTCTTTTTGGCATTAGTAGTAGGCGTGTTGATGGCTTTTGCTTTTCAATTATTGTTTACTAATCTAGCGATCGCCGTGATTGCTGCTCCTGATAGTCCTAGTCACGATCACAATTCAGAAAATTCTAGTGAAAGTGTAGGAATTGAAACCAAAGTTGGTTTAGGACTACTCGTAAGTGTGAGTATTGCTCTGTTTGCTGCCTCTTTTCTGGCGGTCAAATTAAGCTTAGTAGCTAGTCCAGAACTAGGAGCAATTACGGGTGTAACCATTTGGTCGGTGTTTTTTACCCTGCTGACTTGGTTTGGCTCCACCACCCTAGGTTCCTTATTAGGATCCATTATTAGTGCTGCTACCACAGGGATTCAAGGCTTGTTGGGAACTGGTACTGCCATGCTGGGGGCTAATATTGCCAAGAACCAAGTGGTTTCTACGGCTGAAGAAGTTACAGCGGCCGTGCGCCGGGAATTAACTTCTGGTTTTGATCCTAATAGTATCCAGAAGACTTTGCAAAGCTCTTTAGATAAGGTGCAGTTACCTAATTTGAATTTAGATCAATTAGGGAATCAGTTTGCCAAGTTGCTTAAAGATGCAGATTTAGGTTCGATCGCCAATAGTGATCTTCTAAAAAATGTTAACCGAGATACCCTAGCCCAGCTAGTTAGTAGTCGGACTGACCTATCAAAAAAAGATGTCGATCGCATTACAGATCAACTAGAAGCAGCTTGGAAACAAGCAGTGGGTAATAACAAAGGAGAAATTGACCCCCAAGCCTTAATTAAACAATTGCAAGGGGCGGCTCCTGAAGAATTGCGATCGGGTGCTTTAAGCGATCAGTTAGGTCAACTAATCAGAAATACCTCCACCCAACTCAGACCTAATGATACTAGTTTAACTAGTCAAGCCTTGCAATTTGGGACTACAGCACTGCTCAGTCGAGTCTTGCAAAATGTTGATCTTTCTGATGTGGATGTGGAAAAAATTGGTGGGCAACTACGGACGATCGGGCACAATCTGCTCCAGCCGGGCAACTCATCTAATGGAAACTCTAATGGTCATACTAATGGCAAATCAAAAGGACAATCATCCTCCCCGTCATCAAAGCGTTTTAGCGTAATTCAGGCAGACTTAGAAAACTACCTGCTATTATCGCCGCCTTGGAGACTAAACCGGGAAACCATTAAGCAAGAATTTCGGGATGTGATTTATGATGAAGCTGCAGATCCCCGCATCCTCCGGCAAGAATTGGCCGGGATCGATCGCAATTACTTTGTCCAAACTTTGAGCTTACGGGATGATTTTACCCCTAAAAAAACCCAAGATGTAGCAGGTTATTTGGAAGATATCCGGGCGGAGGTGTTTACTACAGTGCAAACCGCAGAAGCCGAGGGGAAATCTCAAGCATTGCGCCATAGAGTAGAAGAATATCTCCGCTCTACTGGTAAAGAGGAGTTAAACCCAGAAGCGATCGAGCGGGAGTTTAATTTGTTATTAACAGATCAAGAGGCTGGTCTAGATGCCTTGGGCAATAACCTGAGTCAATTTGACCGCAGTACCTTGGAGAAAATATTGAACCAGCGTCAAGATATGAACCCTGAAGATAGGGGACAAATCCTCGATCGCTTGGAGAGTACTCGTGAGCAGGTATTATCTCAAGCTAGGGAAGCCCAAGAACGCCTCCAAAGGCAAGCTCAAGAACTACGGCAGAAAGTTGCTGACTACCTACGGAATACCCATAAAGATGAGTTAAACCCCGAAGGAATTCAACGGGATTTAAAAACTCTGCTTGATGATCCAGAAGCGGGAGTGAATGCTCTGGGTAGCCGCCTAGCTCAATTCGATCGAGATACTTTGGTGCAGCTATTGAGCCAACGGGAGGATCTCAACGAAGAGCAGATTAATCAAGTGCTAGACCAAGTGGAATCAGTGCGGGATAGTATCTTGCAAGCCCCCAAAAAGTTGGCCGGCAAAGCCAAAGACCAATACGACCAAACTACCCAAGCTCTGGCAGATTATCTGCGGAAAACTAATCTAGAAGAACTCAATCCTGAAGGGATTCAACGAGATTTATCTACCTTATTTAGTGATCCCAAAGCTGGAACTTCTGCCCTCCAAGAGCGCCTCTCCCATGTCGATCGAGAAACCTTAGTGAAGCTCTTGAGCCAACGGGAAGATCTCAGCGAAGAACAAGTTAATCGGGCGATCGATCAAATTCAATCTGCTATGCGGAGTGTAGTCAAAGCTCCCCGCCGTTTGGCCAGCCGAGTCAAAAAACAGGCGGTTGATTTTGAAACCAATCTAGAAAATTACCTGCAAAATACCAACAAAGAAGAACTAAATCCTGAGGGAATTAAACGGGATCTACAACTCCTGTTACAAGATCCAATGGCCGGGCTGAGTAGCTTAGGCGATCGGGCTAGTCACTTTGATCGAGGAACCTTTGTAGCTCTGTTGGCACAACGTCAGGATATGACCGAGGAAGAAGCTAATCGCATAGCTGATCAGGTAGAAGCTAACTTCAAAGCTGTCTCTGACCAAATTGCCAAAGTCCAACAGGCAGTCCAGGCGGCGATCGATAAGGTATTTGACAGCATCCGTAACTATCTCAATGGCTTGGAACGCCCGGAGCTTAACTATGAAGGCATCAAACAAGACTTTAGCCAACTGTTCAATGATCCCCAATTAGGTTTAGAAGCCCTGCGCGATCGCTTATCTCACTTCGATCGGAATACCCTAGTGGCTGTGTTGAGTTCCCGGGAAGACATCTCGGCTGCTGATGCCGATCGGATTATTAGCCAAGTGGAGTCCACTAAAGATAATGTCCTGCATCATGTGGAACGAGTTCAACAGGAAACTCAAAGACGGCTTGATGCCCTGAAGTATGAAGCCCAAAAACAAGTCCGAGAAACTCGTAAAGCCGCCTCTAGTGCCGCTTGGTGGGTGTTTGGCTCTGCCTTGTTCTCCCTTGCTACCTCCGCCATCGCCGGATACCTAGCTGCTAATCAGGTTGTCCTCTAAGCGGTCGTGCTAAACAGGTAAGGATGTCCCCCGTAGCGCAGGAAAAATTATTACTTGTTTAGGAATACCAGCAATTTTAGATATCTCTTTCCCTGCCTTCAGGACTGGAAGGGATATCTTTTTTAATATTCAGCAATACCATTTTTTATTTTTAATCACGTTTTGTATCTTAGTTAATCAATTTTGCTTAAATCAATCAAATCATTCAGGAAATAAAACAAGCGGCTACTAGACTGGAATCAAATAAGCACTAGAAGTAAAGTTGTCAATCTTAACTTGAGGGTGTAATTTATTGTTTCTAGGAAAGATTCTAGGAAATCAATACGTAAATCAATCAAACTACTAGGGAGAAATTAGTAATGAATATTATTGCTTGGATAATTTTGGGCTTACTTGCAGGGGCGATCGCTAAAGCTGTTGTTCCCGGTAGTCAAGGCGGCGGCTGGCTGCAAACCCTAATTTTGGGTGTAGTAGGAGCTTTTATCGGCGGGACTTTAATGACATTTATCCAAACTGGAAGCTTACAATTAGGTGCACCGGGCTTAAGTATTCCGGGTGTGGCTGTCGCAGTTTTGGGAGCAATAATTGCTATCTATCTCAATGGTTTATTACTGCGGAGAAACTAATAAATCTGTTATGTAGGTGGGCAATGCCCACCTTACTTTTATACAATTTCTGTAAAAATATACATACTAAAATCAAAAAATATCTTCATAAATATCTAGCATTGTTAAAGATAGATTAACTGAATTCAAAACTAGCTGGTCTTTACTCTCTAAAATTTCTTTTGTCCAATTTCCTTGTAAATCTTGGCGATAAACCTCTACTTTTATTTCATCTTGAGAAACTAAAATATACTCTTGCAAACTATCAATAGTCTGATAATTTACTAGCTTTTCTGGGCGATCGCTTATTTCCGTACTAGGTGACAACACCTCAAAAATCATACAGGGATAATTTACCAAGTAATTATCTTGCTCTTCTGAACTGCAAGTAACTACCACATCAGGATAATAAAATATTGTCTTACTTTGATTAGCCGCTCTTAACTTGACCTTCATATCGGCCATAAATACTTGGCAACTACCACCCTGTAATTGAGAACGCAACCAACTAGTAATATTTAGGGTGATCAGATTATGGGCTTTACTGCCCCCCGCCATTACAAAAATTTGTCCACCTAAATACTCATGGCGGAGTTCGCTTTTGCCTTCTAATTCTAAATATTCAGCAACTGAAAAAAAAGGAAGAGGCGATCGCATAATATTACCTCTAGATTTTCACTAATTGTTTTATTATACAATTAATTACCTCTTGGTATAGGCAAGGTGTTTAAGCCCCTTTATAAGATGAAAAGAACCTATTGTGTACTCATAGATTTGCAAAGTGCTGTAAGTCTCTAGGTAGTTTCTAAAAAGATAAGGACTTCTAGTTTAGAGAACAAAAAAGGGAGCTTAAGCTCCCTGTCTAACAATAAATATCTATTCTTCTTGACACTCTCACGTCTAAAGAGCGTGGGATTCTTAAGAGTCCAGAATATGAACCTTAAAGGCGTTGTCAAGGCGCCCCTACTGACTTCACTTAGCCTGAGCTTTAGTGTTGCCGCTACCTTTTTAATGATTTTAGGATTACCACTTTTTACACTTTCAGCCACCATTTGGGTTTTTCACCAAGGTTAGGTAGATTTCAGAATTTAGTGTTAATACTTAATTTATAGTAGCATCATAGATAAGTTAGAAAAAGTCTCAAGAAATTTTCAAAACTTAAAAATTCTAGTGGGCTGCTACTGCTACATGCTGATCCTGAATCTGGCTTTTGGCAGTCTTAAACTCTGTAGCTAACTGTTTTTGTTGGTTGTCTGTAAAGTTGTTTTGGATACAATAAAACAGATAGTCTTCTTCCTCTTCTACATGGGCAACGATCGCAGCTTTTAACTGAACTACCGCAGCCTTAAATGCTGAGACATTTTGAGGATCCATAGCCTTGATCTGATCAAGCATATACTTAGATTCTGCCTGTTCATCGTATAGCTTCTGAATATCATTGTAGTAAGGACGTAGTGCCGGATAAACAACCTGCTCTTCAGCTTCAGAGTGAGCAGACAAATCTTGATAAATTTGCCCAAAATACTCTTCTAGCTTCTGGGGTTCAGTAGTAGATTGAATTTCTGAAAATAAAGTATTAACCTTCGTGTGATCTAAGCGAAGTAGGTCACGGATATTCATTTCATCATCAGTGCGACTGATCACTCCTCCAGCAATCCCGCTCAAGGCAGCTACTGCATCCTGTACTCTTGCCCACAAACCTTGATCTGCTTCTTGCCCAGTCAGTTCTCTGGTGCTTAATACTTCCATGATGCCTTTGAGTTGCTCTTGGTGGCTGCGATTCTCGAAGTTAACTGTATTCAAAGGAGCGATCGCTACAGCAATATCTGCACCTACTACTTGAGCAGCTTTGTGGACTAGTAGCCCCGCCATAGCCTGAGTATGCTTAAGAAGTTCGTGCTCTGCTACTTTTTCAAATAAGCTAAGTTCAGAACCTTCCATCATTTTTTTTGTTGCCTCAATCATCTTCTGAACAGTAGGCTTTGGCTCGGCCTTAACTCCGTACTGCACAATGACGGTATCAAGAATTCCCAAGTTCTTCTGATCGTCCCGCAGAAAATCTTGGAGACGATGAGAAATTTCTGGATCAGGACAAGCTTCAATCAACGCCTTTTCATTGGCAATTAACAGATTTTGAGTTGCTTTCATATCTGCCAGTTTTACAGCGATCGCAGTTCGTTTAGTGTCTTCTAGTGTTACAGACATTTGATTACTCCTGTTTTAGAATTCGTTGTTGACTTCAGATATCTCAAATATTTAGGGTAGTCCTAAACAAGTAACAATTTTCGATTAAGGGGGACATCCTTACCTGTTTAGCACGGCCATATTCAGATATCTAAAATAAAAAACAGAAAGAATTACTAAAGAAATTCTTTATACAACTACTTTTACAAGAAAACGTTTGAGTTATGGAGTGAGTTGATTAACTTGATTTACTATGAAACAAAGTGTAACGAAGATTGTATTTATTAGACAGAATGTAAACTCTATTATCTTAGAGGATGTCTGAAAAGTTTCTGGTGGTTAAAACCGCAACTATAATGTAGGGGCAATTCATGAATTGCCCCTACATTATTTAACTATCCCTACATTATTTAACTATATTTAACTAACCCTAATGATGAGAAGATGCAGCGGCTCTATCCCAAGCATCTCTGACAGCATGTTTTGCTTTGTCCCAAGTTAATTTTCCTTGCTGATTTGTGGTTTCATAATAACTTTGTAGATCAGGTTCCACATCACTATAATTACGCCCCGTATTACCATAGCGATCGTACCCTTCATAGCCGACTCGATAGGCATATTGATACTCTTCATAGGTTGCCCCCGGCTCAACATAAGGGCGAGAGCTATAGTTTTCCCGCCAATGATTATCCTCAAAAGTAGGATTAATCTGTTCAGCAGTACTCTTTCCAGCTAGACCGCCCACCACAGAGCCAACTACAGCCCCGACTACAGCCCCGATCGGCCCACCGACAACACTACCTACAACTGTTGCCACACTACCAATTCCTGCTGCCCCTACACCAGTCCCTATAGGATGCGCTCCGGGCTGTCCAGAAATTGGGTCGATATTGGCATCATTTTGATCGGCTGGATCAGTAGTTATAGGATCAATAGGTTCCTTAGAAATATCTGTAGAAACTTGAGGAGTAGAATTGATAATCCCAGCGTTTCTAATGGTTGTATCCGTCCTGTTCTTAGGAGTTGAATTGTCGTGAATATCTAGGCTCATAATTCCCTCTTATCAGTTATAAATGCTATGTGAAGGCACAGAAGTTTTGTGTCTTTCATAATTTTTATATTAGTCAAAATTCTTAAGAATTACTACTAATTATTACTATTATCTGTAACAATTTAATTCGTTTTTAGACATCATATACAAGTCATACAAATTTTTGAATTTAAGTATACAAAATGTCTATAATCAATGATAATTTGGTAGTCCTAAACAAGTAATGATTTTTGGATAAGGATGTCTCCTGCAACGCGGGAGACATCCTTATTTGTTTAGCACCACCGATAACTTTGCCTAAAAATCTAGCAATATTTTCTAGAAATAAACTGACAATCAACTTTAAGCTACATAATTTATCTCCGCCATGCGTTGAGAATCAAATTGAGGACTAGATACTTGTACTACCCTTGCCCAAGCATAATAAACTTCTGACAAGCGTTTTTCTCCTAGGGCAATCCAATATTTGGTATTATCTCTATTATTAAAAGCAACTAACAACCAATTATTACTTTTCTCATCCTTAGGTTCGGTAGCAAGAATAAAACACGTATGTTCTAGATATCGATCGTAATAATCTAAGCTATATAATGAACCTTTCCATCCAGAACTTCCTTCAGTAGCTATGGCGATCGCTGCTGCTTCTAGCTCATTTCTAGGTATGAAAATATGATGTTGAGATCTCTTAGCGCGAATCTCAGCTTCTTTCACCTTATCTTTTTCTAACCTTAATAATTTTAAGGAATATCTCAGGTGAGTATTAATTATTTCCATAGATTTTCCCTTGGGTTGTTTATCTGTAATTTTTAGGTAGATTATTTAATTAGCCTATAGTTTGACTAGCCCATAATCTAAATCGATGCTTTTATCTCAGTAACACCTACTATGAAATCCCGTCGAGGCATTCGGTGTGTAGCGATGATTTTATAAGTTTCCTAAGGGAGTGTTTGATTTACTGTATAAAGTAAGTGAATTGATTAAGTACTTTACAAAATGTAAAAAATTTATAAGATTTAAGTTGTTAAAACACTTATCAAGTGTATAAAAATATACTTTTTCATAAAACAAGGGGCTTAAGCCCCTTGTATGTACTTCATGAACTAATGAAAGACTGTATCTTTACAAGCTACCTAGAGACCTGTGGCTTCATCATGGGCGCTAGAGGCGGGGTCGACTCCCATATTGGCAACTATATGCCGCAATACCGTAATCTGTTTACCTTGGTCAAGGGGCTGGAGTTGTTGCAACCATTCTGATGCTGCAGATTCCAGATCATAATCTCCGGGCATCGGAATAATTTCGTTACGATCCATTCCTTGCGCTAGTAGGTACCAAAATAATAGTTTTGTTGTATCACTTAAAGCTCCGTACTCCCGGCTAATAAAACTGTTTGTATGCTCTACTAACTCCCGCTGAATCTGTAGCTGTTCTTCGGGGGATTTTTCTAATACCTGGTTAAATAACCCTTCAGCGATCGCTGGAGCGGCGGTACTAGCTCCGGGAGCAGCAGGAGTAATAGATTTTCCAGTCTCTTTATAGATAAACCACAATAAAGCAAGTTGCTGATCGGTAGAGAAAGAACTAAAAGATGAAGTTAAATCGGCAATTATATCGACATTAGTAGTTATCATGATGATCTCCTAAGAAGTTTTTGAATTACTCCTTTTATTATAATATGAACAATTTTATTTTGTGGTCAATTTATTTAGAAAAATATTGTCATCAGTTAGCAGATAGGTTAAGATTAATTAATAAATATTTTCCCCAATAAATTACGATAACTATGGTAACTATTTCTTCAGTCAATAATAATGAAATCATAAATATTCAGGGCATTTTGGATTCTACTATTTATGAATATTTCACGAAGTTAAATAATGGCGAATTTACGGCTGCTGCCGAACTATTCTCAGAGCTAGGCATCCTTGCTCCCCCTTTTGATAAAACCGTTCAAGGTAAAAAGGAAATTGCTCAATATTTAAAGAAAGAAGCTAAAGGAATAAAATCCTGCCCAGAGCAGGGAAAAATCTTAGAACAAGGCTGCCTGACTGAGTATCAGATTAAGGGAACAGTAGAAATAAGTCAGTTTGTATTTAATGTAGAATGGCTTATTGAGTTAAACTCTGATCAAGAAATTATAATGGTAGAAGTAAAACTTACAGCTTCTTTAGAAGATTTGTTCGACTTCAAGTAGTAGTTAACTCAATCTGGAGGAATGATAAATGACTAGTTCTAATTTGCAAAATTTTTCTTCTAATAATGGTTCTATTAATAGCGATCGCAATATCCGTTATGGTGTTGTAGGTCTTGGTGCTTTTGCCCAAAGTGTGGCTCTTCCAGCCTTTAGTAATGCTGATAATACTGAACTAGTAGCCCTAGTTTCTGGTGATCCTACTAAGAGAAGAGAACTAGCCCAAAAGTATGGCATAAAAAATACCTATTCTTATGAAGAATATGATGATTTTTTAAGGAGTGGAAATGTCGATGCTGTTTATATTACTTTGCCAAATCATCTACATTGTGAATATACGGTAAGGGCTGCCCAAGCCGGAATTCATGTATTATGCGAAAAGCCTATGGCCGTCACAGTGGAAGAGTGCGAGGCAATGATCAAAGCGGCGGCAGATAATAATGTTAAGTTGATGATTGCGTATCGTTTGCACTTAGAAGAAGCTAATTTAGCAGCAGTAGAAATTCTTCGATCGGGTAACATTGGTGAGCCACGCATTTTTAATTCTCTGTTTACTCAACAAACCGTAGCCGGAAACATTCGACTTCAGAAGGCAGTGGGCGGTGGCACGCTTGATGATATTGGGATCTATTGCATCAATGCAGCTCGTTATCTATTCCAAGATGAGCCGATCGCAGTTTTTGCCACAGTCGCAAATAATGGAGAAGAAAGATTCCAAGAAGTAGCCGAGATGACTAGTGCGATTCTCCGTTTCCCCGGCGATCGCCTAGCAACTTTCACCTGTAGCTTTGGGGCGGCAAAGGTTGATAACTACCAAGTTATTGGTACTAAGGGCGACTTGAAAGTTGAAAATGCTTATAGTATTAAGGAAGATATAATCCATATTCTGACTGTAGAAGACCAAATTATAGAGCGGATTTTTAAGACTCGTGATCAATTAGCTGCCGAGTTTGCTTATTTCTCAGATTGCATTTTGCAAAATAAAAATGTAGAGCCATCGGGGGAAGAGGGATTGATAGATATCCAGATTATTAGAGCTTTATATCAATCAATAGCCACGGGTAGCTTTGTGGAGATTAATAATACTATCGATCGTCAGCAACGTCCTACGATCGACCAAACTGTTGTAGTCCCTTTAACTCACCCAGAACCAGAACTAATTAATCCTACTTCTCCCTCAGGTAAATCTTAGTAAAAACTCTAGATTCTAAAAATATTAGTAGGGTGGGCATTGCCCACCTTATTAAGCTCCTTAGAAAAACAACTTACAGCCTATTATCTAGTTGGTAGAAGACAGGCAAGGGGCTTAAGCCCCTTGTTTCCTAGAGATAAAATGTCCCTATTTGCGTAAAAAACAACTTATTATCAAAAAAAGTTATTCATTCTAATTATTTCGTAAAGTAGCAGCACCTCTTTTAGCGGTGTCTAAGTAAACTTCTCCCATGTCTTTAACTGCATCGGCCGATTGCTCACCAATTCTTTTTAGGCGCTCTCCGGGATTCCCTTCAGTTTCACGGGCTTGCTTATTCCATTCTCTCATTGTTGTTGGTCTTTGGACATCATTTTGAGAACTGTCTTGATGAACTATCTTGTCAAATAAATTACTGACTGGGTTCCCAGTATCCTGCTTCATATTAGTAGTTAGCAGTAAGAAACCTACGAGAACGATCGATATAAAACGCTTTGTTTGTAGTTGTCTATTAAACAAAGAAGTAACCTTAGTAATCGATGAGGTAATTGTTGTAGAAATGATGTTTAGCATAGTAATCTCCTTTAGTAAAAACCTGACTTTTTTTGTAAGATATGACGATCGCCTAGGGAATAAAGCTAGAGTTATTGTTAGTGGCTTATTAATTGCATGTTGCCATAATATTTTTAATGTAACATCTATCTTTTGAATGTTTTAGTATAGCTTATACAATTCAAACACTTACATATACATGATTCAGAGAATTTGCGGCGATTTTATTACACTTTATTTCAGAGTAAACCAAGTTAATCAAATTAATCAGTAAAACAATCATTAAGCTAACAAGGTAGCTATAGAGAGAAGTAATTAGGAAGAGTTTTTGATTCCCTCAGTTTAATTCTCTCAGATTTTAGCTATCTAAATATATTGAGGATATCTAATACAAACTCTTCAGCTTAATACTATCTAAACGATGAGTATTATTAAAATCAACCTAAGGAGCAAATATCATGGTTTACTCTTCTTCTAATCGACCCACAGAAACTTCTACAGAATTTCCAGTCTACAGTAATGGAAATAATGGAAATAATGGGAATAACGGTGTATTGCTTAGCGATCGAGTTCGTTGGGGGGCAATTATCTCTGGCTTAGTGGTGGCTATCAGTTCCCAATTACTGCTGAGTTCTTTAGGCGCTGCTCTAGGATTTAGTAATATAGCTGGCTCTGAAGCGCCCCGGACAGATTCTGGCGGTGTAGCCCAAGCTGTGGGAATTTGGACTATTATTAGTGTCTTTGTTTCGCTGTTTATCGGTGGTTGGGTCACAGCCCGTGCTGCTGGTTCTATAAATCGGAATACTGCGTTCCTGAATGGGGTGGTTCTCTGGGCAACTACCCTGACTATAGGCTCTTGGCTCTTGGCTAGTGGGGTTTCTGGTACCTTCGGGATAGTAGCTTCTAATGCTGGCAATATTGCTAACCAAGTACAACAAAATGGAGTTACTCTGCCTAATGGAGCGACTATTCCCGGCACATCTCCTAATGCCTCTCCTAGCCCTACGCCAAGTTTGAGCGCTCAACAAACCCGTGATGTGGCTGGAAGTGGAGCTAAGGCTAGTTGGGGGTTTACCTTTGGTAGTCTTCTGGGGTTGGCAGCAGCAGCGATCGGGGCTAGTATGGGTGCGCGTAATGCACATCATAGCCATAGAGTAGATGTTTAAGACTACTTCAAATTCTGTCAATAATCGTTTTTGGTAGGGGCGCAAGGCTTTGCGCCCTTATGCTATTTTTGGTTTTTGGGCTATTTTTGGTTTTTGGGTAAATTCTGTCCACATTACCCCGTGCTAAAATCAAATCAATAGATTCCTAGGGAATTAAGATGCAAAGTACTCGATCGCTGATTTCACCCGATACTTCCCCTACTCAACTTAATCCTTTCCAAGGCAGCCTCCCCGATCATACCCAACTGCCAGACTCAGATGGAATTTTTGTGAAAAATTTTCAGGAACATCCCCAAAGCCTAATTTTGACTAGCTCGATCGAGCCAATCCTCCAAAAACTTCATCCTGATGGCCGTTATTGCATTGGTCAAGATAGTGGAATTTACTGGAGATTGAGTGAGCCAGCCGAGAAAGGTGCAGAGGCTCCTGATTGGTTTTATGTGCCGAATGTGCCGCCCCTCCTTGATGGAGAGTATCGGCGATCGTACGTGTTGTGGAAAGAATTTATTGCACCTTTAATTACTATTGAGTTTGTTTCTGGGAATGGTTCTGAAGAACGGGATACCACCCCACCCGGAGCAACTGACAAAGTAGGCAAGTTTTGGGTCTATGAGCAAGCAATTCGGATCCCTTTTTATGCCATTTTTGAAGCCAAGAAAGCCTTAGTGGAGGTCTATCATTTAGTTGATGGACAGTATGAGCCATTGGCGGCCAACGATCGCCACCACTACCCGATCGCCCCTATGGGTGTGGAACTGGGGATCAAAGAAGATGGGGGGATACCTTGGTTGCGGTGGTGGGATCAGG
>Ga0335395_10001333_pt1 | contig 15662 bp, 14 predicted proteins | sample MAT02_FD_205744 | JGI IMG/M metagenome (GOLD analysis project Ga0335395, IMG submission 205744) | Freshwater microbial communities from Lake Fryxell liftoff mats and glacier meltwater in Antarctica - MAT-02 (spades assembly) (version 2) ...
ATTAATCAGTTCCTCTTTTCTCTTAAAAGTCATTACAAAGTGTGTTTATAGCTTCTAATAATGGTGAATTTCTCTTAAAATATACTCATCACTGATGAACAGTGTTCAATAAGATGCGTTCCCCCTGCCCCAGCAAGTGCTAAAGCTCCTAAATCCTGACTCTGATGACCCTTTTGTGCTGCAAACGGCTCGGCGGCTGTTTGAAACTGAGTCCAAAGTGCTGTACGCATTAGGAACGAACGATCGCATTCCCCAACTTTTCAGCCATTTCGAGGAAAATGGAGATTTCTATCTCGTCCAAGAATTGATTGTAGGTCACGATCTCACACAAGAAATCACCCCCGGAAACCGCCTGAGTGAACATGAGGTGCTGCACCTCTTACACGACATTTTAGAAGTCCTGAGTTTTGTCCACCACCAAGGAGTCATTCACCGCGATATCAAACCTTCCAATTTAATGCGGCGACAGTCAGATGGTAAAATTGTGCTGATCGACTTTGGAGCGGTTAAGGAAATTGGTAGTCAGCTACAAAATACCCAAGCTTCAACAAATCCAACAATTCCCATCGGCACAGATGGCTATATGCCTTCGGAACAAATGAACGGCCACCCCAAATTCGCCAGCGATATTTATGCAGTGGGAATGGTAGGCATTCAAGCTTTAACAGGGGTATCTCCTGACCAATTACCAAAAGACCCAAACACCCTCGAAGTAATTTGGAGAAATCGAGTATCTGTAAGCTCAAATTTTGCAGCAGTGTTAGACAAAATGATTCGATATCGTTATCAGGAGCGCCATCCATCAGCCGAGGCAACTTTACAAGATATCAAAGGAATTATTTCTGCTTCCCTTTCAAATACGGTGGTTTCCAGTACCCCAAAATTCAATTTACTCAATTTTATATCCAAGTTGCCCCTGCCAGCGAAACTAGGAATGAGTGTAATCAGTTTAGGACTGGTAACGATAACTATCATGGCTGTTGCTGCTAACCGATTTTCTCCCTCGCCACAGCCGACTGTTTCTCCTGAACCAACTGAAAAATGGAAGTGGTAATTGCTCACAAAAACTGCTAAATTAGTGTAAATCTGCCGGAAAATCAACAGCATTTTTAACAATCAACAATTACGGAATTAAGGAAATCCTATGAGTTATCAAAAAGTTGAGCTAACATTGACAATTGTTAGTTTATTAATTGGCTCTGTTACTGCTATACCCGCAGTTTATAATTTTGAGAAACAAACATTTTTCTGGCAAGTAAATTCAGAACAGAAAGAAGCTACCAAAACCACAGATTATCGGTGGTAGCTGCGACTACACAGCGCCCCTGCACTATAAGGTAGGGGAGTATCAAGGCGCGATCGAGGATTTGACTAAAGGAATTGAGTTAAGTCCACAGTTAGCAAATACTTACAATCCTGTTCTTGCTAAGGCTTACTATCGTCGAGGCGTTTATTTCCACAAGTCTGAAGAGTATCAAAAAGCAACTGAAGATTATGAGAATGCGATTCGGATCGAGCCGAATAAAAGTCTTGCAAAAGTTTGTGCGGACTTGCTTGTCTTTGCCTCTAATTGTCTTCCTTTGAACACAGGAATCAGATAATACATTAAGGCTGTACGGGAAGGGCTAATATTATAACTATTGATGGGCTTTCATGTATTCTCGCAGTAAGGTGTTGATCTGGGTTTGATAACCACGACCTTGAGATTTAAACCACTCCAAAACATCACTGTCAATGCGTAAGGTAACTTGAGCTTTAGTCTTAGGGTTGGGCAAGCCTCGCTGAACTACGGCTTTAGCAAACATTTCAGGCGTAATTTCAGGGCAATCAGAGAAATCAATATCTTCATCAGTCATGGCATCTAGGCGTTCCCAGTCAGTTTGAGATTTGCTCGAAGTAAATTCGTTGTTCATATTTAGTTGCTTTTCTAGCAGAAATAATGCGGGTAATATCCTCTCGTTATAAACCCAGGAGAGCCGCAACGTACCACAAGACTTTAATTGATTCTTGACACACAATTTAAATGTAGAACAGCTTACCTTATTTTCTTGAGTCCGCGGAGGCGGACTTCGTTTGTGTAGATGCGGTTTAAACCGCCGTCTTATCTCCGCCCCTCCCCATCCCAAATATCCCAACACCGCTGCTACCCGACACCGCACTCTATTAAAACAAAAGGCTAAAATAGTAGATCCTACAATTTGGGAGTTAATATTTGACCCTTGCACCCGATCGCGAAAACGTCCTAGCTTGGCTCTCTCACCGCGTTCCTGCCGCCCGCATCACACACATCCTCGGAGTCGAACAAACAGCAGGTGACTTGGCCCGCCATTACGGCCTCGATGAAGCAAAAGCTCGATCGGCAGGACTGCTGCACGATTTGGCAAAATACTTTAAACCTCAACTGCTGCTGCAAATGGCCCAGAAGGAAGGTTTAGAGTTAGACTCAGTGTTAGAGGCACACCCGCACCTGCTGCACGCAGACGCGAGCGCGATCGTCGCTAGAGACGAATTCGGGGTAGTCGATCGAGAAATCTTGGCAGCCATCGCCAATCATACCCTCGGCAGACCAAACATGAGCCAGCTCAGTTGTACCGTATTTATAGCAGATACTATAGAGCCGAGCCGCGGCAACACAGCCGAACTAAAATCACTGCGCGAGACAAGCTGGCAAAATCTTTATGCAGCCGTGTGGCAAACTAGCGATTATTCTCTCAAATATTTGCTAGAAACTCGGTGCTACATTCACCCGCGCACCGTACTTACCCGCAATTGGGCTCTGCAAATGGCACGCGAATCGCCCGAAATAGGAAATTCGACAGGAAAGTCGATCGAACAAATCACAAGTTAACAGTAAAATTTATCAGCAATCCTGTACTTACTTTTGGCTTGAACTTAATTCCTATTTCCAGTCTCAATCTGCCAACAACCGATCGCCAAAACGCACCCATTCTCCCTTACTCCATCAATTAGGAACTTAAACACTTGTCAGATATAACCCAACTCGAATATTCCACGGCCGAGTCTATAGCAACGGACAACACCCCCTCAGACGAAGCGCGGGGTTTGATCCTCACCGCTGCGCAAGCTGCCGATGACCGCAAAGCAGTTGATATTGTATTACTCCAGGTGTCAGAAGTATGCTATCTGGCAGACTACTTTGCGATCGTCACCGGATTTTCCAACGTGCAAGTACGAGCCATCTCCCAAGCCATCGCAGACCAAATAGAAGAAGAATGGGAACGCTTGCCGCTGCGTACGCAAGGGCTATCAGACGCAAGCTGGGTCGTTATGGACTACGGCGACGCGATTATCCACATCTTTAAACCTCAAGAGCGCGAATTCTACAATTTAGAAGCGTTCTGGGGACACGCCGATCGCCTTGACTTTTCCCCCGCAGAGGAATGCTAATGTGAAAAACGCTTCTGTTTCTATTTGTCCCGTTCCGCAAGAACAGCGACCGGTCAATGAATACCAGGAACTTACAGAATCCTGGTTTTTTAGCTGGGGAACTCTCGATTGGCCCGCATATCTGGCAAAACTGGCTTGGGTATGCGGTTGGAGTTGCTTGATATCCGGGCCCCTAGCAGCAGCCAGCTTTGCTCCCCTCAAGTATCCAGTTCAGTTTTTCCTGTGCGGTGCTGCCGGTGCCGGTTTTATTCTAGGATTAGCTTTGCTGCGACTTTACTTGGGTTGGTTCTACGTGCGATCGCGCCTTGCAAATCCCACCGTCGTCTACGAAGAGTCAGGCTGGTACGATTGTCAAGCTTGGCCTAAAACTCCCGAAGTTTTAGCTCAAGACCAGTTGATTGTCAACTATGAACTAGAACCAATTCTGAAGCGTCTGCGACAAACGTTTTATGGTTTGGTATCATTGCTGGTTGCCGGGGGGCTAATTTGGAATTGTTTGTAATCGGGAGCCAAAACAGGGGAGTTATGAGTTTTTGCCGAAAAAATTGACTTTTTAACTGACATTTTTAACTGACAACTGACAACTCATATCGTTTCCGGTTGGATCGGTATTGTTCAAACAGTTAACAGTTAACAGTTAAGGATCGCAAATTAAATAACTTACAATTTTAATTGTTATTGTGGAACAGGCAGGAAAGCCTGTTCAAGACGGGCGGGACGCCCATCCCACAAACTTGTGGAAGTTATTTAATTCTCATTCCTAACAATCATGTCGAAGAGTGCAACCGGAATTGATATCATAACTCCCCTGTACCCCAGTCTAAAATCTAAAATCTAAAATCTAAAATTGATATGACAAGGGGAAAACGAACCCAAGCTCCCGAACTGGAAGTCACACTGCTGCGCGAAGGTATTGTGGAATCGAAGCACCGCGTCCAGGCCGCTGTCTGCGACAAACGCGGGCGCGTTCTGTCCGTTGCGGGTAACTCGGACACGGCCACATTTGTCCGTTCTTCTCTCAAACCGTTTCAAGCTTTGGCTGTGACGGCGAGCGGCACTTTAGAACGCTACGAATTGACCGATCGAGACTTAGCGATTATTTGCAGTTCTCATCAAGGTACGATCGAGCAATCGCGCCAGGTATTTAACGTCCTGTGGCGCTGCGACATTGACCCATCCAAACTTCAATGCCCCATTCCTGAAGGCAAAAAGAGCGCTCTACAATACAACTGTTCCGGCAAACACGCCGGAATGCTGGCTGTCTGTCAACTACGGCACTGGGATCTGAAAAATTATTTGAGTCGCAAACATCCCGTCCAGAAGCTTATTTTGGATAAAGTGGCAGACTTGCTAGGAATGCCTGCCGAAGAGTTTATCAGCGCTCGCGACGACTGTGGCGCTCCTACCTATTTGTTGCAGTTGGGGCAAATGGCATCTTTGTACGCTCAGTTAGCCTCCGGCGACAATGTGGATATGGAGCGGATTGTCCGCGCTATGACTCATCACCCGATGATGGTTGCCGGTGAGGGCAAATTTGACACGGAACTGATGCGATTGACTCAAGGCGAATTGGTGAGCAAGTCCGGCGCTGAAGGAGTGCAGTGCATTGGCCGGGTTGGCGAAGGCATGGGCTTGGCAATTAAGGTGACGGATGGTGGCAAGCGCGCTCAATTTGCTGTGGCGATTCACTTGCTCAAGCAGTTGGGGTGGATTACTCCGACGATCGCCGAAACTCTTTCGGACACTTACCTGACTCTCAGCGATTTTAAGCGCTTGGAAGTAGTTGGCGAAGTTTCGATGCTTTAGGGCGATCGAGACTCTGAGCCAATTTCAGCAACCCCTCCCACAATCTCAAAAGTTTTTTTGATTTAGGGGTTGCAATTTTCAGAAAGGTATGGTTATATTAGAGAGAGACAAAAAACGACGCGGGATAGAGCAGCCTGGTAGCTCGTCGGGCTCATAACCCGAAGGTCAGTGGTTCAAATCCACTTCCCGCCACCAACTTGAAACAAACTCTGTAATCTCAACGATTACAGAGTTTGATTTTCGGAAACGACTAGAAAGATAGATTAAGCGACGCGGGATAGAGCAGCCTGGTAGCTCGTCGGGCTCATAACCCGAAGGTCAGTGGTTCAAATCCACTTCCCGCCACCAAATTTAATCAGATAAGCCCCGGCAACCTAAAAGTTGTTGGGGCTTGTTTTGTGTCGTCTGGAGCCATAACAATAGGGACACAGCACTGCTATGTCCCTACCGTATATTTGGATCTTACCCAAAGGTAAAAAACCCAACATAACCCAATACAGTTCACTTAAGCCCGATCTCCCTGGCACACCCCTTAAAAAGGCTACCGTGTACACACAAGTCATGAGATCCCCCCTAGCCCCCCTTAAAAAGGGGGGAACCGGAGTCAAAGTCCCCCTTTTTAAGGGGGATTTAGGGGGACCTCCGAGGATTTTGGTTCTACACAGAGATGTGTGTACACCGTAGCCTTAAAAAGGGGGGACAAGAGCTGTATTAAAGTCCCCCTTTTTAAGGGGGATTTAGGGGGATCTCCGGGTGATACAAACAGTTAAGTGAACCGTATTGCAACAGAACATCAACCTTAACACTCAACCCTATACTTTAAAGACGACCGTTTGTATAAGCTTTATTTCTCAAAAATCGGCAATCCCAGATCCAGATTTTTCAACTCGGAATTTTCAATTGCTAAGTCGGCTGAGTTTGCAGCCAATCAAAAATCAGGTTTAACTGTTCCAGCGTAACTAACCCATACTGCCACAGAATCATCGGCAGTTGGCTGGCATCTTGTTCACCGTGTCGGAGTGCAATGGCGATCGCAGAATTCGATATCGCCAACTCCCCTCGCAAGTAATCGATCAGTAGAGCCTTTCCCATGACCTTGACCGCCAGTTTTATACGCTGTGTAAATGATATGTAGTCGATCGGACTGAATCGGAATTTCAACTGCACTAACTTTAGGTTCAGAATAAAGAATGTCGTGTGATGCAAACCACAAAAAACTTGTGATTAAAATTAGATCAAAAAGCGATCGCAATCACAAGACCTCTGAGCGTCAAAAATTGGCTTCTGCGATCTTGGCTTCCAATCAATCAATTCATTTAAAATTGCTAGAGTCCTAGCTGAAGCTGAACTCCCCCTCCTGTGCCGCTGTCGTTGGGTTTGAGAGGTAAGGGATTTCCTAGACGCTGGGCGTCGGAAGGAGTAGTGATAAATTCCAATTCCGGGCCGACTTTCAGGCGAAAGGTATCGCCCAAGCTGCGCTCCCGAATAGCGGCATTAGCCGCCGTTTCTCGTTCACCAATCAAGTTGTGGTAGTCCGAGTCTACGCTTCTGTCCTCCACAGTCATCAGGGAATCCCCAGATAAAGTCGTTTCCGAATTTTGGGGCGCTGGTTGCAGTCTTTGTTGGGCGATAACCGCCGGGGTAAAACCGATAAAAATTGAACTCAGTCCGAGAGCAGTGCCAAGAGTAGCAATAACTGCGTTCATCATCCATGCCTCCGCTAGTTGCATCCCACTATGCTTATTGTACCCAGCCGGAATTAACTTGCGCTCTATCAAAAGTAGCTGGTTGTGGAGATATCAATTAAAGTTCCGGCGAAAACTTGTAAATTGCGATCGCACTCCGACTCTCAGAAACCTGGTTTTTTACTGGATGTGCCGGATGTGACGAAGTGTTGCTGTGAAAAAAAACCCGGTTTCTGGCCAAGCGAGTGCGAGCGCGAACTACCCAATCTCAAATCTCAAATAGTATCAGCCTTCTTAGAGTCAAATCGCGAAGTGATACTGTAAAAGCGCGATCGCCCGTGTTCCCAAAGTGACCGATCGCGCTAAGATGACGGTGGCAGTCGTTAAAAATTCAATTACCAGCGGCAGATTATAAGTTCTTAACAGCAGATTGCCTACTAAAACCATCTCAACTTCAAAATCTGCGCTCATCAGGTTGTACTTTACCAAAATGTTGTGGGCTCGTAATATTTCTGCTTCACCATGCCAATCAGATATCTGACCGACAAGATTTTAAAAATGTCGGGCAAAGTGCCAATTCGCGTCCTCCTTGTCGTGCCTTTTGCCCTCCAGACTTTCGCTGCGGTAGGGCTGACGGGGTGGCTGTCCCTACGGAACGGGCGCATAGCAGTCAACGATGTTGCCACGCAACTGCGGGCAGAAGTCACATCGCGCATCGAGCAACACATTCATAGTTATATCGAAACGCCGCACCAAATCAATCAACTCAATCTCAATGCCATCAGTCAAGGCATTTTGAACCCGCAGGATTCCGCTAGTTTACGCAGTTACTTCTCCAAGCAAATCAAAATCTTTGATAAAATTAGCTACATTCAATTCGGCTCCGAACAAAAAACTTTTATGGGAGTTGAACGCCTCGACGATGGCAAGCTGCAAGTTCGGATTTCTAATAAATCTACTGGCTATAACTTTCACAGCTACGCGCCATCCGAATTCGGCGAACCAACTAAGCTATTAAAAATTACTCCCAACTACGACCCCCGCCTCCGACCTTGGTACATAGCTCCGGTGCGGGCCCGCAAGCCGATATGGACTAAAATTTATACTTATTTTGACTCTCCCAAACTAGCGATTACGGCCGCACAACCAGTTTACGGCAAGGATAACAAACTGATTGGAGTTGTGGGTGCGGATTTGCTACTTTCCCAAATCAATCAATTCTTGGGCAGTCTCAAAATTGGTAAATCAGGACAGACTTTTATTGTAGAAAAGTCGGGAGAATTGGTGGCAAATTCTACTCCAGAAGCGCCGTTTATTGTTAGCAACGGCGTTCCGAAACGAATTGCTGCAACTCAAAGCAACAATATTTTGATTCGATCGACTGCCCGGTATTTGAAAGAACGCTTTGGGGATTTGAGCAAGATTGACGGCACTTATCAGCTAGATTTTGCGATCGACGGACAACGGCAATTTCTACAGGTGACACCCTTTTCAGACAGCAGGGGCCTCGATTGGTTGATTGTGGTGGCGGTTCCCGAAGCCGATTTTATGGAAGCGATTAACGCTAACACTCGCTACACTGTGTTGCTGTGTTTCGGTGCTTTGGTGGTGGCGATAGCTATTGGGAGTCTGACTTCGAGGTGGATTGTGATGCCGATTCAGCGTCTGAGCAAGGCTGCGGAGGCTTTGTCGCGGGGAGAATGGGACTCGATGGCGGTAGATCCCCGCTTGATGGCGTCTGTAGAGCGGGAGGATGAGGTGGGTGTCCTGGCTCGCTCTTTTAATACGATGGCCGGTCAATTGGAAGAGTCGTTTACTACTCTCGAAGAGCGGGTGGAAGCTGCGATTGCTGATAAAACTAAATTAATTGGCTCTCTGAAAAAATCTCAGCAAAAACTCGCTCTCCACCTCTATCAAACTCCTTTGGGGGCAATCGAATGGAATCTAAATTTTGAAGTAGCGGACTGGAATTTGTCAGCCGAAAGAATTTTTGGATACAACCGCTTGGAAGCAATGGGATGCCACGGAGTCGATCTAATAGTTCCTGAAAGTGCTAAGGAGTATGTTAGGGAACTATCTATAACTTTGCTCACTAATCAAGGAGGCATTAGTAGCATTAACGAGAATATCAGAAAGGACGGGCAAATTATTCTTTGCGAGTGGTACAATACTACTTTGGTTGATGCTGACGGCAGCATCATCGGGGTGGCATCGCTGATTCAGGACGTAACCGAGTTTCACAGTGCTGTGGAGCAGTTGCGGGCCAGCGAGGAACGGTTTCGCCAGTTGGCAGAAAATATTAATGAGGTATTTTGGATTAGAGAACCCCATCAACAGCACATAGTTTATGTGAGCCCTGCTTGCGAGAAAATATGGAATTTGAGCTATCAGAGTTTGCTGTCAAAACCGGAGGCTTTTTGGGATGCTATTCACCCGGAGGATCTCGATCGCGTCAAGGTTGCTTTTGAAAAACAGGTGCGGGGCGATTATGATGAGGAGTATCGGGTAGTGCGATCTGACGGTTCAGTTTGCTGGGTGCGCGATCGGGCTTTTCCAGTCCGCAACGAAACCGGAGAAATTTACCGCATCGTCGGCATTGCTGAAGATATTACCCAGCGCAAATTAGCAGAAGAATTCCAAAAAGTCGCTCAAACCGCTCAAGCAGCCAGCCAAGCCAAAAGCGCCTTTTTAGCCAATATGAGCCACGAATTGCGGACTCCCCTCAACGCCATTATCGGTTACAGCGAGATGCTCAAAGAAGACGCGGAGGATTTAGGCCACGAAGATTTTATCCCCGACTTGTACAAAATTCAAACGGCCGGCAAACACTTGCTATCTTTAATTAGCGACATTCTCGATATTTCTAAGATAGAAGCGGGGCGGATGGAACTTTATTTGGAAACTTTCAACCCTGTTAATTTAATTGACGACGTAGTTTCCACAGTCGAATCCCTCGTGGAGAAAAATTCTAATAAGTTTGAAATTGATTGTGCGACGGACTTGGGAATGATGTATGCTGATGTTATTAAAACTCGGCAAATATTGCTAAATTTACTCAGCAATGCAGCCAAATTTACGAAAGGTGGCACTATTAAAATCAGCGTTGAAAGAGTGACAAATCAAGGGTCAAAAATTCAAAAACTAGAAGACTCTTCCGACTTGGTAATTTTCCGCGTAGCTGATACAGGCATTGGAATTCCCGCCGAACAATTGCAGCATTTATTTCAAGCTTTTATGCAAGGTGATGCCTCAACCACGCGCGAGTACGGCGGAACGGGTTTGGGATTGACGATTAGCCGTCATTTCTGCCTGATGATGGGTGGTGATATTCAAGTCGAAAGTGAATTGGGTTGTGGTTCTATTTTTACAGTCTACTTACCGGCGCAAGTTGAATTATTGGATAGGACGTACGGTTGAAACCGCGTCTACAAAAACGAAGTCCGCCTCCGCGGACTGAAGAAAATAGCGTAATTTCAACCGCCCGGTCTTCTTCTCCTCCTTCTTGCTCCTCCTTCTTGCTCCTCCTTCTTCCTTCTTCCTTCTTCCGACTTCCATCGGACTGAAATCCGTTACATCCGTTACATCCGTTACATCCGTCACAGAATCCGCTGCCGAACTTCCTTCTGCCTTCTGCTATACTTCCCGTTTCTGCCGCCCCAAAAGTTGAGCTGCTAATACACCGCCTGCAAAGCCAAAGAAATGTGCTTGCCAAGAAACTCCGGGCTGGGATGGCAAAACTCCCCAAATTAAACTGCCGTAGAAGAAACCAACAATTAAAGATATCAAAAGTGAAGTAAAACTACGTTCAAATAAGCCGCGCAGTAGCAAAAAACCGAAGTAGCCAAAAATCAAACCGCTGGCACCAATGTGCACGGAATTGGGCGCGCCTGTCAGCCAAACTCCCAATCCGCTAACTAGCATAGTGACGGCACTTACGACAAAAAAGTCGCTAACTTTCCGCAGCATAATCAACCAACCAAATGTTAAGAAAGGAAGAGTATTACTGGCTAAGTGAGCAAAACTGCCGTGCAGAAAAGGCATCAACAGGATGCCTTCAAGTCCATCGATGCTGCGTGGGCGGACTCCGTAGGAATTCAGCGCGCCTCGGAAGACGAATACATCAACGATCTCGATAATCCAGAGAAGGGCAACGAAGCCGCCGAGTATGGCGGCGTGGCTTTGTAATTCGCGGGTGATAGATTTGGTTTCTGGGTTGCTCATGGGTGGTGAGGGCGGTGATACCGATTATTTCTAATTGTAGGAGTTTCTGGGCGATTCCCTACGGGATAGCTACGCTTCACGCAGGGCGTGAGAATTGGGCCGGGGTTTCAGGGTGTTTTGCAGCAGAGCTTATATTTGTAACTATCATCACTTTTATCAAAAGTTCCGTATTTTCACGCATAGAATATTTCAGACAAAGGTGTCAGAATTAGTAAAGAACTGTAAGAAGAGACTCAACCAAAGGTAGGTTGAAAACTCCAGGAACTAATTTCTTCGCACAAAGTCATTAATTCAAGAAGTTCAATCCGGTAAAGCAAAACGGGCTGCTGTAGATACTGATTGTAGATAAAAGCAAAAACTCTACAAAGGGTTCTTGGCACCTCGTTATAAGAGAGGAACAGAGCAAAATGAATGTATTTAAGCATACAGTACCCGATCGCATTCTGTCAATTTGGGTATGGGTTGATCGACCAGAAACCGTAGTTAGTGTCTCTACAAATCCTCAAAATTACGGTCAAAAGCCGCGCTTTGACTTATGGCATCCGCTGAAACAGTGGCTGGATAGCGCCGAAATTAAAAGTCAAAAATTGGCTCGATTCTTGTGTAAATTTATTCCGTCGCAGTGTCCGTTTGAACGGGAAGTCAAAATTGGCGATCGCACTTTATTTTCCATTCCGCCGTTGTGCAAGTTAAATCCGCTTTACGAGCAACTGGTTGGGATTCGCTTTCGTGCTTTGTGTTATTTGGCTGACGACTGCGGCGTGGATGTGACTCCCTATTGTTAATTAGGCAAAAATTTAAATTTCTAACTCTCTTTTTCGCCCTCCCTTCTCCTTGTTGGGGAGGGTTTTTTGTTGTTTTGTGCGGGCGAATCAGGGATCGGAAGTGCGATCGCACTTTTGGAAGCTAATACAACAGATTTCAGGTTTGTAGGGGCGGTTCTAAGAGTGCCCGCCACTAAAGACCTAAAATCTGCTGCGACGATCCAGCGGAGGACTTGCATTCCTTACTCCGAACCTATTTGGAGTGACTATCGCTGTCTTGCTCTTCTTCCCTAATATCTTGGAAAATATGCCAAACCAAGCAAACAATACCAATCCAAAATCCTGAAACTGGATCTAACCACGAGATTAAATTGACGATGCCAAACTCGGTCAATTGTCCAGCAACGCAGGTAAATTTGTGAGTTTTGACAATATTTTTGAATTCCTGGGAGAGTGATTTTTTACTCAATTCGAGGCTTTCTAGTTCTGCGTCTTCGATGAAAGCCAGCAAAATCCATAATTGAATTTGCGGATTTTGAGCCAAGATGATTTTGAATTGTTGTGTAGTCATGGCGGGTATTGGATGAATTAATGAATTTACCAGTACATTTATCAAAGCATCCTGTAGCCCCCCAACATCAGTCCCAAAAACCTCCACTACAAGTGGAACTCAAGTAGAACTTATCTTCCACCTAGACTGCAAAGACACCATGTTCAGCAAATATCTGTTACTATCTCAATCATTACATCGCTAAATATTCGGCTCATGGTGTGGGATGATTTTCTCAAGCGGATGGCTGTAGACCTCGGCCTTACTCCCGGACAGTCTAATGTCTTTATAGAAAGATTTGCTGAAAATAATATCGATAAGCTAGAAACCGAGATAGAAGCGAATAGCAAGCTGCTTTTTGGCATTCAAGCTGAAGCTTACAAGAAGCGCAGAGGCGAGATTTACAAGAAATTCACTTATAATTGTGCCAAACTGGAGACAGCGGGTGCTCGCAAAGCTGAAACGCTGCGAAAGTGGCTTTTAAGTGAATATTCTGCTGGGGCGATCGACATTTCAGCACCAGAAACAGCCAAAACATCCGAGTTTCCGTCACCAGCAACCCAAATTGACTGGCGCGAAACCTGCCGCGCCGCAGCCCAAGCCAAGCGACAAGCAGCCAACACTTTTTTTGCCAACGACTTAGGGCGAAAAATCGACCTCAACGAGATTCACGTCCCCTTGGGATTAATCGAACGCCAGCAAAAACCCCAGCGCCGCGATGATTTCTCCCCTCAAACAGGTTCCCAAGCTTATCAGGAAGCCGAAAAACTCATTCCCCTCAGTTACGACGAATTTTGCGAAAAAGTCCTCACAAACAGCGACAGCCCTAAAAGCAAGGGGAAACGCCTTGCAGTCATCGGCGAACCGGGTGCGGGAAAAACTACTCAATTGTTGAAAATTGGCGATCGCATATTGGCGGAAACTGAATATTTGCCCGTATGGATATCCTTAGCAGAGGTGAAAAAACCTTTGTGCCAATATTTAATCGAAGATTGGCTGCGAATAGCGGCGGGAAAATTGGATGCTGCACCTGCGGAATGGGTGAAAGAATTTAATGAATTACTGAGTGAAGGAAAAATCTGGTTGCTGTTGGACGGCGCGGATGAAATGGGAATAGCGGATTCCCTGGGAACTCTATCGCCACAGTTGAGAGAACCGGTATTTAATAAAGTACGAATAGTAATCAGTTGCCGCCTGAATATTTGGGAGGCTACGGGGAATGCCCTGTCTGATTTTGATACTTATAGAATGCTCGATTTCAGCTATGGAGACGGCGAGAATTGCGATCAAGTGAAATTGTTTATAGATCAATGGTTTCGATCCCCCCCAGCCCCCCTTAAAAAGGGGGGAGCCGGAGAAGTTTACACTATTGAAAACGAGCAAACTTCTGTTACTTCTCTTACTCCCCCCCTTCTTAAGGGGGGGTTGGGGGGGGATCTCCGCGCCGCCTTAGACGAACCGGGAAAAGAGCGAATCAAAGATTTAGCACGCAATCCCCTGCGGTTATTCCTGCTGTGTTTAACTTGGGAATTCGGACAGCAAAAATTACCGGATACTAAAGCCGAACTTTATGAAGTCTTTGTCGCAGCGCTTTATGATTTCAAAAAACAAGCTTTCCCGACAACAGCAGCACAGAGAATAGACTTAAATGCTGCCTTGGGAAAGTTTGCACTGACAGCAATTGAAGCTGGATATAAATCGATATTGCCGGATTGGTTTGTGAGCAAACACCTGGCGCAACCGCATCCAGAGTTATTTGAAAAAGCAATTGAATTAGGTTGGCTGAATCGAGTCGGAGTTGATGCCGAAAACCCCCTGAAATCTGTTTATGCTTTCTATCATCCTTCTTTTCAGGAATATTTTGCAGCGTGCGAGATTGAGGATTGGCACTTTTTCTTGAATCATGTGCCGCAGAATCCGCAGCAGGGGATTTATCGGATTTTTGAGCGGCAGTGGAAAGAGGTGATGTTGTTGTGGATGGGGCGAAAGGATGTGGATAGGGAGGAGAAGGAAGCGTTTATTAAGGCGTTGGTCGAGTTTAAGGATGGGTTACATGATTTTTATGGGTTTCGAGCTTATTTTCTAGCTGCTGCTGCCATAACTGAATTTAAAAATAGTAAGTTTGCTGATGAGATTGTACAGCAGATTATAAAATGGAGTTTTGGTTGTTTCTATAAAAACTTAAAGGATTCTCAATTTCATTCTAGTATTATAGAAGAAGCTAGGGCAGCACTACCCAAAGCAGACTACCATAAAGCGGTGAAATTTCTATTACCATTACTAGATAGAAGTAAGTATCCGCATATCCGACATGAAGCGATCAAAACTTTAGGAGTAATCGGCACTGGTAATTGTGATGCCATCCAGGCTTTGAATAGCATAATAGACGATCCATCTGAAAATATCTGCTGTGTAGAAATAGCTTCTTGTAGCCTGGGCAAAATTACTACAGGAAATCTCAGATTAAAAGCTATTAAAAAAATTATTGATTTGATGAATATCGATCTTCATGAAACTGCTGTTCTATCTCTTAGTCAACTTGTTTTTGAGAGTTTAGATATTACTTGTGAAAGCAGAGATTTGATTATAGAAAACATGGCTAAACATATAGAAAAAATTGATATACAATTATATTATTTCCCTACTAACTGGTTGATTGCTAAGGCTTTTTTAAAGATAGCCCCAACTCACCACCCACAATACCAGTATGCTACTGACATTGAAAAGAGAAGCGACGCAAGGATTAAGCAAATTCAAGATAGCGGAATAGATATGTTGCTCAATGATATTAACATCCTTGGTTTAGGCGATATAACAGCACAAAACTTAGAAACGCAAATTATTGAAATAATTTCTAATTTAAACTTGATTTTACATACTAACCAAGACGATGAGATGCAAGAGATAGCTTGTAATTGCTTAGAATCAATATTGCTAGGTCAAAAATTCTCTAATCAAGCTATTTTTTTAGCAGTAATTCAAGGCTTAAAAGATTGCTCAGATCATCGTATCCGCGAAAACTACCAAGTCATCTGGCACTGTGCCCAAAATCTCCCTTACCCCACCTTCTATGACGCATGGCACCATCCACCCACCACACGCCATCCCGAAGTTCCCGATACAACCGCAGTCGGTTTCACCTCAACCACATCAACCCTCAACTGGCAAACTTTCCCCCAAGACATTGCCAGAGAAATCAATAATCAAGCCGAATTATCCAATCAAATC
>Ga0335395_10001334_pt1 | contig 15642 bp, 18 predicted proteins | sample MAT02_FD_205744 | JGI IMG/M metagenome (GOLD analysis project Ga0335395, IMG submission 205744) | Freshwater microbial communities from Lake Fryxell liftoff mats and glacier meltwater in Antarctica - MAT-02 (spades assembly) (version 2) ...
CAAACCGGATAAGTTAATTTTAAGTTAAACTTTTTCGCAAAGAAACCGTGAGGCCAGGTAAAACCAAACCCAAATCCAGATTCTAGGAAAGCATCTCGCAAAACTTTCTGCACATTGTAATAGTCTTCACTTTCGTCTGTCATATTAAAATCGCCCGCGACAATTACTGGCAAAGTTTCTTGTTGAATGCGCTCTACTAAATCTTGAATTTCGGGAAAACGTTGTTTGTATTTGTAAACTGGGATTTTGATAAAAGGGAGTATGTTATACATTTTAACCCACGGCCCAGTTGCTTGCATATTATAAATGACTATTGCTTGTTTGTTAAAGTTAATAACTGCTCGCTGCTGCGTTTCTGGATGATTAGCTAAGTGCAATATCTCGCTAGACACAATTGGGTATTTGCTGAAAATCCCTACGGGTGGAAGATTGATTTGATAGGGATAGTCTGCTTTCAATGAAGTGAAAACTGCGATATGTTGTTTAACAGTTTCTTGTAAAAATATTATATCTGGTTGTTTCTGGTCAATCAGTTTAATTAAAGTTGGTGATTTCGTTATATTCCAACCAACATTATGGGATAAGATTTTGATGCTAGGCTGGGAATTTGTGATGTTTATTGGCTGTGGTGAAAAGTATTTGACGTGCAGACAACTCAATAGTAAAATACAAGCAATTGATGAAACAATAGAAAACCAGCGCTTTTTGATAAGTGAAAATGCTATGATGGGTAAGAATAAAATGGGTAACAAAATTAAGGGAGTGAAAGTGCCAATAAAAGCAACAATCCACAGCCGATCCCAAAAAATTAGTCTGAGAATGAAGTAGCAGATAATGAATGCTGAGTAGCTATAAACTAAAAATACAACAACTTGTTTTAAAAGTATTTTAATTGTGTTCATTTGTAGCCTTTCATTATATTGTTATGGCTCATGTTTAAAATAGAAATTTGCTTAAATCAAATTCTTCAGTTGAGTGAGGTTGACTGTCTCTTTCCGAAATTAAAATCAACAAAAGCCGATCGCTATAATCGGCCGCACCCCGCAATTCTTCTCGCAAAATTTCCAGTCCGCCATTAGCATATTCTTCAAAAATTTGCAAGCGCTGTGCTTCTGATTCTCCGTCGAGATGGGAGAGAATTTGAGGATTTTTGGTTTCGGCGATCGCAATTAGCTTAATCGCCATGTCGTAGCCCCTGGATACGAAAATATCAACGTCGATCGCACCTGGTTCTCGTTTGGAAATTTCCCCCAAGGGCGATCGCTTTTTCCGCTTATTTCCCAAGGATGCAGCAAACGCAATCACATCGGCGTAAGTCTGGAAAGGCCCGGAGTTGTTATCCGATAAAGTTAAGGATTTAACTAAATCAGCTTTGTCTTTAGCAATTCTAATTTTGTTAGCAGCCATTGGGATTAATATGTAATTTTTAACTAATTATGTCGGCACTAATAAACATCATTATGTCATTGCGAGCTCTTAGCGAAGCAATCGCAATCCCCTGTGATTGCTTCGCTAAGAGCTCGCAATGACAAAGTATATATTTGCTGACTGACTTATTATACATATTGCAAAGATATGACACTCTCCTCTGCTGGGACGAAATTTTGTGTAGAGTCCAATTTCAACCGGGCGGATGCTTGCTTAACAATGTCCGTAATAACATAATTTTTTGGGCAAAACTTCCTCTGGCTTCCCGGCGCTTGGTTTTTTCGGCTAAAAGTTCATCGCCCGAAACGCCAAAACTCAGCATCAGCGCATCCATCACCTCAGACAAATCAGCCAATTCCGCCAACAAATCATCCTCATCAGCCGCCGCAGCTTCTGTCGCTTCCTCAATCAATTTCTGCCGCAAAGCTTGACGGTATTCGCGATCGGACAAAATGACAACCTCGCATTCATTCCCACTTTCGCGAATAATTTCAGGAATGCGATCGCGCACCAATTTATGATACTCTTTTTCCATGTCAAACTCCCTTCAACCTTGATTAAAAGTTTGAATCAACCAGCGATTAATTTCCCCATCATCTTGAGTTTCACTGCGATTCAAAGCTTCCTCAACTAACGCTATTTCCAGCCCAGGTAAAACCCGCGACTGTTGAATTCTTCCACTACCTCCGCCATTAATCGCAAACGCAAAAACCTCCCCTGTGTTTGCACGTTCAACCCAATATTCGCTAATTCCTGCGTCTTCGTAAAGCAACCGCTTGCTGCCCAAATCATCATTAAAAGAAGATGCACCAATTTCTATTACCAAATTAGGCGGATCGTATTCATCCAAATTAACAGGTGAATTACTGTCAGCCGGAGGAACTCTCAAATCTGAACCAATGTAGTAAGCTAAATCAGGTTGAAACTCACGAATACCTGCTTTGCGGAAACTGGCATTAGCAAACTGAACTACTCGGATATTTCTTAATGCAGCAAACAGAATAACTACATACGGGATGATCGAATTATGACGCGCGTGTAATGGCCCTACTGGTGACATTTCTACCCTCATGTGTTCTTGATCGTAATAAAACTTGCCTTTTTCCCAAGCTGAATCGTCAGCGAAGGCTAAAAACTCTTCCCACGTCGCTTTCACCCAAATATCCGTTTCCAAAACCTGCGTAATTACCGAACTAGAAGACATCATCCACCTCTACTATTTCTGTATATTCAAATTCCACATCAAACTCCCTTCAACCTTGATTAAAAGTTTGAACCAGCCAGCGATTAATTTCCCAATCATCTTGAGTTAAACTTTGATTTAAAGCTTCCTCAACTAACGAAATTTCCAGCCCAGGTAAAACCCGCGACTGTTGAATTCTGCCACTACCTCCTCCATTAATTGCAAACGCAAAAACCTCCCCTGTGTTTGCACGCTCAACCCAATATTCGCTAATTCCTGCGTCTTCGTAAAGCAACCGCTTGCTACCCAAATCATCATTAAAAGAAGATGCACCAATTTCTATTACCAAATTAGGCGGATCGTATTCATCCAAATCAATAGGTGAATTGTTGTCAGCCGGAGGAACTCTTAAATCTGAACCGATGTAGTAAGCTATATCTGGTTGAAACTCGCCAATACCTGTTTTGCGGAAACTGGCGTTAATGAACTCAATTATTCGGATATTTCTAAAAACCGTATAAAAATTGACAACTCTCGCAACAATCGAATTATGACGCGCGTGCAATGGCCCTACTGGTGACATTTCTACCCTCATGTGTTCTTGATAGTAATAAAACTTGCCTTTTTCCCAAGCTGAATCGTCAGCGAAGGCTAAAAACTCTTCCCACGTCGCTTTCACCCAAATATCCGTTTCCAAAACCTGCGTAATTACCGAACTAGAAGCCATAATCCACCTCTACTATTTCCGTATATTCAAATTCATTAGGACTGCGCTTAACTAAAGGATAGCGCGTCCCGCCCAATTCGATCGCATCTTCTTCGCAATCAGCCTTCGGAGAATTGTACACCAGCACGTATTCCTTACCGATGCAGCTTTCCATTTCTTGAGCAACTTCTCCGCGCCACTGAGTTTTCGTCACCAAAACTACCAATTGATTCGCCAATTTGGGCAGCTTATTCGCGATTTGCTTGCGATAAATCTCGTCCAAACTGCCAAAGGGAGAATCCATCACAATCGGAAATGTACTACTATCCGGGCCCATCAAAGTATTCTTTTGACTCCACTCCCGCACGCCCTCAATAATCCCGCCAATAAACGACAAACTAAGGATTTGATTTTCTCCCGTCGAAGCAGCGACTAAAGATTCTTTTCCCGACGTATTTTCTACTAGCGTGAGTTCGTATTTATCGCTCAACTTGGGGATGTAAGGAGTAAAAGAAATTTGGCTAAAAATATCTTGCACCCGTTTTTCTAATTGAGAACAAAACTGTTTTTCTAAGCGCGATCGCACTTCCGTTAGGCGATCGATCGCATCCTGAGTCGCAGCAATCCGGCGCTGGGCTAGCACTTGCCTTTGCTCATTCAGTTGCTGCTTGTCGATTTGCTTGTCCAAAGCCGCAACCTGGGCATTCAAACTCTCAATCTGCTGCTGGTTAGAGCCTGTTTCCCGGTGCAACTCGCCAATTTTTGCCTCAATCTCATCCAAGCGCTTTTGCAAGCGGCTGACATCGCCGTCAGGGAAGTTTTTCAGCTTGCTGTGAATATCGTCTAACTGGGTTTCCACCCGCGAAAGTTCTGCTCTGCTGTGACTAATATTGGCTTGCTGGCGATCGATTTCGTCCCAAAAATCAGCTATTTGGCGATCGATTTCATTGATGCGATCGCTAATTCGGATCGTAGTTTCTTCCACATCGCCAGCACCCGCTTTATTCATCCAACCGCTAACATTTTTGGAAGCTTCAGAACCCTCCACCAATTGGGCACCACAGATACACCGCTGCTGCGCTAATAACTTTTCCAAAAACGGCCGCCCAATCCCCGAAAGCAACTCGCCTTTTTCCCGCAAATTCCCGAAAATCAAGTTAAATTCAGCCGTAGCATCAGACAAAAATACCGTGTAAGCGCGCCCAGAAATTGCTCGTTTCATCGCATCAGAAGCCAAAGCAATTTGTTCCTTAAATAAAGTCCGCTGCTTTTCCAATTCGTCTCGCAACTTTTGCCACTCAGCAGCACCGCTGAGTTCCAAGAAATCACCGTTAACTACTTTTTTTAATTCACCTTGATTCGTCAATTCTTGCTCAATTTCTACTTGTCTTTTTGAAAGTAAATCTACCTCTTTTTGACAAGTTTGCTTGGTTTTTAACAGTTTCTTGATTTCAGAACTACCAATCACGCTCAAATCTGTTTCTAGAGACTTTCTGGCATCTATCAAATGTTTAATCGAGCGACTCAATACCTCTACTCCTAGCAATTCCTTAGTAGCTTCAGCAATTTCTGCTTTCTTGTCGTGGCGAACAATTTGCTCGATTCGCTCCCCATCAAAAAAGAAATATTGATGCAAACTTGCCGGCAATATCCGTCCGATAATATCATCGGGATGCTGCGGCGGCGGCACACAGCGGCCGTCATCCCTGACTACCAGCATCGACAATTCGCTTTTGCTGTGTTCTACAGTATTTCCAGTTTTATAAGCGCGGCAAATACGCTTTACTTGGTAGCGCTTGCTATCATGTTCAAACATGATTTCGACCGAACACTCTACAGGTTTGCCCGGTTTTGCTTCCGTAATAGCGCGTTTATTGACTAATTGTTTTTCTGCCGCAAAAGCAGGGCTAAATTTTTCGTAAAGTACCCACGTAAAGGCATTAATTAATGCTGTTTTTCCAGAACCGTTATTACCATGAATGACTGTGATATTATGCTCGCCCCAGGCTAGCTTAATTTCGGGACTTTTGCCGTAAAACTGCCGAAAATTGCACAGAGTAATTGAAATTAACTTCATACAATTGCTTCCTTAATTATTTTCAAAATATCATCGCTAATATAGCGGGGAGATTTCATGTAGAGTTTATCTTTTTCAATTTCCAATACGCGCTCGATAATTTGTCGGACTTCCGGCGGCGCGTTGGCAATTGGTTGCTGTACGTCGCTCAAATCTTTGTCAGTGTGATAACCAGAACGCTTTTCTGCTAAAATGCCGATCGCTACAGGTGCGATCGCACTATCTTCATATCTAAATGGTACAATCAGATTTTGACTCAGATTATCAGTCATATTTTTTGGCAAATGTTAAAAACTACAGAGTTTACGCATGGGAGTCGAGAAACCCGGTTTCTAGGAGTTTTACGATGCGTCACGAGAAATATACAAAGAAACCGGGTTTCTGAGTTTTGCGTCCGCAACTAAACTAAACTAGAAACTAAAACTGCGATCGCATAATTTATATATTCTCAAACATAAACTGAACCTGAATAAATGTCAAATATCTAATAACCCATACCGTCTCTGAATTTGCAGCAATTTCACCCTAGCTTCCCCAGCATTGTCGGCTAAATCGGCAAATTCCAAGAACCGCCTCAACTCTTTTCGCAGCAGATTGCGCTCAACTTCTAAGCTTTCTCGACCCAAATCTGGAGGTAAAACAATCATGTCAAATAAAGTTGCTCTTTCCTTCCCTGGATGCGGCCGCAAAATTCGTCCCCGGCGCTGAATAAACTGGCGCGGATTGCTGCTACTTGCTAAAATTACAGCATTGCGAATTGCGGGAATGTCAACGCCCTCATCTAAACACCGAATCGCTACCAAACCTTGCAATTCCCCACTCTCAAATTGTTGGCGCAATCTTTCTCTTTCTGCTGAAGGAGTGGCCGCAGTATAAGTGTTGACTCGATAGCCTAATTCTGAGCCCAATAACTTAGCAGTTTCTGTTAGTTGGCGGTTGTTATTTTGGCGCGTCGCACCTTCCACTGAACCATCACCGCAGTAAAATAAAGTGTGTGCGGTATCGAGACGGTGAATCATTAATTCTCGTAAAGCTATTAACTTATTCGCAGCCGCCCCAATTAACCGAGCTCGCTGCATTAATAAAGTTGTTAAAGCATCGTTTTCTTCTACTTTCTCATCGCCCGAAAGTGCCCAGCCAATTTTTTTAGTTAAGTAGGAGTATTTGCGGGTTTCGGCTTCGGTTAATTCTACTAAAATTGGATAGTATAAATAATGTACGAGTGCTTTCTGGCGGATGGCATCGGCTAAGGTGAGTTCCGGCTGCAAAACCGGGCCAAAATAATCTAAAATAGTTTCAGTTCCCTCTTCGTCAAAGTGTCTTTCTGGGGTGGCGGAAAGGGCTAGACGCAGCCCAATATTGCGCGGTAAACTTTGTCCTAAACGGGGCGCACCTAAGTTGTGAACTTCGTCTCCAATGATTAGGGTTTTTTCTGGGAAATAGCGCAGTTGCGATCGCAAACTATCTCCCATTAAGGTAGCATTAGTAGTGATAATCGTCAGAAATGCCCCATCGCCCGCTCGAACTTCATACAAGCCAGCAGCCAGCTTATTCTGCCAACTACGGCTATCTTCAAAAGCTAAAATAGGTTGTAAACCAAATTTCTCCGATTCACGCGCCCACTGATTCACGAGGTGGCAATAAGGGCAAATTACGATGAGGACTTGTAAGTTAATTTTGTGGTATAATTCAGTGGCGATCGCCAATGCAGTAATCGTCTTACCGCTACCAGTCGCCATCTTCAGCGTACCGCGTCCATTATTGGCAAACCAATTAGCAACCGCCACTCGCTGATACTCGCGCAATTGCAGCGATGGCGGCATTCTCGGAAACCCAAATTGTGAATTGTTTGCTGTTGAGTGATTCACCTTTAAATGCCGTTAGATGCAGTATTCCCTAAGCTAAACTGTAACTCATTTCTAACTAAAACTTAACAGCTCAAACAAATCATCCGCCGATAGTTGCAAACCAGACAGCACATCGAGCACAGGTAAAATATCCTGATTCTCTTTAATCTCAGGTTCCTGCTGTGGTTTGAAAACAATGACTAATCGTTCTTCCGGGTCAATCAGCCAGCCCAATTTAGTCTGATTTTTCATACAAAACAGAATCTTATTAATCACGCGAGTTGAACTTTGATCCGGTGATAAAATTTCAATTATCCAATCGGGCGCAAGTTCAAACCTATTTTCAATTTCTCCTTGAGAATTCAGGGGAATGTGCGGCCACTCGAATACTGCGATATCTGGAACAATAGAACTTCCACCAAAAGAGCAGCGCAATTCTGGAAACGCATAAGCTAACTTCTGCGGTTTTCCAATTCGATTAATTACAGATGGGAACTCAAATTGTAATGTACTATGTTTTCCTTGCGGGATATCTTTTTGATAAATTTGACCATCAAAATACTCGCTAGCCGGCTTAGTTTCTGGAAGCAGCAAAAACTCTTCCAGAGAAATCTTTGACGGAGACTGAATTGAAGTTAGCATAAGCCATTAAACCCTCAAAAACTCTTAAAAATTCAGATCGTTGTCGGCTTCCCAATCAGCACAACTCTCCGATTCCACACCAGTAGGGTGCATCGCACAAACCAACAAATTCCCCCCATAAACTTGACCATGATAATTGTGACAACCCTGACAAGCCGGCTGCTGAGTTGGTGAAGGGTCTACATAAGTCACCATAGACAAATCTATCTCATCAAACTGCGGATCAAACTCCCGACAAATTTCAATTATCGGTTCGAGAAATTCATTAAAATAACCGTCAAATTCCTGTAAATAACCATCAACTTCAGGAATTAGGTTATTTTGTACTTGTTCTGTAAACTCTTCCGAAATATGAGTCAAAACGTCCAACATTTCGACAAACTCTTCGCTGATGTCGGTGAAAAAATGCTCTACTTCAGAAGCAGCATTTTCCATTACTTCAAAAAAATCTTTAGACCAATCTTCCATGAATTTGACAGCTTACTATTGCAAAATATTTAACCGACAGATGCAGCCAGTCTCATACGAGCCGATCGCACCTACTTTCAATTCTATTACCTATTGCCTTAGATTCGTCCACATCTGACTGGGGAGATAGACAAAAAGGGAACTCAAGAATGTTTCTTGAGTTCCCTTAATGCTTGGCTGTGGGAGCTTTTTGTTAGTTAATCCTGCTTTAGGCGCCGCAATTCATCTTGTAAATTCTGCACCTGTTCACGAAGCTTATCTACGCCGCCGGTTTCTTTACCATCCTTTGGCGAAATATCTTCTTCCTCAGAAACAATTTCGATTAACCGAGGTTCAGGCGGTTTTTGCTGTTGGGATGAGTCCACCGGAGGCTGCTGCTGAGCCTGTTGTACCATATCGTCAACAAAGCGGCGGGCTTCTTCCGTTGACATCTCGCCCCGCTTCACCAATTCATCTGCCAGCTTTTGAGCTTCAGTGCGTAATTCAGTTAACTTGCTGCCAGCTTTTTCACCAGCGTAGGAAGCTAGCCCGACACCAAGGTAAACTGCTTTCTGTAAAATATCTCCGAAACCAGGCATAGGAGCTATACCTCAAAATACTGGGTGAACCGGAGACCACGCCTATTACAAGCATCCCGTGTTGCTGCTACCTTCCGGTCCTGACAAGATTTGGGCGTTGGAATCGCGTGGGTCCAGTTCATTTGTGAGTATAACACAGTTATTTACTCTTCAACCACACACCAGTGATAAATTTCATAAATAACGCAACCGTTCTTTACCAGGGGGTCTTCAGCGACGATCGCCTGCGCCTCATCCATCGAACCCGCCTCAAACATCAACATACCGCCACCTCTCCTTCCCCAGTAGCCAGTTTTGGCTCGGTGTCCTTTAGAAATCAACTCTCGGACATAAGCTCTGTGAGCTGGCACGTACTGGTCAAAGACAGGCTTTTCGACAATTCCTTGTTCAATTTTGACAAACCAAGGCATTTTTATTTTGGATTTTAGATTTTATATTTTAGATTGGGAATGGGCGATGAGGACTGGGGGCTAGGGCTAAGCTCTAGCCTTCCATTTTCCACCATCCTTTCTTAACTGCGATGTTATCCTATGAACTCGTCAAAACAGCGATTTTTTATAGCTCTAGTGCCACCTCTCGATATTGAACAGCAGATTACAAGAAAACTAGCGGAATGCGGAAAGCTCAGCGACTTTAGTCCGCTCGATGAAAGCGGGCGGGGACTTCAGTCCCCTTCAGTCTTATATTGTGAACTATTATAACAGGTTGTATCTGTTTTACACCAATTTTGTTATTGTAAGTATATCGTGATGAGGTCGAAGTCATGCTAGTTTTTGAATTCAAAACTTATGGAAAGCGACAGCAGTTTGATGCTGTCGATCAAGCTATTAGGACAGTACAATTTATCCGAAACAAAGCAATTCGCTTGTGGATGGATGGCGAAAAGATTGGTAAAAACGATCTAAGTAAATACTGTGCAGTATTAGCAAAAGAATTCCCGTTTTGTGATGAATTGAACTGCTCCGGGCTCGACAGGCGAGTGCAGAAAGATCGTGGTCGGCAATCTCCCGATTCTACGACAACTGCAAAAAGAAAACTCCCGGCAAAAAGGGATTTCCACAGTTCCAAAAAAGCAACCGCTCAGTCGAGTACAAGACTAGCGGTTGGAAGTTGGCAGCAGATAGGAAATCCATCACCTTTACCGACAAACAAGGGATTGGGAAGCTGAAACTAAAAGGGACACGCGACTTGCATTTCTACCAAATCACTCAAATTAAACGAGTCCGATTGGTAAAACGTGCAGACGGCTATTATGTTCAGTTTTGCATTCAAGTTGACCGTTCCGAAGTCGTAGAAATAACTGGTAATGCCGTTGGCTTAGATGTGGGATTGAAAGAATTCTACACCGATTCCAATGGCATTGTAGTAGAGAATCCACGATTCCTCCGCAAGGGAGAAAGTAGATTGAAGAAGTCCCAAAAACGAGTTTCAAAGCGCGTCAAAGGGTCTAGCAACAGGAAAAGAGCTAGGGTGGTACTAGGAAAACGCCACCTCAAAATAAGTAGACAGCGTAAAGATTTTGCTGTGAAACTAGCAAGATGCGTAATCCAGTCTAACGACTGTGTAGCCTACGAAGATTTGAGAATTAAGAATATGGTGAAGAATCACTGTCTAGCGAAATCAATTAACGACGCATCTTGGTATATGTTCCGAGTCTGGATGGAATATTTCGGCAAAGTATTCGGAAGAATCACGATTGCCGTTTCGCCCAACGGAACAAGTCAAGAATGCTCTAGCTGTGGAACGATTGTTAAGAAAAGTCTATCAACACGAACCCACATTTGTAGATGTGGATGTGTTTTAGACCGCGATCACAATGCAGCTAAGAATATCCTAAGTCGGGGATTAAGTACGGTAGGGCATACCGGAACTTGGGGTAACAATACCTTGAACGCTTGTGGAGAATTGACCGCTACCGATGTTGAAGTAATTCTGCATCGGCAAGTCGATTCTATGAAACAAGAATCTCAGCGGCTTTAGCCCGCTTGAGTGTCAATCTCTCCGGTTTTGCTGCTTTCGATCCCCGCGTCATTTATGTTGATGTTGTCAAATCGCCGGCATTGCTGGAGATGCAGCAAGATTTGATGAGTTATGCTGAGACAAATTTGGGAATTGTCGATCGACTTTCTCAGACTCGCCCATTTGTAGCGCATATAACTGTGGCGTTTAGCGATTTAACTCAGGAAAATTTTCAGACGGCTTGGTTAGAATTCAAAGATCGATCGCTCCACTTTCAGTTTACAGCTTCAACATTAACTTTGCTACTTCACGACGGCAGTCGGTGGAACATCAGCAAGCACTTCCCACTTTCAACCTAACTCTATGCCATTTCTTGTCGGGTGCATCCGGTGTTTTGCAAATATATTCGTAGGGGCTCTCGCATTCCGGCAGACAATTTATTAGCGATAGCCAGAGATTTACTGCCGGAATGCGAGAGCCATTACACTCATTGAGATGTACCCCGAAATATTTTCGTAAAAACCCGATTTTCGATCCCCGATAAGTAAGTCCTAAACTAATAATTAATATCAAATCCGCTCTTCGGAATAGTAAATTTGAGTTAACTGTTAACCGTCAACCATTAACCTGCATCACAGGAGATTTAAGCCCCCACCTTTAGGTGAATTGTTTTTAGGCTGGGGCTTAAATCCCCTGCCTAAAAACTTCGCACTCATCTGTCAACCGTCAACTGTCAACTGTTAAGTCTGACATTTGACAAAGCATCAAGCCGAACCACTGATTTGGATCTGTCCAAACTTGTACAGGCTTTAAACCGCGCTGCGAAAGTTCTTTCTCTACAGTATTCAGATTAAACTTACGCGAAATTTCGCTGCGGATAGTTTCTCCTGCTGCAAATTCAACCGTTAAATTGAGAGCTTGCAACTGAACTGTTTGAGCTTTTTTGCTTTTCAAGTGCATTTCAATTTGACATTTATCTAGATTGTAAAAAGCCCAATGCTCGAACTGTGCTAAATCAAAATTTCCCTCATACCTCCGATTTAAATGCCTGAGCATATTCAAGTTAAATGCCGCCGTTACTCCTTGACTATCGTCGTAGGCCGGCTCTAAAATTTCCCGAGATTTGTCCAAGTCAATTCCTAGTAAAAAATACTCTCCCGGCTGCAATGCAGCGACTATTTGCGAGAAGAATAAGTCACATTCTTGAGCGTTGAGATTGCCGAGGGTACTGCCTAGAAAGCAAATCATTCGGGTTGGCAACGGCGACGGTGAAATTTTCGCTAAGGCTAGTTCATAAGTGCTGACAAGTCCGTGAATCTGGAGCGATGGATAATCTGCTAACAGTTGACAAGCGCTGCTTTCTAGGATTGTGGGGCTGATGTCGATCGGCAAATAGTGCAGCGGATATTCCAGTTTGCTGTAAGCATCGAGGAGAATCCGAGTTTTTGTGGAACTACCGCTACCTAGTTCGACGATTTCGCAGGGGCCCGTCACATGGGCGATCGCCCGCGCGCATCCCTGCAAAATCGCCGTCTCAGTGCGCGTTAAGTAGTATTCCGGCAACTGACAAATCAACTCAAACAGGTTCGAGCCGCGATCGTCGTAGAAATACTTGGGAGGCAGGGATTTGGGGTTTTGAGTCAACCCGCTAACTACATCGCTGCCAGCATTCATTTCTGCGGGTGTCAGCGCCTCAGCGCTCACCTGGTGCTCTAAGTGCAGGCGATTTTCCTTGATTGAGGCTGGGTTTGTCGTCTCGGACGGTCTTGGGAATTTCATAGACTAAAATTAGGATGCACAAATGGGTATAGCACACAGTCGCGTTGCCAAATATCACGCTCAAGCCAGATTTTTTTTATGCTGATCTCTATTCTGTATTCTCTCACCGTCAGGGCGATCGCCTCCATAATTAAAAATTTAAAAAATATCAACCAAAATTATTAATTCATTCACAATACTTTTTTAAGCTAGTATTTTTACCAGGTAAAAATTTTGGCATTTAGCAAATAAATCTTGTCTAAGATTTCGTCTAAATCAATTTATAGTCTCTCCCTAAAATAACTATTGAAGGTTCGTAGTGAGGAATGCGAGTCCGCATAAAATTAGAGGACTAAATTCCTCACTACGAACCTATGTGATTGTAGTTATAGCGCAGCGAAAACCAGCGATAATTTGCCGCACGCCCGGATAGTACCAATTCCGAAAACTCGATCGCAGTGCTTGGGGAAAAGTGGCCCAACTCCCGCCTTTCAAAACCCGGTGTTCTCCATCAAAATAAACTTCCGAGTATCCCCTGTAAGGATAACTTTCAAATCCCGGATAGGCGTCAAAGGTTGAAGCAGTCCACTCCCAAACATTGCCCAACATATCACAACAGCCGATCGCACTTGCTCCCTTTGGAAACGCATCAACTGGCGAGGTATTTGCAATGTTATTGCTGTGATTGCACAGGCTGGCATTTGGCTGTGAATCTCCCCAAGGGTAGATGCGGTATGTTTGATTTGTGGCATTCCAACTTGCAGCTTTTTCCCATTCGGCTTCCGATGGCAAACGCTTGCCGATAAAGTTGCAGTAAGCTTCGGCTTCGTACCAACTAACGCCACAAACTGGATGGTTGTTGAAAGCTGGGTTTTCTGACCAGTAAAGCGGGCGATCGACTAAATGAACTTTTTGCCATTCCCAGCCCTCAGCAGACCACCAATCGGGGTTCTGATAGCCGCCGGATGCCATAAAATCTCGGTATTGACTGCAAGTGACTGGATAGCGATCGATCGAGTATGCTTCTAAATAACACAGGTGGCGCGATCGTTCATTATCCAAAGCCTCAGCAGCATCGCTTCCGATGTAAAATTCCCCGCCCGGAATTTCAATTTCTGAATTGGGCATCGGGCATGGGGCATCTGGAATTGGGCATTGGGAATTGGGAATTAATATTGCTTCTTCCTTCTTCCTTCTTCCTTCTTCTTCCTTCTTCCTTCTTCCTTCTTCCTTTGGAATTGGGGATTGGAAATTGGGAATTAATATTGCTTCTTCCTTCTTCCTTCTTCCTTCTTCCTTCTTCCTTCTTCCTTCTTCCTTCTTCCTTCTTCCTTCTTCCTTCTGCATTTGCAATACGAAAGCAACTGTTTCGCAGTGCTGACTTTCGTGCTGAATTAGAAACCGCCAGAGACGTTCTTGATGTGCGATCGGCGCTACTTCCAAATAATCTAACACCTTTGTTCTGACCGCATCCAGATATAATTCAACTTCTGGAAAAGTTGGCAAAAAAACCCGTTGTTTTTTCGGTAAAATATCAGCAGCAAATAGTTGGTGATACTCAGGAAAGACGGGATTCCAACCTGCACACCGCTGCAACAGCCACAAATCCTCAGTATAAGCAATGTGACCTAAGTGCCAGCCCACGGGACTAAAATCTGGATGAGCTTGGCGGCAAAAAGTATCAGGATCGATGTCTGCAAATAGTTGGAAAGTGCCACGGCGACACTGCTGCAAATCGCGATAAATTGCCTCTCTACAAGATTGAATAGATTTCGATATCACCGTCTTCTCCCGTACTGATAATGCTTTGGGCTGGACACTCGTGCCAATTGCCGACAAATAAAGGCTCAGAAGCAATGATGACAGAATTTGGGAAAGTTGGATCGTCCCGCAGCCAATAAAGGGAGGGAGGGACTTTTTGGGAAGCAAAGCGAGAGGCAACGAGCTGGTGTCCGTCGCTGATAATGATATTAGCTGAAAATTCTACTTGGTGAAAGTTTGCTAGCTCTGCTAAAGTTTTCAGCGAGTTTTGCAAAGCAGCTTCTAGAGTCAGATTCGCGGCTGTTAATTCATTGACAAATAAGCCGAAGATATGCTCTGAATCTGTAGTACCGTTAATTGACTGATAAATGGTGTCGTTGAGTCGATCGCGAATTGGTCTGTAAAGAGTTTGCCGAAAATTCTGCACAAAGCCGTTGTGTACGAACAGCAGGCGATCGTTCCCAAAGGGCTGACAGTTGCTCAAATCTACAGGTTGTCCCACAGTTGCACTGCGAACATAGGCTAGAGCGCATCCCGATTCAATGTATCGACTAATACTCGGAAGGTTGATATCGCTCCAAATTGGCTGTATGTTTTTATAGGTAAACGGGTCAGTATCCAGGTGCGAGTGATACCAACCAATGCCAAAACCGTCAGCATTGAGCAGGCCAGAAGTCATTTCGCGGGGTTGGTAACTCTGCACAATTAAGGAATGTTCGGGCTTGTACAGCAGAGAATCAAGTAAAATCGGCCCGCCGAGATAGCCAAGCAAACGGCACATAAAATTAACGTTACAGTTAAAGCATAACCCTAACAGCATAAGGAGAATTTTGAATGTTCCTCGACGAACTCATCCCGGTGGTCAAAGAATTGTTCCAACAGCCGATCGCCTTTGCGGGCGGATTTTTTTCTGGTCTGCTTAAACTCAACCTTCACGAAGATCCCGTTAAAAGCTGGATCGACGACCAAGCTGGTTCGACTTCCTACACTGCACCCCCAGCCGAAGATACCAACGGTAAAAGCACGGGGCCTCAGTCAATCTCGATCGACTAAGCAAAAGCGGATATTGCTGATGGGACGACATGATATCAATTTCGGCTACGCCGGAATGATATAGAGGACACTCAAGATGCCGTGTCCTTACGCCAGATTAATCGTAGGGACACGGCACGTGCAGTGTCCTGATTTCGGGTAATATTAATTCCGATGCAACGGGAATTGATCTGATTTCCGGC
>Ga0335395_10001335_pt1 | contig 15637 bp, 23 predicted proteins | sample MAT02_FD_205744 | JGI IMG/M metagenome (GOLD analysis project Ga0335395, IMG submission 205744) | Freshwater microbial communities from Lake Fryxell liftoff mats and glacier meltwater in Antarctica - MAT-02 (spades assembly) (version 2) ...
GATCTGTCCAGCATCGAGTTGCCTATTCTTTGGGCGGGTGAGGTTGAGCTGCGAGCGCATCAGGCGGTGTTGTCTGAGATCAACAAGACCAGCAGCTGCAAGGCCGTCTGGCAGCCTGAGGTGGTGGCATAATCAAAGGCTTGCCGACACATTCCGGGCGGTTAGCTCAGCGGTAGAGCACTGCCTTCACACGGCAGGGGTCGCAGGTTCAAGCCCTGCACCGCCCACCAAGAAAGTGTTTTGAAATCAACAAGTTAGCGGCGCCACTCGGCGCCGTTCTTGTTTCTGGAGTTGCTGGGACTCCTACAGGGACTCCATGACGCAAAAGACTCCACGCAGGCGGCGCAGACGGTGCTGCGGGGCCTCTGCACCTAGGCGACGTCGTAGCACGCCGCGCATCGGTGGCTGACGGAACCCTTCAGGCGGTGGAGTCCCCAGTGGAGTCCCCAGTGGAGTCCCAGCGCTTGCCGGGGTTTGTCTTCCCAGCCACTCCACGCCATGGCCCTAGCCGCAGGGTGCAACATCAGCGCCATGCACTCCACGCCAGCAACGCCTGGCCAGCCCTGCTGGCACTGCCGCTTTTACGTCGCGATGGCCCACCAGGGCACCGTGGCGCGCTGCAGCCTAGCTGGTGGGCCTGCGGTGTGTTCACAGCCGCAGTACGGCTGCAGCAGCTTTCAGCGCGAGCCTGGCGCAGACGACGAGCCGGGGCCGCCGCCGGTGATCACCAGAGAGGTGTCCAGGGTTCACGCCGTTGTGGCGCCCGTCGTGTCGGTGGCCTGGGCGCCGTAGGGCGCGCCGCCGCTACTATGCGCACATGCAGTGCCCTGACTTCGCCGCCGCCGCGCCCGCCCTTCGACGTTCGCACCCGAAGGTGCCAGCCCTGGACGTGCTGAACCTGGCCATGCAAGGCCATGAGGGCAGCGCCGTGGAGCTGACGGGCAAGTGGCTGGCGCCTGGCTCACCGTTCGGCCAGGTGCTTGCCGCAGCGCTCGACGTGGCAATGACGCCCGAACAGTGGGCCGCATGGACTCGCCCGCCGGCCGACCCTGCGCTGCAGTCGGCCACGTTGGTGGCGTGGCGGGATTCTGTGTTGGCCGCGTTCGTGACGCGGTACAGGCTCACCTGACCGGCGTTGATCAGGCCAAGTCGAAGTCGCTGGCCCTGGCGACGGTCGGCCTGAATCGCCTTGCCGGGTCGACCAGCTTCTGGCCGGTTGCCGTCTGGGCGCGCCGACGCCCTGACCAGTAGTCGTGTGCCTGGCCCTTGCTGATCCCGAACTTGTCGGCGATGTCAGGCCAGGTGCAACCGGTCGCCCGCAACTCGATGATCTGGTCGACTTCAAGGTCTGACAGCCTGGCACGGTGGTGGCCCTGGCCGATCACGTACCCGCAGGAGTTGATCAGGACCGTTTTGATCATGGGCCTCAGGTCTTGGGCTTGGCCTGCTTGAGCATCTGCGCGTTCTGGTGCTTGAAGCGTGCGATCCGCAGCGCGCCCACCCTTGGGTCTTGATCTTCCGGGATCTCTTTCGTCTCTGGCCGCCTTGTGTCGTCCAGCTGCAGGCTGCGAACGTACCCTGCGTGCTCCGCTTCCAGCGGCTCCGTTAGGCCCGTCTGCTGCAAGTAGTTCGCTCTTGTAAGAGGAATCCCCTGGGCCTTCATGTACTCCAGCGTCGGATCCCGACCAATCGGGGCCTGTGACTTGCTGTCGGTTTTCATCGCGTGATGTCCTCCTTGCTGACCCGTACTGTACTGGCGCGGCCCGCGCGCCAGGTAGTTCGATCACGAGACGCTGGTGTCCAGCTCGCACAACGCCCAGCGAGCTTCTACCCGGCGCACCAGCTGGGCCTGGTCCATCAGGCCCACGCGGTCGTCCGAGGCGCGCAGGGCGGCCGCCATCAGCCGCTGCAGCTCGACCAAGAACCCAACGCGCTGGCCCTGCAGCGCTGCATCCTCGGCACCGGCCTCGCCTGCCCGGGCCTGCATGCTGGCCATGATCTGCGCCAGGGCGTTGTCTTCTGCCCAGTGGGTGCCGCCCCGCAGGTGCTTGGCGAACATCACCGCCATGGCCGCGCCGGCTTCGCAGCCCCCGGCATAGCCGCCGGTGGCGGGAAGGTTCCAGTACATGGATTCCGTGCCGGTGTACTTGCTCGGCGCAGCGAACGGCAGCGCTGTGAAGGCGCGGGGCTTCTTGGCCCCCCTAGACGTTGCAGATTTGCGCGCGGTAGATGAGTTCAGAATTGCGTTAGCCATGATCGAGTGCCTTCGGTTGTGGTTAGGGTCTGTCGGGGTGTTTCCAGCACCGCGACAGACCTGATTGTCTGTGCGTTGGCGCACCTTGTGCTGTAGCAGCTGCTTCAGACACCCCCTCCCTGGATCGCCAGCATCTGCGCGGCTTTCCCTGCAATGAATTAACGTAGCGAACGCTACATATTCCAGCAGTTATTTGCAGTCGACCCCCTAATTGAAGGGGGTCACTTAACGGTCACAACGCCCGGGACTGACGCAACACCGGCATGCCAGCTCGCCGCCGCCTGCGCCGTCACTGCCTTAGCCGCCTCAGCGGTAATGCGCGGGCCTTCGCCGCGTTCCAGCGGGAAGGGCTGGGTCGGCACCGGCGGGTGCACTGGAATCGGAACTGAGGGTGTCGTCATGGCTTTCCTTCGATGAGTGACGCAGCCTGTGAACGACCCTGCAGGTACAGCCGGCGCACGTTGGCCTCGGTCGGCGCGTAGGCCGGGTTGCCCGGGTCTTGCTCGTTCATCTGGCGCAGGGCCGCGCTGATCAGGTTCTTGTCAGCCGCCGGCACCATCACCCGGTCGGCCTGCGCGCGGTTGAGCTGGATCACGGGCACGGTGTCGTTGCTGAAGAAGCCGTCGACCGTGACCGTGCGCGCCATCTCGCCCCGCAGCAGCTCTTCCTTCTCTACTCGGGTCAGCGTGCCGCCTTTGGTGCGTTGCGCCTGGTCGATGAGCGTCTCCACGCGGTACTTGAGCTGGCCCAGCTGGGCCCTCTTGTCGGCGGTCTTGGCGTTGAACGGGTCCAGGCCCATGCTCTGCGCTGCCTGGTTGAAGCTGTCCTGATCCATCTTCGCCTCGGCAATGGCGCCAGGCTTCTGCAGCTGGTCGAAGCGCGACAGCAGATGCGTGGCGCCCTCCATGCCGAAGGCCGTGCGCGTGGCTGCGACCTGTTCGCGCGTCATGCTGGCCAGCACGGCCGGGTCTGTCATGCGCAGGTAGGCGTCGCCGTTGCCCAGCAGCAGCGCGCGCTCGGCGCGCTGGTCGCGCGTGAATTCCCGGGACTCGGCGGCGGCGGCGCGGCCTTCACGCGCGGAGGCTTCGCTCTCCAGCGAGTTGCGGATCTCGCGCCGCTTCAGGTCGGGCAGGGCCAGCCACTCGGCGCTGCGCTGGACCTGGCGCATCGAGCTGCCCCTGTCCAGCATGCCGAAGACGCTGTTGACGCCGGCGGCGTTGACCTCGGCCTGCTGCGCGTTGAAGGCCTGCGTGCGCTCGCGCAGGGCAGAGATGGCCTGCTTGCCTGCGTCGGGGTTGTTCTTCAACGCGGCGCGGACCTCGCGCTCCATGTCGAAGCTCTTGACCGGGTCGTTGACGCCCTTGGGGCCCAGCATGGCCCAGACCGCGTCGGCGGCAGACTCGCCCGTCTGGCTGTCGCTGGCCTGCTTGATGACGCCCTGCATCTGCGCCCGGGCCTGCATCGTCATGCCGGCGCTGTTGGCCTCGTAGTAGCCCTTGGCGTCGTTGGCGTGGCCTGCGGAGATCATGCCCTTCATCACCCCCATGTGCATGGGTGTCATGGCCTCGGTCAGGGCCAGGGCCTTGGTGGTGGCGTCCATGCCGTTGTCTTTGGCGATGTCGTCGACCACGCGCGCGATGGTGGCACCCGACTGCGCCAGTGCCACCGGGTCGGCCCACAGCAGCGCGCCCTGGTTGGCGGCTGTCTCCATCGTCGAGCGCTGCGTCTCCTTGCGGAACACCGACTGCTGCTGCACGACGTGCTCGCCCAGCGCGGCGCGGAACCGGGTGTCGAGCTGGCCCACGCCCTGCGTGAAGGCCTGGCGCTGCGCGTTGTTGCCCAGGCCCGTAGCCAGGCTCTTGGCGGCCTCGCTCAGACGGTCGCCGTACTCATCGACCAAGCTCTGGTTCTGGGGCCTCTCAAGCGCGTTGCGGCCCTTGAGCTGCATGGCCTCCAGGCGCGCGCCGGTCTGCGCCTGCACGTACTGATTCATGGCGTCGTTGACGCGGGTCTTGTTGGCGTCCTCCTGCATCGCCAGCAGGATGCGGTTGGCCGTGCCGGCTGCGCTCTCAGCGGCCTGGCCAGCGCGCTGCAGCTGGTCGCCAGCGATCATGGCCGCGTTGGGGCCAGACGGCGCGGTGGCCATGGCGCTGCTGGCGCCGTCTGGCATGACCTGGAAACTGTCGTAGGTAGGGACGCGGGGCATTCAGGTGCTCCAGTGGCTGGTGAAGGTACGTGCGGCGGTGCGCGCTATGCGCGATACCGTGGCCGTGCCGATCTCGGCGGCGCGCGTGGCGGCACGCACTGACCGCCACTCGGCATCGGTGAGGGGTGCCAGGTGCTCGCCGCTGAGACAGCCGAAGGCCTGCGCCACATGCGCGCGGACCCGTAGGTGCATCGCCGGGTCATCGGCCAGCAGGTGCAGCGCTTGCGCAGCGCTTGCGGCTTTCAGCGCCTCGGCCTCACGCGCCAAATCTTGCAAGTCTTGCAAGTACGGGTTGTCGTCGGGGGCGTTCATCCGCCGCCCAACAGGCTTGACCGTCCCAGCGTGAGCGAGCTGGGGTCCACGCCCTGCGGCCCTGTCAGCGTGGTGCTGCTGCTACCGGCCTTGCCCGCCAGGATGGCTGCACTCATGGCGGCCGCTGTGTCGGGGCGTTTGGCGTTGGCCTTGTTGTTGGCCTGCTCTGCCTGCAGCGCAGTGGCCCTGGCTGCGTCCTTGGCCTGGTTGCCTGCTTTGCGGCCCTGCTCGTTGGCGTTGATGGCCGACGCGGTGCCGACGACCAGGCCGGCGACAGCTACCCAGCCGAAGCTCATGGCGACACAACCCCGGCGGCCAGTTCTCGAGCCCGCCACATTGCGTCCATTTGGGCGTCTGCGCGCGCTGCATCTGCTCGGTGCGCTGCTTCGCGTTCGATGTCTTCCCGCTCGCTCCTTGCCTTGGCCTGCGCGGCTGCGCGCACCGGGTCAACGGCCGGGTGGCTTGCTTGATAGGCCAGCCATTCGGCGGCTTCCTTGGCGCGCTCTGCTGCGATCTCTTGGGCCAGGCGGGCCTTCTGGGCCTCCTCGTCGACCTCGACAGCCGTCGAGATGGCGACGGCCTCGAGCCATTGATCTGCTGCACGTTGCATCGGCTGCGACCCGGGCGGCGGCGGCTTGTTGCTGATAGCCGCGCGCCATGCGTCAAGCTGGCTCGAGCAGCCACTGGGCGTGCCCAGCTGCACCTGGCGCGTCTGGTTGGCCTGGGCGCGTGCCAGGGCTTCGTTGAAATTAAGCGTCGGGGTCATGGTGAGATGCCTTTCCAGCGGTAAGCGCCCCACTCGGGGGCAAGGGTGACGATCAGGCAGTAGCTGACCAGGCCGACAGCGGCGCCGATGGCCAGGGCAGTGGGGAATCGACGGATGATTCGCATGGGGTCAGTGGCGCTGCGCTTGCAGCTGGTCGAACTGGGCGTGTTCCAGGCGCTGCGCCTGGCGCTCGAGCTCGGCATTGATGTCGAACGGTGTGGCCGTCGTGGGTGCTTGCGGCGGTAGCGAGAGGCGCACGGCCTTTGGTTCTTCTCCGTGCTCACACACGTACCGGGTCAGAGCGATCTGCATGAGGTCTGCAACGCGCCTGGCGCGTCGGCCGTGCGCGGTCTTGGGGTCGAGCCGATCAGCGACGAACGCCATCTGGATGACGCGGACGGTGCGTGCGGTGCTGTCCAAGCGATGCACGAAGCGCTCGGCAATGTGGGCGCGGCGCTCTTCGATCTTGCGGATGCGGTCGAGGATGCCCACTACGCGAGATCCCCGAACTCGAGGGCATCGAGCCGTTTGCGCAGCTCGTCTGATTCAGAAATTGCGCAGACACTGGAAACTGCGCGAAGCAATTCGCTGGCCACATCGCTGGGCAAGTCGCCGTCAGCCGCAGCTTGCAAAAGGGCTGTGGCCTTCGTGGTCAAAGTGTCGGCCGGATTGAGCTGGACATGCACCAGTGCGGCCTGCGTGCGCAGCGCCGGGACCACGCGGTCGAGCAACAGGCGCATAGCAGTGACGTCCCCGGCCATGGCCAATTCGAAGGCCTTGTCGACCAGCGCCGTGACCTTCCCTTCAGCCAGCAGCTGGCGCCGCAGCTGGGCCACGACGCCAGTTCCAGGGCTGCGCCCCGCAGGGTTGTTCGTATGGCCCTTGGGCATGATCAGGTGATGGCGTAGCCGGAGCGCAGCAGGGTCCGGTCGAGGGGGCTTTGAGCATTGGCCACCACGCTGGCGAAGACCGAAAACGTGGCGACGGGGCCGACGTTCACGATGCGCGCGCCGAAATAGCGCTTGGGCGTATCGGTGCGCCCCCAGGTCAAGAAAACATGCCGGCCGGCGGTCAGGTTGGCGACGGGGATGTCATCGGACTGTCGCAGCACCTGCACGTTGCTGGTCAGCGCGGGGTCATCGGCCTGGATCAGCTGGAACCGAACGCTGGTTCCGGCCGTGGGGGCTGTGCGGACCTGGAAGCAGACAACGATCGGTTCGCCCGCGCCCGTATCCGCGAGCTGCGCCGCGCCCGTCCCTGCGGGGGCCAGATCGATGGTGTTCGTCGAGATGATGTTGCCTGCGCCGTTGCAAGCCTGGCCGGTAATTGCGCCAGCGGCCGAGATGGCACCACAAAGCAAGAGCGAGCCGTCAAAAATCATGGTTTGCTTTCAGAGTTGAAGGGGTCGAGTTACTTGAGGCGGCCAGCCCGACGTTGAGCGATGCCAAGCTCTGCGAACATCTGGACGACCTCGGGCCGGCTTCCGATGCCTCCGTAATCGAGGAACGCCTTCACGCGCGGATCACGCTGGGCCAAGGCCCGGGCAGCTGAAAAAGCGGCGTCGAAGTCCTTGCCGTACTGGTCGCGTAGTTGCTTCACGCTCTGCAGCTCTGCGGTGCGCAGCGCCTCTGCGGTCATGGGGCCGTTGGCGGTTGCGCTGCGCGCGATGGCCGCGAGCTTTTCGATCTGGGCCTGAGACATCCCCATGTCCTTGGCGGCGAAACTGAAGTTGGCGGCCTGTTGTGCCAACGTAGCCTCAGTGCCTTTGACGTTGACCGCTTCGGCCAGGGCGCGCGGCGCATTACCGAATTGCTTGTCGGCCGAATACATCAGCGCCGCAGGGCCATCACTTGCACGAAGGTCGGCAATCTCGAGGGTCGGGGCTTCGACCACCGGCTTGACGACGGGCTGGTACAAACGAGACGCGACGCTTGGTGGCGCGGCGCCGGCGGCGCCCATGAGTGAGTTGTCCATGCACGCAGTTTGTTCGCCCAGCGCCGAAGCGCCAATAGCGAACACATTCCACACACGTTTGCCTACATCACTGCCTACACCCGATTTGCGGCCGTCTTCTGCCCCTCTACAAGACCTTCGGATTGATGATCCGTTTTGGGTGCTTCAATGATCACATCAGCGGCGCCTTTCGGCCGGTAGACCAGCATCCCTTCGATCACCGCGATGCCACCCATCTCGTGGGCCAACGCGGGGTGCGTGAGGCCTACCAGCTGGGTCGCTCGCCGTATTGCATTTCGCACCGCGTTGGCGGGGCGACGACTGCCAGGTGCGGCGAACGTAGCAGCAGGAATGCGGTGCCGGCAGGAGAAGACCGCGAAGGCCGCATCCAGGCCCGCCAGGGGCCGATTGAGGGGCTGACCATCCAAGAGGTGCTCCCCAGGCCTTGGCGACGCCCAGCGGACCGTTGGGCGCTGCGCCTGACGCACGGCAGCACGAGCCCGGGCCCGTCGGTCAGCTGGCAGATCATCCCCGTTCAGCGCCGTCAGAAGATCGGCGAGCACTGCGGCCGCGCTGCCGGTCTTCAACAGCAACGTCTCGACGCCGGATCCTGTTGGGGTCGTTGAGTTATTCATCGTCAATGGCTCCGTGGGTTACGCATCTTGGGGTGGGCCGAGCGTCGTCCTTGTCGCGTGTGACTGCAAATTCACCGTGCCTAGCAGCGTGTAGGCCAGACCGCCCGCTAGCGTTCTCAATCACGATATCGACCGCGCCGCTGGGGTTCCATACCACGTACTGGTCCAGCACACGAATGCTGTCGACCGCGATGGACAGCGGCGCGCAGACGTCGGCCAGGAAGGCGGCTGCACGGGTCAAGGCGGCCCGCACTGCCACGTCCGGGTACTTGGCCCCCGGCAGCGCGAAGTCAGAGGCCGGTGCAGCAGGCTGGCCAGGCCTTTGCATCGCGGCCCTTGCGGCGGCCAAGCCGATGAGGTCGGAGTAGATCCGCACCACATGGCCAGGCGCATGGAGGACATGCAAACCGGGTTCAGGCTCGGACCATGTGATGGTTGGCCGTTGCGCGGCGCGCAGTGCGGCGGCGAGTTCTACGCGCTCGCCGCAGGTGATGTCGTCGCCCAGGACCAAGGCCTGGATGGCCTTCATCTGCGCCGCCGCGAACTGCACCAGCACGCTGCGGTCAGCGCCTGGCCGGGTCAATGTTGTGTGGCTGGTCATGGTCAGTGCCCCGTGCCGGCGGTCTTCAACCGGGCGGCGGTGGCGGCTGCATCGGCCGTGCGCTTTGCGCTCAGCTCTTTGCAGCTCAGCACCATCAGATCGATGTCGTACGTTTCCAGGGCGACCCGCATCGCGTGCCGCGTGATCATCCGGAGCGCGTCTTTGTAGCCCAGCCGCGCGGCGTCAGGATCCGCGTAGCCGGTGCCGTCGCCCACCGTCTTGACGACGTGTAGAGCAAGCAGGTGTAAGTCATCGCTCAGCGCTCGGATTTCGAAAAGTGCAGGTGCTTTGGGTGCGGTTGCCATTTGGGATTGCCTTTGTGAATTAATTACAGGCTAGACGTGCTGAAAGTTGCAGGAACAGGTTTTGGCTGGCCGGTCAGGGTGGTCAGGGTCAAAACCCATTTCTAGCCACATAGAGCAAATTAAATGTTTGATAAGGGGTACAGCAAGACACATTTAATTTCTGGTGGTCTCATCGAAATGTGTTTTGACCCTGACCACCCTGACCAGACGGTCAATTTCCCTTCCCCTGAACGAGCCCCGGCAGGAATTCATTGCGGTTTTTTGCATGTTCGTAATTAACTGCAAACCCGCGCACCGCATTGACCCGGTCACCGAAGTTGGGGCAGCGCGGCCGAATCGCCTCGGCGACATCGCAATTCGAGTACAGCTCGGTGAAGAAGCTCTGCTTCTGGTTCACGAACTTGTTGCCCTCGACCTCGCACCACTCTTTGTAGAGCTGGTACAGCGAGTCCTTTGCGACCCAGCAGTCGGTGCTGGATGTGTCGAGCACGTCTTCGATGAACCCTGTGATCGGCGTCGTCTTTCGGCGCAGCTCGTTGACCGCAGCCAGGCCGGCGGTGGGCTGGATGAATGCGCGCCTGGCGTAGAGATCGTCCAGGCCGCCCAGAGCCCACAGCAAGATCCCCGGCAGCTCCTCGATCAGCTTGTCCGTCAAAAGCGGGTCTTCCCGGCCGAAGAACGATTGCCCAAACCGGATCACGATGAACCGACTGGCCAGGGCGCCGCCGCCGTCGACGATGCCGGGTAAGACGTTGGTCATCAGCACCAGCCTGGCCCTGAGCTTGACGTTGAGGTCGGCCATGTTCTTGCGCTGCACGGTGACGACATCCTCACCGGTCATGCGCAAGATGTTCTCGCTGATCGCCTGCTGGTCGGCCTGGCCGCTAAGTCGGGCGTCCGAGATCACCGCCACCTGCTTGTCGATCAGGCCTTGCAGCCCGAACTGGCCGCCCAGATCCCGCAGCGACGGACCGGCGTAGGCGGTCTCTCCGACCAGGCCCCGCACCACGCGTGCGAACGTCCCCTTGCCGCTGCGCTTGGGGCCCACGCAGATCAGCGCCTTCTGGTATCGGGTGTCGCTGGTCAGGAAGTAGCCCATCCACTGCCTGACAGCGGCTTGCGACTCTGGGTCGGCCGGGAACGCGTCCTCCATGAACTTGAGCCAGGCCACCGGCGTGGGCGCGTTGGGGTCGAATTCGACCCCCACAACGCTGGTGTTGAAGAACGATGGCGTGTGCGGCACCAGCGCCCGCGTACGCACGTCCAACAGCCCGTTGGCGACCGCCGTCAGCTCCAATGCCTCAGGACGATCAGCCCCGTCTGCGGACGCCAGCCAGCCGGGTACGGCCATGTTGGCTGGCACGTTGACCAGTGCCCGCAGCGCGTCGACGGTGTTGTCGACTGGACTCTTGCTCTCGAGCGTGATCCGCCGCTCGGTGAAGAGGTGGTAGACCTTCGCCCGGATGTCCTCGTCGGATGTCTCGGCATAGCACCGGCCGTTCCAGACGTACGTCGAACCGTTCCAGCGCAGGATGGTGCATTCACCGTCGGCCGTGAACTTGGCCTTGATCAGCGCCTTCGCGGTGGCAACCGGCGCACGTGCGCCGACAGCACCACCTGGGTCTGCCTCGGACGCACTGCGCGCCCGCTGCAGCTCTTTCCGAAGGGCACCGAGGCCTGCGCCCGTCGCATCCTTGGTGGCGCGTAGCACGTCCTCCTCATCGGGTGCCGAGAGGCCAGCTGCGGAGAGCTTGGCGACAACCATCGCGCGGACCTCGTGGGGCGCGTACCCCAGCACTCCACCGTGCTCGATCTCGTCGAGGAAGTCCTGCCTGGTGCAGCTGGCGGCGCTGGCCGCATTTGTGTTGCGCACCGCCGCCGCATCGCCCTCGGCCTGGTCGCCTGCGTCCAGATCAATCACTTCGAAGTCAATGGCCGTGTACCCCGTGGCCGCATCGAAGTGACCGTCGGTGTGCTTCGCGCACGACGAGTGCAGGCATTTGAAGTGGCCCTTCTCGAAGCCCCCGACGCCAGCAGGAAAGTACGTGGTGGAGCTGGGCCCGCTGTCGACGCTGTGGCCGTCCTCCCACGGGCACCGGACGTGCAGTCGGCCGTCTCGCTCGTAGCCGGTGGCCCATTCGTTCTCGATCAGCCAGGCGTGGCGATGGTCGCTCACGTCAGACGCCATGCGGGGCTGCGTGGGGGCCGCGCCGGTGCGCTGTGTAGTAGACCCACCCTCGATGCCATACACCGATGCCAGACCAGCCCAAAGCCCCTCGAATCCAGCCTCGGTCAGGGTTGGGATGCTGGTGGGCAGACCGCCTGGCCACTCATACCGCACGCCACTGGTGTGGGTGCCGACAGCGATGAACTGTTGGCCGGTGGCCAGGAACTCGATGATGCCGTCGGGCGTCTTGATGACGCGCTTGGCGAAGTCGCCGGACATCTTGAAGACCAACAAGCACTTGCCACTGTTGCTGCGCTTGCGCATGGGCATCTTGCCCACGTCCATCTCGATGAGGTCGGCGATCTGCCGCGCGATGGCAGGGTCGCTGATGTCGATGTCGATGGCGCGCACGTTGCGGGTCTGCACGCAGATGCCCAGGCGGCCGTCTTTGGCCCACTGCGCTACGTGCGCGCCGGTGCTCTGCGCAGATGTCCACCCGGGCACGCCCACCGCATGGCCGTCACGGTTGAAGGTGCTGGGCGTCTTGCCCAAGGTCGTCATCTTGCTGTTGGGGCTGATCGCGGCAGTCTGATCACTGACCACGGGCAATAGGTCAGCCATAAGGCCCAGCGCCTGCCAGGCGGCCCAGTCAGATGGCTGTGCGCCCAAGTGACAAACGAGGGGGGAGATCGCGGATGTGGCGTTGGTAAAGTCCATGGTGTCGGTGTTCGATGTGTGTGTGTGTCTTCAGAAATAGCCTTCGCTGAACCGGAGGCTTTTTCACGTCTGGCGGCTTAAGTCGTCATCACTGTCGGCGCGCCAACCCAAAGGGCCTCCAGCTGGTCCGGCGTGTCGACCAGAAAGGCCTGCCTGCCGCGCAAGGCGACCAGGCGCTGTGCGCCATCGGCTGGATCTGTCCTCAGTAGCTCGATGCCCCGCATCGCAGCAGCTGCGCACAACGTTTTGAAGCCCTTCTCGTCGGCGGTGATCGATGTGCCGGCGCCGCTCACTTCGTCGCTTTCGTTGAGACGACCGGACCGCCGACCTCAAGGGCCGCCAGGACCGCGAGAACACGGCTCGGGTCGTATCGAACGAGCTTGCCGATTCGGACAAAGGGGATGCGTTTTGCGCCCAGCCGATCAGCTCGCAGCGTGTGGACGCTGATGCTCGTCAGCGCGGAAAGCGCGGCGGCATTGATCAGGGCGGGCCGGGTTGAATCGTTGCTCATGGGGCAGACCTTTCATGCAGTAGTGGTTGAGTCACTGCATAGTGGTCGAGCGAGCCTGCCTTACGCGAACCGCTGCTGCGACAGGCTGCTAATCAACGCCTTCACAGGCGCTGCGCAGGGCACTACCGCAGCGCGGTCAGCACCGGCGCCAGTAGCGGGGCCACCAGGCCGGCGGCGTTGCGGAGGAGCGCCGCCGCAGAGCTGACGGCGTCGCGAAGGCCAGCCAGGTAACGCACGTTCACGTCGCCGCCTGCGATCGCTTCGATTCAATCCACGCATCGAGGTCTTCGCGCAGGTAGCGGACGGCGCTGTTTACGTTGACCCAGCGGGGGCCGCGAATCGGCTGACCCTCACGCTGGCGGCGCATGTCGGCCACACGTTCGTTGCGCAAGTAGCTGCCGCTGAAAGCCAAGTACGCGGCGGCGTCAGCCTCGCGCATCGCGCGGGGAGCTATGGTCTGGTTCTGTTGCACGGTCGAAACCTTTTCGAGGGTCGTCGCCATGCCTTTGGAAGAGGCAGAAGGCAACTTTGGCGTTACCCCCTGGCCTGTGCACCAGGCTGCCCTCGGACGTGATCGATAGGGTCCAGTCGGAGGTCTGGAGTTCCTATCGCGCCCCCGCCGGTTCCGCTGCGGGTCAGGTCACTGGTTGCGCAGTAACGACTTCCTGCCGTTTCCGCGGCAGTTCCGGTTGGTGGTCGCGCTAACCGTCTGAAACGACGCGCAATCACCAAGCCCGATCTTAAATCAGGCAAGTGCGTTTGTGTACATCCTTGGCGGCATTTGCGTCAGGCCAGGCCCAACTCAAGCAGCGCCACTGCGGCGCGCTTCTTGTGAGGCGCCAAGTGCGCATAGCGCTCGGTCAGCGTGATGCTGCTGTGGCCCAACAGATCCTTGACCTCGTAGATGTCCACGCCCGCCTGCACCAGGCGCGACGCGAAGTCGTGGCGCAGATCGTGGAACGTCATGTCGCTGATTTGGGCGCGCGCCGTCAAGACCGCCCATGACTTCTTCAGTGTGGTGAACGGTTTGTCGGTGTCGGCATTGACGAACACGTAAGGGTTCAATTTCAAGGCCTTGCCATCGGCCTTGGCCTGGCGCTGCTCCTCGTCGCGAATGGCGACCAGCTCCTGCAGCACACCCAGCGCAACCGTGTTCAGCGCGAGGTGCCTGGTCTTGTTCGTCTTCGCGGTCGCCGCCGAGACAGTGAGGTCTGCCGTCGATATGCTCACCTTTGACCACTGCAGCTTGAACAGCTCGCCACGGCGCAGGCCGGTGTTCATGGCCAGGATGCTGATGCGTCGCATGTAGGCCGGTGTGTCGGCGTGCGCGAGTGCGTCCATGAACCGCTGGCGCTCGCCCATCTTCTTGCCTGCGGTGTCCCGGATGTCCTCCTGCTCGTCGCGCATGCCCAGGTAGCGAACCCGCTTGTCGTCCTCCGTCTTCAGCGGCTTGAAGGCTGCGTCATCGACCGGATTCTTCGCGATGAGCCTCCACGCGCACGCCTGGTTCAACATGGCCAGCAGCGCGATGCGGTCACGGTTGAGGGTCTGTGGGCTGACCTCCTCGTCCATTCGTTCGGCGCGATGCTCCACGGCGTCCTGCACGTCCAGCGCCGCCATGTCGGTAAACATCAGTGGCGCCCATGCCGACAGGATCCGCTTCTGCGTGGCCAGGCCGCTGCGCGCGTGTTTGAGGTGGTCAGTCCAGTACCGACCTTCGACGAAGTTGCGCAACGTGCGGGACTCGGCCTTCTCGGCCTCCACGGCTGCCTGTGCATCCTCGGCCTTCTTTGCGCGGAGATCGGCTGCCGGGTCTTCACCGAAGGTCTTCAGCCTCTTGCGGGCCTCGCCTGGATCCAGCCTGTCGACGTCGCCCACCTTGAACGATTGGCGTCCTCCGGCAGGGTCGCGGTAGTCGTAGTACCAGGCCTTGCTGCCGTCGCCGTTCACGCGCAGCAGAAGGCCCTTAGCTTCGGTGTCCCGGTACACCTGGCGCTGGCCGGTGGTGGTCAAAGTGGCGATAAATGCGAGGGTGATCTTCACCCTTGACGAGATGCTGACGGCCTTCGACTTGGTGGCGCTCTTCATGGTCTTCATTTCCTGGGACTCCATGGGGACTCCAAGATAGAGCAAGTGCTCTGGTAGTGCTTGGAAGTGCAACCATAGCAGAAAAGGCAGGTCTCCAGGCCGAAAACGCCAATGAAATCAACGCATTCAAGGAGTCCCAGAAGTGCAGGGAAGTGCTTGCATGGAGTCCCGTAGCTGTACCCGAAACAGTGCAAAAACGCCTTCACACGGCAGGGGTCGCAGGTTCAAGCCCTGCACCGCCCACCAAGATAGTTGTTTGAAATCAAGGGCTTGTAAGTGATCGACGGTCCTTTTTTCACGCCTGCCGTGCCCCGTACGGAATCTATACGGAAAGCTGCGCTCGATCTCGCAGCCAGATGCGCGGACGTGTGTCGATGCTGCAAGGCATGAAACCCGCGACGTAACCCCGCCGCTTGACATGAATACCGACGCACTTCTCTGGTCTGCCGGCATCACTTCCGGGCTGTTGCTCTTAGGGTTCGTCGGTGACAGCCATCAGCGCCGTAAGCGTGGCGAAATACCGTTGCCGCTTGGCTCTCGCGGCGCCGCCATCGTCTTCGCCGCGTCCTATTGGTTTGCACTTCCGCTTGTCTGGTACTGGTACGGTTGGCGCAAGACTCTAAATCTTTACCTCACGTGTGTGGTCGGCGCCGCGATCATCTCGTGGCTGATTCAAAAGATGATCGGTATTCGAGCGGGTAGCATCATCGAATCGCTGTTAGTCGGAGTCACGTTGTCTCCATGGTCCTCGATCATGCCGCGGGTAGCGGTCGCCTACGTACTTGCAGCGCGACACAGCTCGTGGCGGTTGACCAAAGGGCAGCAAAGCAAGGGCGAGGCGAAACCCGTTGTCCCTTGACGGGCGCCACTGTGACAGATTTAGCGCCCCCTCCATCGCTTCCTCGACGGGCTTGGCCGCTTACTTCCCGCCGCCCAGCGGCGTCTCAGGCCGGGGCCACACCAGCGCCACGGCATTGCAGCCGGGCTTCGCCGCAAGCTTTGCCTCGGCCTTGACGCGCGCCAGGAAGTCTTCGGCCGATTCGTCGTCTTCGCGCTGTAGCAACCTGCCGCCGACGGTGGCGCTGAAAGGATCGTTGTCCTGCTCCGCCGACCGCGGGTTGT
>Ga0335395_10001336_pt1 | contig 15636 bp, 15 predicted proteins | sample MAT02_FD_205744 | JGI IMG/M metagenome (GOLD analysis project Ga0335395, IMG submission 205744) | Freshwater microbial communities from Lake Fryxell liftoff mats and glacier meltwater in Antarctica - MAT-02 (spades assembly) (version 2) ...
GGTGCGTCGGTGCGCAGCAGGCTGAGTCTGGCGAAGGCCTCTGCCATGCCGTTGACGCCCCCGTCGGTCGCCCCGGGAAACTCAACGATGCGCGCAAACGACCAAGCGGCCAGCAACCACAGCACCGCGCCGCTCCCCAGCAGGCCGACAAACACCGAGACCGACGCGGTGTCGGGCAGCAGGCCAAGCCCCAGGCCCACAGCCATTGACAGGGCGCCGGCGATCGAACCGATCCACCCCGAGAGCACGCCGCGCCGGGTCTTGGGAATGGTCTTGCCCTGCACGTCCTTGTAGGCGATTGAGCAAGCGCCCCGCGCCAAGCTGAACAGCGTGAGCAGCGCCACGATCGCCATGCCTGCGGTCAGGCCCTGCATCGCGAACGCGACAGCCGCCATGGCGGCGAGGCAAGCTCCTTGCACCGCACCGCCGAGCACCCAGATCCACTTGCGCACCGCCAGCGAACGCACCACCGTGCCGATCAGCAGCTGCGGCAGCATCGAGCCCGATTCCCGAATCGGCACCAGCAGCGAGGTGATCCAGCTCGGCGCCCCCAGGTGCAACACCAGCCAGGGCAGGGTGGTCTTGGCGCTGGCCACGCTGTCGGCCACCGTGCTCAGGGTGTTGGCTGCCAGCATGCGGGCGAAATTGCCGGGCGTCTCGCGGCAGGCGTCGTCTGAGATCGCCTTGCAGACCCGGCCGTCATCGTCGTTGGTCAGCCGCTCGTACACGCTCTCGACCCAGGCCGAGGTGGTGCTTGGAGCGGTCGAGGGTGCAGCGGGCATGGTGCATTGTCGGGTGGGAGCGGATGCGCTGCGGTGTGCTCGGGTGGAGGCTGGGGGGTCTCAACCGGTGTCGGGACATGTCGCGCGTGGCCGCGGACCGCTTGCCCTTGTGGCCACAATCGGACATGAATGAAATTCTCACAACAGCCCGTCAGCCGGACATCGCTTCGGCCCTGAACAGCGACTTCGAGCAGCGCGTGGCCTTGTCCACCGACACGCTGCCCTGGGCCGCCTCGCCGCTGCCAGGGGTCGAGCGCCGCATGCTCGACCGCGCGGGCGGTGAGGTGGCGCGGGCCACCAGCATCGTGCGCTACGCGCCCGGTTCCCACTTCGAGCGGCATCTGCATGGCGGCGGTGAAGAGACCCTGGTGCTCGACGGCACGCTTTCCGACGAACACGGCGACCACCCCGCCGGCAGCTACCTGCGCAACCCGCCCGGCAGCGCGCACGCGCCGTTTTCTGTTGAGGGCTGCTTGCTGCTGGTCAAGCTCTGGCAGTTCGGCCCCGGCGACACCGACACGGTGCGCATCGACACCCGCCAGACCGCCTGGCGGAAGGGCCTGGTGCCAGGGCTCTCCGTGATGCCGCTGCACGAACACAACGGCATCAGCACCGCTCTGGTTCGCTGGGCGCCGCACACCCGCTTCAACACCCACCGCCACCCCGGTGGCGAAGAGATTTTTGTGCTTGATGGCGTGTTCCACGAGGAACATGGGCGCTACCCGCGCCACAGCTGGCTGCGCAGCCCGCGCTGGAGCCAACACACGCCGTTCACCGAAGGCGAGGGCGAGCGCGCGTTGATTTATGTGAAAGTGGGTCACCTCGATGCGCCGATGTTGGCGCCGGGAAACCTTGCGTAAGAGCAAACTCGCTGCGGTGTTGATGGTCGGTGCGAGTGCGGCCGTGTCGAAAGTCAACGACTGCACCACCAATGTCACCAAACCAGCGTGAGCCTGTTCTCGCCTGCGACAGCGACAGCGCCACGCGGTGCTGCTTGTCGCGTTCGGCGCGCAACATTCGCAACGTCACCAGTTCGCGTGTTCAAAGCGAGCCCTTGTTTGATGACCGTCGCACCCGCAGTGGCAGCCCTCACCTGGGCCGCGCGCTTGCTCAGTCTTCTGCGTCGCTGGCGATACTTTGTCGCTTGCAGTGCATCAACAGGGTCACCAGCACGCTCGCTGCTGCTGAGGAGGCCAACACCGGCGAGGTGCTCGCCCACTGCATCAGGCCGTCGAGTGCGTCGCTGCGGGTGAACTGGAGGCGCTCAACGAGAGCGCTCACGTCGCTTGGTTGGACGCGGACAGGTTCATCGTGCAGCCAACGCAGCGAGGGCCAGTGCTCGTCGAGCCGGATGCGAGCGAACACGCCGTTGGCCACTGCCACCAAGCTGAGCAGACCAGCGGTGGGCAAGAGGGTGACCAGCAGGCGCTTGCGCTCTGTGTCAGGCGCCTGCGCGGAGACCTGGCCCACCAGCTCGGCGACCGCGTGTTCGGGGGTGTTGGGATCGGGCAGCTCGGGTGGCTCGGGCCAGGGGGATTTTTTGCTTGTCATGTTCATGGCCCTGGGTGGCAGCGCGGCCAGGCTGTTTTGCTGACGGACCGCAGCTGGGTGGCATAGGGTTTGAGCTTGCGAGGCAAAACTTAGGCGGTGATGAAGCCCCGGCATGGCGTTCCCGGTCAGACAACGTGGGCTCGCTGCCACCGTAAGCTAGGGAGTCATGCACCGACCCCACTGACGCCCATGGCCGACATCCCCTGGTTCACCTTGCACGGCCTTGTCGTCGTGTTGGCGGTGCTCGCCTATGTGGTCCATTCGCGTACCGACCACGTCCGCCGCCAGCCTGCGGCTGCGATCGCCTGGATGCTGTTCATCGTGTTCGTGCCGTACCTGGCGTTGCCAGCGTTCTGGATGTTTGGCACGCGCAAGCGGGCTCGCCCGCAGGCCATTCAGCCGCTGCCTGCCGGTTACGCACCCGCCCAGACCCCATGGGCGATCGGCACGCTGCTCGCGCTGGGGCAACCAGTGCCGCAGCCCTACACCGATCTGCAGATCCACGCCGACGGCCGGGTCGCGTGCGAGGCCTTGCTGGCGCTGATCGGTCAGGCGCGGCAGTCGATCGATCTGTGTACTTTCATCTTGCGCCGCGATGCGCTGGGCGAGCAGGTGCTGGTGGCACTTTGCGCCCAAGCGAGGGCGGGCGTGCGGGTGCGCCTGCTGATCGACGGCCTGGGCAGCCTGATGGCGCGCACGCCCGATCTGCGCCGGCTGCGCCAAGCCGGTGGGCAGGCCGTGCTGTTCGTCTCGCCGCTGCGTTCGCCACTGCCCGGCCGCACCAACCTGCGCAACCACCGCAAGCTGGTGCTGGCCGACGCTGGCACGGCGGATGCGCGCCTGTGGTGCGGCGGGCGCAATTTGGGTGCCGAGTATTTCGAGGGTTCGCTGGGCCTGCCACCGTGGACCGATCTCAGCTTCGAGCTGGGCGGCCCGGTGCTGGCGCAGGCGGCCGAGTTGTTTGAACACGATTGGGTGTTTGCAAGCCGGCAGGGTGGCGCTGTGGTGCCGGTGCTGACCGCTGTGCAGCCAGCGACTTTTCCCGCCAACGCGAGTGCGCAACTGGTGGCCTCAGGCCCCGACCAAAGCGCCGACACCTTGCACGCGCTGCTGGTGAGCGCGGCCTACCGGGCACAACACCGGCTGATGCTGTCCACGCCGTATTTCGTGCCCGACCCCAGCTTGCTGATGGCGCTGTGCTTGGCTGCGCAGCGTGGCGTGCAGGTCGACCTGCTGCTGCCCGCGCGCTCCAACCACCGCCTGTCCGACTGGGCGCGGGGCCGCTCGCTGCGCACACTGGCGCGCGCTGGTGGCCGGATCTGGCTGACACCCGGCATGCACCATGCCAAGCTGGTGGTGGTGGACGACACGCTGGCGCTGGCCGGCTCGGCCAACCTCGACGGACGCAGTCTGTTTCTCAACTACGAAATCATGATGGCATTTCACTCAACCGACCACTCTACTGAGACTGTGCAGCGCTTCACCGTTTGGTTCGATAGGACGCGCAGTGACGCGCAGCGGTTCGAGGCGCGCGAGCCAGGTTGGGTGCGCGACATGGGCGAAGGGCTCATTCTGTGGATGGGGTTCCAGCTGTGAGCGCGCAGGAAGTCCAGCTGGCTTGCACTGGCAACCGGTTTATCCTCCCCAGGCATGAAGCTCTACAACTATTTCCGGTCTTCTGCCTCGTTTCGCGTGCGCATCGCGCTCGCGCTCAAGGGTCTGCCTTATGAGTACCTGTCGGTCCACTTGGCCAAAGGTGAGCACCAGCAGCTCGGCTACAGCGACATCGCGGCCGATGGACTGGTGCCGCTGCTGGAGCTGGACGACGGCACGCGGTTGTCGCAGTCGATGGCCATTGTCGAATACCTTGACGAGCTACACCCCGAACCAGCTTTGCTGCCCGCCGACGCGTTGGGCCGCGCCCGGGTGCGCGCCCTGGCTCAGTCAATTGCCTGTGAGATCCACCCAATCAACAACCTGCGGGTGCTCAAGTACCTGACCCGCGAGCTCAAGGTGGACGAAGAAGCCAAGAACACCTGGTACCGGCACTGGGTGCGCAGCGGGTTGGAGGCTTTCGAGCGCCAGCTCGCGCAGACGACGACCAGCCGCTTTTGCCACGGTGACACGCCCACACTGGCCGACTGCTGCCTGGTGCCGCAGATCTTCAACGGCCAGCGTTTCAACACGCCGCTTGATGGTCTGCCGCGCATCATGGCGGCGTTCGACGCCTGCATGGCGCTGCCTGCTTTCCAGGCGGCCCAGCCTTCCGCCTGCCCAGATGCCGAGGCCTGAGCTCGCGCGGCTGCAGGGCGCTCTGCGACCCGAATGGCGTGCTCCGCCCGGTGTCCATGCTCTGTTCACGACCCGCGCAGGCGGCGTTTCGCAGGCGCCGTTCGACGCGCTGAACCTGGGTGACCATGTGGGCGACGATCCGCAGGCGGTCGCTGCCAACCGCAAGGCGCTGGCCATCGCACTGGATGCGCGGCCGGTGTTTCTGCAGCAGGTGCATGGCACCGAGGTGGTCCAACTGAACGTCAACACACCCGACGGCACGGTGGCCGACGCCTGCCTGAGCACCGCGCCCGGACTTGCCTGCACCGTGATGGTGGCCGACTGCTTGCCGGTGCTGTTCACCAATGCCCAGGGTTCTCATGTGGCGGCGGCCCATGCCGGCTGGCGCGGTCTGGCTGGCCAATCGGGCCGGGGCGTGTTGGAGACCACCTTCAACGCCATGGTGGCGCAGGCTCAGCAGCAAAGCCCGCAGCGCTCATGCGAAGCGATTGCAGCCGATACGCTCGTCTGGCTGGGTCCTTGCATCGGACCCACTGCGTTCGAAGTGGGCTCCGAGGTGCGCGCTGCCTTCCTTGCGACCAATTCCGCTGCCACCGCCTGCTTCACCACGCTGCCCGCCGACAAGTGGCTGGCCGACTTGGCAGCGCTGGCGCGATTGCGCTTGCAAGCGCTGGGCATTCGACGGGTTTATGGCAACGACAGCAGCGCTCGCTGGTGCACCGTGGGCCAGACGTCAGACTTCTTTTCTCACCGGCGCGACGCTGTCCGACTCGGCAGCACCGGGCGCATGGCCGCCTGCATCTGGCTCGCGTGAAGTCGCCTGGGCAGGCTGCGCTGTGGCAGCAGCGCGCTGCGCTTGGTCCTCAGCCGCTTCGCGCGCCTTGCGTTCCTTGCGCCGCTGCGGCGTGCGCATGATGTAAATCACCAGCACGATGGGCACCACCCCATACAGCACAAACGTCACGATGGCACCCAACACGGTGCCGGTGGTGTTGGTGGCTTCCGCCACCGCCATCATCATCACCACGTACAACCAACCGATCACAACCAAATACACGGGCGTCCTTTTATTGGTGCGTCAGACTGCTGGAAGCCAACCGGCCAATACTCTGGGGTGTTGTCAGAGTCGGCAGCAGCGAACACCGGTCGATAATAGGGCCTCAAAAAAATCATTGGAGACAACGATGGCATCAGGAAAGTCCCCACAAGACGCATGGATGGAAGCTGCGCAGCAGTTTCAGCAAAACCTCGTGTCCCAGTGGACGCAGGCAGCGCAGGCTTTTCCAGGCGCGGCAGCTGTGTCGGGCGCTGGGGCAGCAAACCCAATGGCCGCGTTCAAGGCGTTCATGCCCCAGACCGGCGCAGCCGGGTTCGGCGGGCTTTCCGACACCAGCACCGGTATGGCAGGCATGGGCCAGCTGTTCAACCAAGCGGCAGGCCGGCCTGTGAGCTTTGAGCCAGCGCGTATGCTGGAAATCCAAAGCACCTACCTGAAGGAAGTCGGCGAACTCTGGAACCAAGGCATGACCGCCAAGCCACAGAGCGACCGCCGCTTCACCGGCGACGCCTGGGTCAGCAACCCGGTGTCTGCCTTCTCGGCGGCTGCCTATTTGCTCAACGCGCGCACCCTCATGGCCATGGCCGATGCGGTGCAGGGCGATGCCAAGACAAAAAGCCGGGTGCGCTTTGCGGTGCAGCAGTGGATTGACGCCAGCGCACCGAGCAACTTCCTCGCCTTCAACGCCGAAGCTCAGAAAAAAGCCATCGACACCCAGGGCGAGAGCATCGCCAAAGGCGTGGCCAACCTGCTGCACGACATGAAGCAGGGCCATGTGTCCATGACCGACGAGAGCGTGTTCGAGGTCGGCAAAAACGTGGCCACCACCGAAGGCGCGGTGGTGTTCGAGAACGAGCTGTTTCAGTTGATTGAATACAAGCCGCTCACCGCCAAGGTCTACGAGCGGCCGTTTCTGCTGGTGCCGCCGTGCATCAACAAGTTCTATATTCTCGATTTGCAGCCTGCCAACTCGCTGATCCGCTACAGCGTGGAGCAAGGTCACCGCACCTTTGTGGTGAGCTGGCGCAACCCCGACGAGTCGCTGGCCAAAGCGACTTGGGACGACTACATCGAAAACGCGGTGATTCAAGCGATTGGCGTTGCGCAAGACATCACCGGCGCCAAGACCATCAACGCGCTGGGCTTTTGCGTGGGCGGCACCATGCTCTCCAATGCGCTGGCGGTGCTGGCCGCGCGCGGCGAAGAGCCGGTGAACAGCGCCACCTTCCTCACCACCCTGATCGATTTCACCGACACCGGCATTCTCGACCTGTTCATTGACGAAAACTTCGTCAAGTACCGCGAGACGCAATTTGCCGATGGCGGCCTGATGCCTGGGCGCGATCTCGCCACCACCTTCAGTTTCCTACGCCCTAACGACCTGGTGTGGAATTACGTGGTGGGCAACTACCTGAAGGGCGAGTCCCCACCGCCATTCGACCTGCTGTATTGGAATTCCGACGCAACCAATTTGCCCGGCCCTTACTACGCTTGGTACCTGCGCCAGACCTACCTGGAAAACAACCTGGTCAAGCCGGGCACCGTCACGGTGTGCGGTGAGAAGATCGATTTTCGACAGGTCAAGCTGCCGGTTTATATCTACGGTTCGCGCGAAGACCACATCGTGCCCATCGCGGGCTCTTACGCCAGCACCCAGGTGTTCCCGGGCAAGAAGCGCTTCGTGATGGGAGCTTCAGGCCACATCGCCGGTGTGATCAACCCGCCTGCGGCCAACAAGCGCAGTCACTGGATCGGCGCGGCGGGCAAGTTTCCCGCAGACGCGAACGACTGGATCGCCAGCGCCATTGAGCACAAAGGCAGCTGGTGGACCGATTGGTCCGAATGGCTCAAGCCGTTGGCTGGGAAGCAGATCGCCGCGCCCAAGGGCTACGGCAAGGGCAAACAATACCCGGCCATCGAGCCTGCACCGGGTCGCTACGTCAAGGCGAAAGCATGAAACTCCCCGCCGCGCTGCGCGCGCCCCCCTAAAGGGTGCAACGCTCGCCGACCGGCAGAGCCGGATCGGCGGCGTTCTGGCGTGAGAAAGTTCGCGCCGGGTAGGATTTGATTTTTTGACTCACTTTGGAGACAACATGGAAGACATCGTTATCGTTGCAGCCGTTCGCACGGCGGTTGGCAAGTTCGGGGGCTCGCTCGCCAAGATCCCGGCCACCGAGCTGGGCAGTATCGTGATCAGGGAGTTGCTCGCGCGCACGGGTGTGTCGCCCGACGCCATCGGCGAGGTGATCATGGGCCAGGTGCTGGCCGCAGGCGTGGGCCAGAACCCAGCCCGCCAAGCCATGATGAAGGCCGGTGTGGCCAAGGAAACGCCGGCGCTGACCATTAACGCGGTGTGCGGTTCTGGCCTCAAGGCGGTGATGCTGGCGGCGCAGGCTGTGGCCTGGGGCGATAGCGAAATCGTGATCGCCGGCGGCCAGGAGAATATGAGCGCCAGTCCGCATGTGCTCAATGGCAGCCGCGATGGCCAGCGCATGGGCGACTGGAAAATGACCGACACCATGATCGTTGACGGTCTGTGGGACGTTTACAACCAGTACCACATGGGCATCACCGCCGAGAATGTGGCAAAAGAACACGGCATCACCCGCGAGATGCAAGACGCGCTCGCGCTGGGCAGCCAGCAAAAAGCGGCTGCGGCGCAGGAAGCTGGCAAGTTCAAGGACGAGATCGTCGATGTGAGCATCCCGCAGCGCAAGGGCGACCCCCTCATCTTCAACACCGACGAGTTCATCAACAAGAAAAGCTCCGCCGATGCGCTGTCGGGCCTGCGCCCGGCTTTTGACAAGGCGGGCAGTGTGACTGCAGGCAACGCCTCTGGCATCAACGACGGTGCGGCCGCTGTCATGGTGATGAGCGCCAAGAAAGCCGCCGAGCTGGGCTTGAAGCCGCTGGCGCGCATTGCCGCCTTTGGCACCAGCGGCCTCGACCCGGCCATCATGGGCATGGGCCCGGTGCCGGCGTCGCAGAAGGCTCTGGCGCGCGCCGGCTGGAAAGCCGCCGATGTGGATTTGTTCGAACTCAACGAAGCGTTTGCTGCCCAGGCTTGTGCGGTCAACAAGGCGCTCGACATCGACCCGGCCAAGGTCAATGTGAACGGCGGCGCAATCGCCATCGGCCACCCGATCGGGGCGTCTGGCTGCCGCATTTTGGTCACGCTGCTGCACGAAATGCAGCGCCGCGACGCCAAAAAGGGCTTGGCTGCGCTGTGTATTGGCGGCGGCATGGGCGTCTCCCTAGCGGTCGAACGCTGAATTTGACCCACCCCCGCGCCGCAGCTGCGTTGCGTCACCCCATCAAGGGGGCGATTCCTGTGGCCCGGCAAAGCCGGTTTTACGGGATTTTGGGAACAGTTACTTCGTCCGCAGAAGTGCCTGCACGACCCCATCCAGTTTGAACAGTTTTTTCCGCCTAACGGCACCACCTAGAGGAGCATCACAATGAGTCAAAAAGTAGCGTACGTCACCGGCGGCATGGGCGGCATCGGAACCGCCATCTGCCAGCGGCTGCACAAAGAAGGTTTCACCGTCATTGCCGGCTGCGGCCCCACGCGCGATTTCAAGAAATGGCTTGACGAGCAAACAGCAGAGGGTTACACCTTCCACGCCTCGGTTGGTAACGTCGGTGACTGGGATTCCACCGTGGAGGCCTTCGCCAAAACCAAGGCTGAGCACGGCAGCATCGATGTGCTGGTCAACAACGCCGGCATCACCAAAGACCGCATGTTCATCAAGATGTCGCGCGAAGACTGGAGCGCGGTGATGAACACCAATCTGGACTCCATGTTCAACGTGACCAAGCAGGTCGTGGCCGACATGGTCGAAAAGGGCTGGGGCCGCATCATCAACATCTCTTCGGTCAACGGCGAGAAAGGCCAGGCTGGTCAGACCAACTACTCGGCCGCCAAGGCCGGCATGCACGGTTTCTCGATGGCGCTGGCGCAGGAAATGGCAACCAAGGGCGTCACGGTCAACACGGTGAGCCCTGGCTACATCGGCACCGACATGGTCAACGCCATTCGTCCCGATGTGCTGGAAAAGATCGTGGCCACCGTGCCGGTCAAGCGCTTGGGCAAGCCCAGCGAAATCGCGTCCATCATCGCCTGGCTGGCTTCGGAAGAGGGCGGCTATGCCACCGGCGCAGACTTCTCCGTCAACGGCGGTCTGCACATGGGGTAAACCCACTGGCTTGGCTGGTGCCACCCCGCTGCGGCGGGGTTTTTTTGCGCCCCTTTTCTGGCGTTTATTCGGGCATCAGGGGGAAGGCGTGTGGATACAGTCATGTCCATGTACCAACTGCTGCCTGACGACGCGCTCGTTCTGAATCGGCCTCTTCCTGTCAATCTGTGGAGTCCCAAGGGCGTGCTGTTACTCCGAAAAGGAGACACGGTTACCTCGGAAAAACACCGCTCGCAGATCATGTTGCATTCGCCCAGTGTGCTCGCTGGCGAATGGCAGGCCGTTACCTATGGCTACACCACCGCGTTGGACAGGCTGGTGCGCAACAACGAGTCGCTCAGCCAAATCGCCAAGGTCAGCGCGCTGATGGTGGATTTCGACCCTCACCCGAAGGCTGAGCCTTTATCGTTGACCGAATCCTGGGCGGATATCTACGCTGCCCTGCGCAGTTTGTTGCATCAGGGTGCTGAAGCGAGTCACTTTCTTGATCGGTTGTTGAGTATCCAAGAGCAGACCGAGCGACTTTGGCAGCAGCAACCAGACAACAGCATGCTCGTGCTGGTGCAGTATTTGTTTGATCCTCAACTGTCTTACAGCACCACACATGCCCTTTTGTGCGCTGGTCTGTGCCAACTGGTGTCGGCATCGTCTGACATGGACGCTGACGCGCACCGGCGCCTGACCCAGGCCGCGCTCACCATGAACCTCGGCATGACCCGGGCACAGGACCAACTCGCGCGGCAGGCGACGCAGCCCTCAGCCATTCAACGCCAGGTGATTCGCGAGCACCCTTTGCACAGCGCCGCTGTCCTTCGTGAGCTGGGGGTGACCGATCCGGCCTGGCTCCGATGGGTCGAGGAGCACCATGAAAGAAGCGATGGCACCGGCTATCCCGCAGGCCATCAAGCAGACGGAGCGGAATGCCGGTTGCTGCAGCTGGCCGACAGCTTCGTCGCCTGCATCAGCCCGAGGGAGGATCGGGGTTCTCTGCCGTCGCGCGATCTGGCCCGGCAGTTGTATCTCGGTTTTGGAGAAACGCCGGATCCCTGGGGCGCTTTGTTCGTCAAGGCCATCGGCTTCTTTCCGCCAGGCAGCTATGTGCGGCTGGTCAACGGCGAGTGTGGTGTTGTGGTGCGCCGGGGCGAAAAGGCCAATGCCCCGAAAGTGATGGCGCTCATGGGGCGGTTGGGCACGCCGTTGGGCGAGCCTGTGCTTCGGGACACCGCCGAGGCCGCCTGTGCTGTCCAGGCCAGCTTGCCGCCTGGCGAAGTGAAGGTGGTGGTCAATGTTGAGCGGCTGATCGCCCGATGCTGACCCAATAGATTCAATTCGCCAGAAAAGCCCGCACCGGCTCCAGCGCTTGGTCTGGGGCCTCTTCCTGCGGCAGGTGGCCGACACCCGACAGCGTAACCAACCGGCTGCCAGCGATCGCTTGCAGGTAGTCTTGCGCGTTGCTCAGCGGAATCATCGCGTCCTGTTCGCCCCAGAGCAGAAGGGTAGGGGCCTGGATGGATTTCAGGCGAGGCACCGGGTCGGTGAGCACCATCTGGCGCATGCGCTGCAGCATCGCCTCGCGCGCACCGGGCGCGCGCAACAGGTCGTGATATTGATCCAGCAGAGAATCGGTAAGTGTCTGCGGATCGACGTAGGCGGGCTTCAAATTCATGCGCAACACGGCGCGCGGCAACATCACCCCCATCAACTGCAGGACCGCCGGTACCTCAGGTGCTTTGCCGTACTCAAAGCCCGGGCTGGCGAAGCCGTCGGGTGAAATCAGCACCAGTTTGTCGACTCGCTGCGGCTGCACTGCCGCAAAGGACCAGGCGATGCGCCCGCCCATCGAGTTGCCGACCAGGGTGGCACGCTCAACGCCCAGCTGCGCCATCAGGTCGCCCAGCAGCTGCAGGCTGCGCGCATCGGTGTAGTCACCTGTCGGGTCTGGCGCACTCAGGCCAGAGCCCGGAGCGTCGTACCTGATCACGCGGAAGTCTTTGGAAAGCGCTTGCGCCCAGGGCTCCCAGGTGTGCAGGCTGGCGCCGAAACCGTGCAGCAACACGATGGCTGGCGCGCCCTTGGGGCCGTCGTCGCGCACATGCAGCTGCACGCCATCCACACTCAACAGGTCTTGCGGTGAACGCAAGTAGCGCTCGGCCAGATAGGCTTGGCTGCGATCGGGGGTCCAGAGCCAGTAGGCTGCCAATGCCAGCAGCAGGGCGGCCGATGCGATCCAGTAATACTTCAAAGTGGGGCCTCTTGAGTGGTGTCACGGAAAGCGGATTATCCAGCGGTCTCCGGCTGGTCTTGGGCCGCATCTGGATGGCTGTTCGTCGGCGGGGATAATGTCCTTATGTCTGTCACCGCACCGTCCCGCTCGCCCTGGCGCCTGTCTGTTGCGCCGATGATGGATTGGTCTGACCGGCATTGCCGCTATTTCCACCGTCTGCTGACACAGCACACGCTGCTCTACACCGAGATGGTGACCACCGGTGCGTTGATGCACGGCAGCGTGCAGCGCCACCTGCGCTTCAACGCCGAGGAGCATCCGGTGGCGCTGCAGCTTGGGGGCAGTGAGCCAGAGGCACTGGCGCAGGCCGCTCGCCTGGGCGAGCAGTGGGGCTATGACGAGATCAACTTGAACTGCGGTTGCCCCAGCGACCGGGTGCAACGCGGCGCGTTCGGCGCTTGCCTGATGGCTGAGCCACAGACAGTGGCCGATGGCGTGAAGGCGATGCTTGATGCGGTGGCGATTCCGGTCACGGTCAAGCACCGCATTGGCATCGACAAACACGAGAGCTACGACTTTGTGCGCGACTTCGTGGGCACAGTGGCCGAGGCTGGCTGTGAGGTCTTCATCGTGCACGCGCGCAACGCTTGGTTGCAAGGCCTCTCGCCAAAAGAGAACCGGGAGGTGCCGCCGCTGCGCTATGCGCTTGTGCACCGCCTCAAGCTCGACTTCCCCCATCTCACGATTGCCATCAACGGCGGCATCACCACCAACGAGCAGATCACCGAGCAGCTGCAGCATGTGGACGGCGTGATGCTCGGACGCGAGGCTTATCACCACCCCTGGCTTCTCACCAGCTGGGACGACCGCTTCTTTGACGCGACCGCCACCGAGATCGACCGCGATGCGGTGGAGGAGCAGATGGTGCGCTACATGGAGCGTGCATTCGCCGAGGATGGCTGCCCCTGGTACGCCATCGCGCGCCACATGCTGGGCTTGCGCCACGGCCTGCGTGGAGCGCGCTACTGGCGCCAGGTCTGGAGCGATCACCGTTTAAAGCCTTTGCCGCCGCGTGAGGTGTGGGCGATGGCGCAGGCGCATGTGGCCGCTGAGCCTGAGGCACAACCCGAAGCGGCGCATGCATGAGCGCGGGCGGGCCGTCCTCCCAGGACCCCAAGGAGGACACGGCGCAAGCCAGGCCACCAGCGCTGCCGCTGGCTGTCCCCGCGACTTTGTCTATCTTGGACTCGCCAGTCGGCCGACTGGGCCTGTACCACGCCGGGCCAGATGGCGAGAGCGCAGGATTGCCGCCACTGCTGCTGGTTCACAGCATGAACGCTGCCGGCTCAGCGGCTGAGATGGCGCCGTTGTTTCAGCACTATCGACGCGACCGAGCGGTGTATGCGATCGATCTGCCGGGTTTTGGCTTTTCCGATCGCAGTGAGCGGGCCTATTCGCCACGCGTCATGACCGACGCCTTGCTGGCTGTGTTCGCGCACATGCGCGATTGCCATGGCGTTCAGGCGGTGGATGTGGTGGGGCTGTCGCTCTCTGGCGAATTCGTTGCGCGAGCGCAGATTGAACGGCCGGAGTGGGTGCGGCGCGTGGCGCTGATCAGCCCCACCGGATTCAGCCGAAGCAAGCGCCGCTACGGCCCACCAGGCACCACGCTGTCCGTGCCGTGGCTGCACCGTCTGTTCACTTGGTCGGGCTGGTCACAGGGCATCTACAACAACCTAACGCGCCCGGGCGTACTCCGCTATTTTCTGGCGCGCAGCTGGGGATCGAAACAAATCGACGAGGGTTTGTGGCGGTACGACGTGATCACCACCCAGCAACCCGGCGCCCGCCACGCGCCGTTGGTGTTCGTGTCAGCGGGCCTGTTCAGCGCCGACATCAACACGCTCTACGGGTCGATGCGTTGCCCGGTCTGGGTCAGCATGGCCACGCGCGGCGATTTCACCGACTACCAAGGCCGCAGCACGGTGGCCGATCGCCCCAACTGGCAGTTCCACACACTCGCTGGCGGCGCCTTGCCGTACTTTGAGGATCTAGGCGCCTTCACCGCGCAACTCGATCCGTTTTGGCGCGCACTTGATTGAAGCCCGATAAGGTCTGTGCAGCAGGTCTGACCTTGGGCATAACGAGGTAGGCGAAGATTGTCCGCCGCTTGGAGGGAGTCGTCGGGCAAAAACTCCCACTGGCATCCTGCGGATACCAGCGAGACACACTTCAGAAGCGCGCCCTCAGCTCGGGATCCAGTCGAGATAGAAGATGCTGCAGGTCACAAAGTCCGGAGGTTCGCAAGAGTTGGTCGGCAATCTGCTTGGGTGCCCTTATCTTGCTGCCCCTCTAACGGTCCTGGTTTGGCATCGTTGCAGCCGTCATTTCCTCTCTGGTGAGCCCATTTCATCGCAAGCTGTTTGGCGCTTTTGAGCGTCAGCCTTGCCGTACCGTGCTTTTCCTGGTCCAGCAGCAGCGTCCGAAGTTGGCCGTCTGGCGGCGCCTTGTAGCGCACGGTCGCGTGGAGCTGGCCGCAGGGCAGTTGCTCCCCGCTACACAGGAACTGCCATCCCTCGTGGTCAAGGGTCTCCATTTCGTCCATCTTCGCCCTTCGGTCAAACACCGTCACACAGCGATTCACAACAGTCTTCTGGCGCCCACAACCTGAAAAGAGAGGCTTTTGTCGATTGGCACGCTCTATCTGGATTCTTGGTCACTCTCCTTGGCGCGCAGCCGCGTTACGGCATGCCTGCCAGCACCTTGTCCAGCGTCGGCGGAAAGAGCGGATGCGAACGCCGCAGGCGTTGAACACCGCGTTGGCCAGCGCTGCGCCAGCGCCGCTGATGCCCAGCTCACCCAGGCCCTTGATCTTCAGCGGGTTGGTCTTGTCATCGACCTCGGGCAGGAAGACAGCCTCGATGGCGGGAATGTCGGCATGCACGGGCACGTGGTATTCGGCCAGGTCGCAGTTGACGAACTGGCCGTGGCGCGGGTCGATCACGCCGTCTTCCATCAGTGCCGCGCCCACGCCCCAGACCATGCCGCCCAGCGCCTGCGAGCGCGCGGTTTTGGCGTTCAGGATGCGGCCCGCCGCAAAGACGCCGAGCAGCGGCGCAGAGCATGTTGCGCATGCCTTACCTCGCCCGAGTCGGTGTCGACTGCCACTTCGGCAAAGAAGGCGCCGTAGGCCTGCTGCGAGTACGTTTCCTCCATCTTTCCCGGCCTGATCGTGCCCTTGGCGACCACGCCTTATTTGCGTGGCAGCGACGCCAGCGACATGGACTTGCCGCCCCGCTGACGTGACCGTCGGCAAACGCAGCTACGGCGTCATCGATGCCGGCTGCCTTGGCCAGCTTGAGCCGCAGCTTGGTGCGTAGCGTCAAAGGTTGCTGCCCCCGTGCTGGCTGCCCCAAACGAGCCGCCAGAACCCGCTGATTGCGGGAAGTCGCTGTCGCCGAGTTCCATGCTGACCTGCGCCAGCGGAATGCCCAGCATCTCGGCCGCGATCTGGCTGAACACGGTGTAGCTGCC